>Ga0307380_10008688_pt1 | contig 12990 bp, 5 predicted proteins | sample UN3MG_FD_202239 | JGI IMG/M metagenome (GOLD analysis project Ga0307380, IMG submission 202239) | Soil microbial communities from Risofladan, Vaasa, Finland - UN-3 | ecosystem: Environmental > Terrestrial > Soil > Coastal area > Acid sulfate soil | place: Finland: Risofladan, Vaasa | collected... | reverse complement strand
CGAACCGTACGTGCCGCCACTGGAGTTCGCACCACCGCGCCCGCCGTAGCTACCACCGCTCGGGTAACCCCCCGCGCCCGGACCCTCGTCCGAACCATATCCCTTCCCGTCCGCGGAAATCGAACTCGACGCGCTGACGATGGCCTCGTCGCTGACATCGAGGAACAGCCCATCCTCCGACCCGGCCGAGTGGGTGAGGACCGCGCCCCCGATCAGGTGCACGGAGTTGAAGGCGTGAGCCCCGTCAATCGTCACGGTGGCGCCGTCGATGCAGACGTCCTGACCTTCGTAGGTCACGTCGCTGACGCCGATAGTGGTCGGACTCGTGAAGACCGTGTCGGCATCGAACGCATCGAAGGTGAAAGCGAAGACGTCCTCCTCGGGTTCACCGAGGTCCCCGTCCTGGTCCTGGTCCATCAGGTTGCCAGCCAGGTCCGCGACGTCCGGCCCCACCGAGATGGTGTACGTCCCGCGGCGGGTCTGGAGCTCGAAGGTGATCTCGTACCCATCGCCTCCCAAGGACACAATGCCGGTGGGCGCGATAGCGCCGCCCGGACCCGTGATACTCACGTCGTCAAGCCAGAAACTCCCCGTGCCGGCGGGGTCGAAGTCGATGGCCTCACTGAACGTGACGGTGACAGCATCGAGCGTCTCGGTCCGAAGGTCCACGGGTGAGGCCGGCGTGGTGGCGATGACTCGGGGGCCGGTGGCGTCGAGCGTCAGGACGAGCGGCACCGAGTCTTCGCTCTCTTCGACGCCGTCGAAGGAGCGGGCCGTGATGATGTTGTCGCCCTCGGAAAGTTGGCTGGTTTGGAAGGCGTACTCGTACGACGTCCCGCCGATCTGAACGGCGTCGCCGAGGAGAAGATCGCCGCGGTAGATGCGAATGGTGTGGTCCGCTTGAGCGGCTGTGATGTCGATCACCGGCGTCGAGATGTTGGTCAGGTCATCGTCGTCATGGACGCCACTGTCGCTGGTCGGCTGGAGATCCACGAGCACGGGGGCCGGTGGCGCCCCATCCAGCAGCAGTCGCGGCTCAAGCGGCTCGAGAAGAGGCACCATGCCTGACGTGCGGTCCGACAGGTTCATCGCAATCCCCCCTTGCAGTGGCAGTCCACTGTTCGCTCTCAGTTTGGATTTGCGGTACACCAGTATACACCACATTTGCCGGTGTGCCAACTGCCTCCTGAAGAACCGCGAAAGACGTGCCTGGCAGCGGCTAGGCCATGCCCTATGGCAGGCGACGGATCCAGCAACGGCTCAGACCACCTGTTGTTTCAGAAGCGCCGCCCCGAGCCGGATAACGTCCAGAGCATACGGCGTCCGGCGGCTCGGCGCCATCCGGGATCTCAAGGGACTCGGCATCATTCGCTAAAGCCACCTGGCCATCACGGTGTGCGTGGAAGCAAGGTCCATGACGCGACCCAGACAACATCGCATCAGCATGCGTCTGGTCACGGATTGGTCACGGGTTTGCGCCAGTTTCCGTCGTGGGGAGTGGTACGGAATCGCGGATTGTGGTACCGTGTCGCACGGTGTGGCAGGCAGGCCTGGGATTCAAAATCCCGTGAGGCTTAAACCTCGTGAGGGTTCGAGTCCCTCCTTCGGCACCAACCTGATGCCACGTTGGCAACTTCCCTCCGATCCGGGCAGGTGGCATCCGGGCCGGGGGCAGGTCACGACACTCTGCCCAGAGAAGCAACGCAGGCGATGATCGGCCCGCCAGCCGGAAAACGGTGGGCGCACGAGGCCCGCCGGGGCGCGCAACCGGCCCTTGACCGGCGGCCCGCTGCAGGTACCGGGAGCCCCGAGATGGGCAACGCACTGAGCCGCCGTGTGTTCCTGGGATCTGTCGGGCTGGGCGCCGGATCGGCCCTGGCCGCTGCGCTCGGGGCGGGACCGGCAAAGAAGGCGAGACGCCGGCCGAACTTCGTCGTCATCCTCTGCGACAATCTCGGCTACGGGGACGTCGGTTGCTTCGGGTCGAAGAAGCACCGGACGCCCCACGTGGACCGCATGGCGCGCGAGGGGATGCGTCTGACGAGTTTCTATGCGACCAGCGGCGTCTGCACGCCGTCACGGGCCGGCTTCATGACCGGCTGCTACCCGCGCCGCGTCAGCATGCACGTGGACGAGCGCGGCGGCGCGGTGCTGCGCCCCGTGTCCCGGAAGGGGCTGCATCCTGACGAGGTGACCATCGCCGAGGTGCTCAAGGCCCGGGGCTACGCAACGGCGTGCGTCGGGAAGTGGCACCTGGGCGACCAGCCGGCATTCCTGCCCACGCGTCAGGGCTTCGATCTCTACCTCGGTATCCCCTACAGCGACGATATGGTTGAGCGGAAAGACCGCGGGTGGCCACCCCTGCCGCTGATGCGCAACGAACGGGTCATCGAGGCTCCCGTGGACCGCAACACGCTCACGGGGCGCTACACCGAGGAGGCCGTTCGCTTTATCGAAGTCAACCGCGAGAAGCCCTTCTTCCTGTATCTGCCACACGCCATGCCGGGCAGCACGCAGGCGCCGTTCGCCGGGAAGCGCTTCCGCGGGAAGTCAGCCAACGGGCCATACGGCGACTCCGTCGAAGAGATTGACTGGTCCACGGGCGAGATCCTGGCTGCACTGCAACGACTGGGCCTCGACAAGGACACCCTGGTCGTGTGGACGTCCGACAACGGCGCGCCGCGGCGCCGCCCGCCGCAGGGCAGCAACGCGCCGCTGCGCGGATGGGGCTACACCACGGCCGAGGGTGGCATGCGCGTTCCGTGTGTGGCGCGCTGGCCGGGGAGGATTCCCGCAGGCAGGAGTTGTGACGACGTCTGCACGATGATGGATCTGCTGCCCACGTTTGCCCGCCTCGCAGACGCTTCTGCGCCGTCGGATCGCATCATCGACGGCAAAGACATCCGGCCGTTGCTCTCGGGCCAACCCGGCGCAGGGTCGCCCTACGAGGCGTTCTTCTACTACTACATGGCGCAGTTGCAGGCCGTCCGTTCCGGTTGCTGGAAACTCTATCTGCCGCTTGATGGGAAGCAGGTCGGCTTCGGAGCAAAGACGGTCAGCGCCGCGGCAGAACTGTACGACCTGGACGCGGACATCGGCGAGACGACCAACCTGGCCGACAAGCACCCCGACGTGGTTCGGCGGCTGATGGCCCTGGCGGAGGGAGCACGCAACGATCTCGGCGACCTGGAACGGCCGGGCAAGGGACAGCGCGCCGCGGCATTCGTGAAGGAAAGCGTCCCTCAAACGCTACGCGGCGAGCCATGACGGCGCTTTCCTGTATCGGGAGAGGAAGGCGGCGGGCAAGCCAGCGGCGCAAGTCCCGTGCCCGCATGCCGCCGCGTGCCCCCGCGCAAAGGACCCGGACCGGCCCTGGTTGAACTCAGTTCGTCTTCGTCCACACGGAATCGATCAGCGCGACCGTTCGGTCCACAAGCATTTGGCCGCCCTCGGGCCCGACGAGGCTGCTGTGGACGACGGCGCTGTAGTGGCCGCCGCGAACCGCTTTTTCGGTGGGAAGGTACGTGCCCGGCCCGACCAGTTGCACGACGAACGTCTGGACGGCCTTGCTGCGGGCCTTGATGCGTATGCCGTAGTCGGTAAACAGTTCGAAGGCGTTCGTGCAGAGGACGGCGTCGCCGATCCGCACCACGTGCAACTCCGTCTCGTACGTCGGCTTCGGCTCGGTCTTCTGCGTCTCGTAGCGCCGGACGGTCACCTCGTACCACTTCATCCGACGGTGCGCGCGGTCCGCGGCTTTCGGGTCCCTGGCGATCTGGGCCCTGGCCTGTTCGACGGCGTCTTTCGCCTCGGCATACTCCGCCTCTTTCACCAGCCGCATGGGCAGACGGAGCGTCTCCACCTTGTGAACCAGGGGCACCTGGGCGTGCCGGTCGTCCTTCACGACCTCATACGCTTCCTCTACCGCGCGCACCACCCTGCGGGCGATCTCATCGAGGCGCGTCAGGCCGCGGAGCCGGCGCATGCGCTCGTCCGCCGCCTTGCGGTACATCAGGTGCGGCGACTGATCCCCGGATGCGCCCGTCCAGCCCAGAACGCACAGGTCCGCGCCGTAACGGGCGCGCAGGGCCTCGCGCACCGGGTGCCAGAAGTCGGCGTTGACGGCCGATCTCGATTCCACCTCCTGCGCGGGGCACGACACGTTGACGGCCACGGCAATCACCTTCGCATCGGCGTTCCAGAAGAACAGCGTGCCGACGTCGTGGTCCTCGTAGCCTTCGAGACTGCGGAAGCCGGGCGTGTCGGTGCCGCCGTACATGCGGGCCGAACCGTCGGCGTATGCAGCGCGGCGGTTGTACGCCACCACGGCGTGGCCGAGCCCCCAGGTCACGCTGCCGGGCTTGCGGTTCTTCCACGCCTGGATGACGGCTTCCGAGACGCGCTCGACGAAGAACGCCCGGTACGCCTCCACCTGCATCACGCCCTCTTTCGGGATCGCGTATTTCCCGGGCAAGAGGACGGGGGCCGTGTGGGTGTGCGTCGCGCCCAGGAAGATCTTCTTCGTGTCGAGGCCCGGCAGCCGCTTGCCGACCGCTTCGCGAACGAGGCGCAGGACCTCCGCCGGGACACCGACCACGTCGCAGGACACCATGACGGCCGCATCGAGCGATTCATCGCCCCCGCGAGATTCCAGGGCAACCACGTTGGCCGTGACGGGCGCCTCAACCTTTCGGGCGATTCGCAGGTGGAATTGCCCCGACACGGCCACCGGCCCCTCCGGGGTGATGTCCGCCGTCGCCGCTCCGACAAGCAACTCCGCAGCCGGGGCCGCCGAGCCGGCGAACGAGCCAGCCAGGGCGCACAGGAGTACAAGGACTCGTCCGGTCATGAGTCGGCCCTCACAGTGTCCACGGGGCGCGCATGGCGCGTGAAAGCAGGCGATCGGCGGCATCGTCGTCCACGAAGCGTTCGGCGGTCCAATCCCACTTGACGCTTCGGCCCACACGGGCGGCAACGTCGCCGAGAAGGCCGAGGGTGGACGCGACGTAGCCGGCCTCGACCGGCGACACGGGATCGCGGCGCGCCCGCACGGCCTTCAGAAAATCGTCCTGGTGATGGGTGCTGAGGTGGAGGTGCGTCTCGCCGGCCTTGAGGGCGACCTTCAGGAGCGAGGCCGGCTCGGCCCAGATGCCGCTCCGGTTGACGTGGACCCAGCCTTCGTCGCCCTCGAACCGGCAGCCCTGCTTGTGCGGGTGTCCGGTGTCCGAAAAACTCATCCGCAGACCGTCCGTGAAGTGGAACTCGGCTTGCCAGCCGCTGACGTTATCGGTCAGGCCGTCGTTGCGATAGGTGGCCTTGCACGTGAGTTCAAACGCGGTCCGGCCGATGGACGGGCACCCCCAGTGGGCGATGTCGAGGTGGTGGACTCCCCAGTTCACGATGAAGCCGGCGCAGTAGTCCCAAATGAGGTACCAGTCGGGCCACGCGAGACGGCCGGGATTGTACGGCTTCATCGGCGCCGGTCCGACGTACATGTCGTAATCGAGGCCGGCGGGCACGGGCTGCGGGCCGGCGGGGCCCCGGTACGCGCGCTGGTAGGATGGTCCCGGCGCGGCCACCTGGACGGTGTGGAGTTTGCCCAGGTAGCCGTTGCGCGCCAGTTCACAGGCGTGGCGGAAGTTGCGGCTGGACCGCTGCTGCGTGCCGGTCTGGAAGATGCAGCCGTAGCGACGGACGGCCTGGCGGATCGCCTGACCGTCGGCGACGGCCACGCCGAGCGGCTTCTCGCAGTAGATGTCCTTGCCGGCCCTGGCGGCGCGTACGGCCACCGGCCCGTGCCAATGGTCCTGCGGCGCGATGAGCACGGCGTCCACGTCCTTGCGGGCGAGGATCTCGCGGAAATCGGCGCAAGCCAGGCAACCCTCGTGCTTCGCTTTGCCGGACCCGCGTGCATCGTGCGCTTCGACGAGTTGCCTGGCCCGCTCGCGACGGTCCTGCTGCACGTCACAGACGGCGACGACCTGAAGGCCCTCGCACCCCATGAAGCCGCGCATCACACCCGTGCCGCGGCCGCCGACGCCGATACAGCCCATGGCGATGCGGTCGTTCGCGCCGCGGGCCGACGTCGGCAGGATAAACGGGGCGGCGACGGCGGCGGTGACTCCAAGGAAGCGGCGGCGAGTCATGTGTGGCGTGCCAGGCGTTGAAGGCATCATCCACTCCTGTCCGTGGGTTCGTGGCCCGCACCAGGTGCGTGTTCGGAGCGGTTCCGTTTGGCAATGCCCGTGAGGAACACATAGGATCCGGATGTCAGCCCTCGCCCCCTCCTCATCCATCACCCCCGATGACGGCCCGCAGTCCTCGCCGCTGATTGTCCGCTTCCGCAACTCCGGCGTCAATGGCCGGCAACTCGTATAGGCACGCCGTCGCCGGCGATTCCGAGTAGGGGTGCGAAAGGGGCCGGGAGCACCCGAGCCGTTGTTCGGTCCGGGGCCCGTCCTGCCGCCGGCCGCGGGGCCGTAAGGGCGTAGCATGCTACGCCCCTACACAAGTTGGGTCGCGGCTGCTGGCGGCGATATATACTTTACGAAAACGGCCTTTCTCTGGACCCCCCAAAATCGCGCTTTTCGGGGTGTCGAACCTCGTTTCTGGCCTGGAAACGGCGATTCGGCCCTCAAATGTTAAGATAGGCAAGGCAAAACGCGCTCCGTTTTGATCGGTTTCTGATCGCTTTTTGCTCAAACTTGGTCCGTTCTTGCTCCTTTTTACCCCTTTTTTAACCTACGTCGAGCGGGGTCAATAGGTGCTAAAGTATACAAAAGGCGGGGAGAGACGAGGCTGGAGGCCGGAGACCGGAGGCTGGAGGCACGGCAGATTGTTCGAACTCTAACAAAATCCGGAGGCGAAAAACGGCTTTGGCGCTATCGAAAAGGGCGATTTTGGAGAATAGGCCGCGCAGAACCCGATTGGAGACATGGAGGGAATGGAATATGCAAGGTCCAAATCGGCCGACCCGCGCAAACGCTTGTGGCGAAAGGGCTTACGTCGCGCATGGGGCCGCGAAAGTTGTTAGAACTCTAACAAAATCGGCGGGGCACCGTGGGAAACCGCGGGGTGGCATGGTCAGCCCGAAGGGTGACCATGTTCCAATCGGGGCACGTTGCCGCCTACGTGGGCGGATTACAACCGCACGTCGAGGGCCGGCAGGGCAAGCGGGTCGAAGAGGCTGTCGATTGCGGCGATGTCGAGGTCGGCGGATGAGTGCGCTGGCAGCGGCGACCAAGCCGGGGGGGCTGCCAAATCGCCAGAATCCGCCGTCAGAGCGGTTGCCATCTCATCCGCGAAATGATCAGACGCCGCCGGGACGGTCGCCAGAGCAGGCAGAACAGTCGTTGGCTGCTCAGCCGGCTGCGTGTCGGACGCGTCGGGCTCGTCGGTCCGGGCGAGGAGAGCGACTTCGGGGGCGTCGGTCAGCGCCAACGCGGACTCGGCCGCCACGAGCGGCAGCGGCGCCGGGGCGCCGGCGGCCATGGCCCCCTCACCTGCCGTCGGCAGCGGGTCCAGGTGCGTGCCGGCCGCCATCGCCGCCGAGTAGCGCGACGTGAAGCCGCTGATGTCCCACGGGTTGATGTCGCCGTCCGGTTCCTCGTTGCCCGGGCCGTAGCCGTACATGTCGGCGTCGAGGTTGTCCGAGCTGTACCTCTGCGTGAAGCCCGTGATGTCCCAGGGGGTGATCTCGCCGTCCGGTTCCTCGTTGCCCGGGCCGTAGCCGTACATGTCGGGCCGCAGGCTGCCGACGTAGAAGACCGCGTCGCCGCCGGCCAACGCGTTGCCGCTCGGAAGGTCGAGGGCGGCGTCGTAGATGTACCCCAGACCGCTCGAGTTGGCGGCCGGGTCGCCGTCCAGGGCATGGCTGTCGGTGTCGGCGACCGTGTCGGCGAGCGTGATCCTGACCCACGTGTCGACCATCTCCTGCCAGGAGTCGGCGAAGGTGATGGTCATCTCGCTCGTGCTGCTGCCGGAGACGGTGATGTTCTCAGACGGAATCGTCACGGCGCCAACCTCGTTGCCCTCATCGTCGAACTCGACCTTCTCCGCCGTCACGACGCCGGGCGCGAACGTCACCTCCTCGCTGAAGGTGACCCTGACCGTCTGGACGCCCAGGGCGCTGGGGTCGATGCTGCTCAGGCCGCGGACGGTGCGGTGCTCGTCGGGGTTCAGGACGACCGCGACGACCTGCGGCGGGTCGGCCGTGACGATGGCCAGGGCATCGGCCCGGCCCGAGCCGCTCACGTGGTCGTAGCCGCCGTCGCCGATGTCCACGGCGTTGTCCGTGATGAGGTCCTGGATGTCGGAGGGCGTCAGGCTCGAATCGATCTCCAACAGCAGCGCCGCGATGCCGGCGATGTGCGGGGCGGCCGCCGACGTGCCGAAGAACGGGTTCGAGAAGTGGCCCAATTGGCCAGCTTTCGTCTGGACGCCGTCGATGCCACAGACGTCCAGGCTGTCGCGCTCGGTGGAGGTCTGTGTGCTGAAGTTCGTGTAGATGGTTGACGGGCCGCGTGAACTGTAGTCCTCCACGTCGTCGAGGCCCGCGTCGCCGGTGTCGATGGCGCCGACGGCGATGACCTCTTCAAGGGCCGCATGGCCGTAGATGCTGTCTTCGGGCACCATAATGCCCTCGTCAGCCTCGTAGGGGCGTATCTTGTTTGGGTCGGTGTAGTACATGGTGAGTTCGAGTTCACGGTCCGACCCGCTCGCCTTGTAGATCGCCCAGGCGTAATACGCGGTGTTCTGGCCCGTATTCTCGACCCATCCGATTGACTCTCGCGGCTCATCATCCCCGTTCTGTACGTCGATGCTGTAGTCGACCAGGACCCACTCGTCGATGACCCACTTACACAGGTAGAGGTTGTAGTCGTTTCCTGAACTGCCCCACTCGTCGCTCCACTGGAACTCGCCCTGAACCTTCCCTCCTGGATCCAGTTCAAAACGCAGAAGATTCTGGTCTGTGGCGAACTCGTGATAGCCATAGTAGGGATCATAGGTGGCCTGATAGTGCACCTCGGCCCAGTTGCCGGCGGCACTCAGGTAGACCACGCCATCGGTGACGGCGTCGGCCGCTTCGTCGGCAATCGGGCCGTCCTCAAACATCGGCTCGTCAAAGAAGATCCAGTCGTCCACAATGACGTCCACGCCGCAGGTGTTGACCAGCCAGTCGATGGAAGCGACCATCTCCGCGGAGGTCTCCGGCCCCGAGAAATAGAGGTAGGCGCCGGGCGCGACGTCGTAGATGATTTCCAGCATCGCCGTGCCTTCGTCCCCGTTGCCCGTTCCAGGACGAGTGGGATCGACGGTGATGCTGTCCGGCAGGTCGTTGTACGGCTCGGCGGCCACGTACCCCCAGTTGTCCACGCCGTTGGAGATGACGCCGATCTTGACGCCATCGCCGGTAATGCCCCCGAAGAGGGCGCGCAGGTCGTCGGCGTTGAGATCCGCGTCGCCTTCGGTCGTGACGCTGCCGGAGTTGGTGATCCCGTATGCAGGCGGCGTGATTCTGCGGACGCCCTCCACGGCTGCGGCGAGGTCGAGATCCGTATGGGGCAGCCAGCCCTGCACCACCCTCATGCGCGCGTTGCTCGTCTCCACGCGAAGGCCCGCGGCCTCCAGGGCGCGGATGATGTCCCCGTTCACGGCGTCGACGTGGACGTAGACCTGGAGTTCCCCCGCCTCGTTCGCGCGCACGTCGAACCCGAGAGAGCCGACGTCCCCGCCGGCCTCCAGGGCGGCGTGGGCCTGGCGGAGGCGAGATGAAACGACGTCGTCGGCCGGTTTCTCGGGCAACTCGATGTCGATGTACGCAGGGATCCCGCCGGACTCAAACGCCTCCGGTCCCGCAAGGCCGGAGGTGCTCAAGAGCAGTCGCGGCTCAAGGCCTTCGAGGCACGGATTGGAGAAGGGCAGTTCGCGTTTCATGACAGGGGCTCCTTATCATGCCATCCCGCACGCGGCCCCGGAGGAAGTCTCCGGGACTCCGACACTCCGACACTCCGACACTCCGACACCTCCCAGCATCCCCGTCCGTAGATACCCTGTCAACATAAAAGTCGGAACAGTTTGGAACCAGGACAGCATTGTGATTTTGCCGTCCCGGGCGCTTGCTTCGGGCGGAATTTCGGGTATACTAGTACTACAAGGCCACTTGCCGCGCGGCGGGTCTCCGGACCCGCCGCGCAAGGGCGAGAATAGACTTTAACGCGCGGTGGGTCCGGAGACCCACCGCGCGAAATGGCGAAGTGGCGTTGTAGTACCAGGGTGCGAGGGAATGCGCCTCTCGCAGCGCGTAAAAGGCTTGCCATGGCCAAGGGCCTGATAATCGGGGTTGCCGTGGCCCTGCTGTTGGCCGGCGAGGCGGCGGGATTCGACGCCTTCCCCATCGCCACGCACCCCCGGGGCGAGTTCTCGCCCCGCGTCGCGGGGTCCCTGGTGGTCTGGTACGACTATCGGACCGCCGAGGTTACCGATCCGGACATCTACGCGAGGGACCTCACCGGCGGGGGCGAGTTCCCGGTCTGCACGGAGTTGGGAAATCAGTTGCGGCCATCGACGGACGGCACACTCATCGTCTGGGATGACCAGCGCAGCGGCAACTGGGACCTGTACGGCTACGACCTGGCGGCGGGCCGGGAGGTGCCGCTGGTCGTGGGGCCGGAGCCGGCGCTGTCACCGGACTTGGGCGGCGGGACCCTCGTCTGGAGCACGGGCACGTACACGTCCGACCCGGTGCAGGGTGACATCCGGGGGATGGACCTCGCGACCGGCAACCAGTTCCCCATCTGCGAAGCGATCTTCGGCCAAGCCTATCCCCGCATAAGCGGTAACCTCGTCGTCTGGCAGGATGCGCGGCGTTCGATTCCCGGCTTCTTCACCGAGTGGGACATCTACGCCTATGACCTGGCCACCGGCACGGAGTTCCCCGTCTCGACGCAGCGCTACTCCCAGGTGGATCCCGACGTGAGCGGCAGCATCATCGTGTGGCGCGACCACCGCGAGGAGGTGGGCTATGACATCTGGGGCTTCGACGTAACCACGGGCATGGAGTTCCTGATCTGCAGGAATGAGGGCGGGCGCGGCGAGCCGGCCATCGACGGGGACCTGGTCGTGTGGACGGACTGGCGCAACGGCGACCCCGACATCTACGGCTACGACCTTTCGCGCGGCATCGAGTTCCCCATCTACGTGGGCCCCGGTGACCAGTCTCGGCCCGCCGTCAGCGGCAACCTGGTCGTCTGGAACGATCGCCCAACCGGCCAGATGGACATCTGGGGCGCCTACGTGCCCGAACCCACCACCGCAGCGCTTCTGCTCGTGGGGGCAGCCATCGTCGCACGGCACACACACCGCCTTCGGAGACGATAGCAGCCCCTGCTTCGGCGTGGCAGGCCCGCGACGCTTCTTCTGCTGGCCCGCAGGGGCGCTGGTGCCGCTCGCACGTCCACTGGCTGCACCGGTCGCCGACACACGTACGTGGTCGTCCTGCTGCCCGTCACTTCAGTTCGAGGATAGCCCAGAGGCCCAACTCGCCCACGGTGATGGTGACATGGTCTGCGTTGGACGAGATGGCGAGTTTCGCGGGCCGGGCGTTGGGTGCATGGGCGATGGCCGTGGCAAACTCACGGCCCGAGAACAGATCGCGGCGAATGCGCAGCCTGAACTGTTTCTGGGGGGTCAGCGTGTCGGCCTTGGCGTCGTAGTTCCGGTTGAGCAGGTGCACGACGGCGGGCGCGTCCAGGTCGCCGGGCATGGCTCGCGGCACGGCCCAGACGTTCGTCGCGCCCTCGATGGCAACAGGGTCCGGCAGGAGCCGGGCGAGGCCCTCGCGATCGGGCCAGGTGACAAGCCTGCCGTCAGCCTTTGCCCGGTCGATGATCTTCTCCTGCGCATCGTCAAGGTCAAGCGGCTTCGGCACGACAACAGCCTTCGCCTTGGCGAGATCGGCGGCGGCGAGGCGGTAGTCCGGCAACCAGTCGTCGCCAGCCACGACCACGCGGAACGGCACGTTCGCGTCGGCCAGTTCGACACAGATCGGCTCGATCTGGCCCCGCTTGCGGCGATCGGCGGCATTGCTGTAGACAACCACCACAGGCGCGACCGCTTCGTACCCGTCCAGCAGCCGGGCCTGAGAGCGGACGAACCGGTGCAGCCAGGCGTATTCCTCCGTCGGCCCCGAGTACCAGTCCGTGCCCTTCTCCTTGGTATAGCACCATTGACGGTGTGGCGCCATCAGCGTATGGCCGAACGCGTACGAAAGGGCCGTCCACGTTCGGACCAGACCAGGCAGATTGTTGGCCATGATGAAGGCCCAGTCCTGCCCGGAGGCGGTGGAGCACACGGGCCGGCCGAGGCCATCGGCAAGTTTGTAAACGTACACCGGATGCGTGGGCGGCCGGCGCTTGCTCGCGCCGTGATGGACCTCGCAGCAGAAATAACTCAGGTGCGGGGCGATGGCCAGCGCCTGGGGATCGTTCAGGCCGGAGTTCACGCTGAGTGTGACCGGCCGGCCGGCCAACTGGCAGGCCCTGCGGTGGTACTCGGCCACGAAGTCCGTCGCGGCCTTCACGTGGAAGCGGTGGAACTCGTCCATCAGCGGCAGGCCAGCACGGGTTCGGTTGTAGTCCTCGGCCTTGACGCCCCGGTCGATGAGGAACCGCCGGTAGTCGAACGTGGCCAGGTCCTTGATTCCCAACTCGGCGAGCGCCTCTGCCGAGACGTTCGCCGCGAGGTACTTCCGGAACGCCGCCATGCAGTGCTTGCAGAATCCCCCGGCCCGCCACGTGACCGAGCCGCTCGTGCCTCGGTAGTCGTCCACGTGTAACCCGTCGGGCCCGGCCTTGACCACCTGCTCCAGCCGGCTGAAGAGGTACTTGCGGTACAACGGGCTGTTGGTGCACCACCAGTAGGCAGGTTCGCCCTTGTGCTTATGGTCCCACAGCCAAGGCACGGTGTAGGGTTCTCCGTTGAAGTTGCGGC
>Ga0307380_10008687_pt1 | contig 12991 bp, 11 predicted proteins | sample UN3MG_FD_202239 | JGI IMG/M metagenome (GOLD analysis project Ga0307380, IMG submission 202239) | Soil microbial communities from Risofladan, Vaasa, Finland - UN-3 | ecosystem: Environmental > Terrestrial > Soil > Coastal area > Acid sulfate soil | place: Finland: Risofladan, Vaasa | collected... | reverse complement strand
AGCATCGTGGTGACGAGGACCGCCACCAGAACTTTTGACATTCCTGCTCCTTTCCTTTCCTTTCCTGGACTCACGTCCCCGGGAAAGAGAGTCCGGTACCCTTCCGAGTGATGTGTTAGCCCCTTGACTGTCGCTTGAAGAGATCCCCTCCCTTCGTCTCGACGTCTTCACTTCCGATGCACCGGCGCCGGTGTGTCATGGCCCCGGGAGACGGCCGCGTCGCCGACGGTTCACGCACACGACAGCGTGCACCGTACCCCCTCGGTCGGCGGCGCGGCCGCCCGTGGGCCCACGTCAGGTCGTGACCCTGGCGTGATGCATGTCTGCCCCGGGCCTTCCGGCGGGAGACCGGCAGCCGGAAGTGAAGACGCCTTTCTTTCGCTCGTGCGTTTCCCTGTCGTCGCGGCGGTGTCGGTCCACGAAGGTCACACCGGCACACCCGCGTCCGCCGGACCCTCCCCGGGTCCGGCTCACCTCACACGTCAGAATCTCCACTCGTTGTGCTCACCGGCTCTTCCCCCGGCACTCATTGCTTCCGTCCGCGTGTCGACGCCAGACGTCGCCGTCTGAGAAGTCCCATCACCGTCACGCCGCCCGCGAACAGCAGCACCGTTGTGGGTTCCGGGACCTCCGTCGAGGCACTCGTGCCGTCGAAGTAGAGCTGCACGAGGAACGGATCGGCCCCCGGAAACGACGGACTCGGGTCGAAGATCAGTCCGATCCAGGCGTTGTCGAAGTCGGCCGCCGTGAACGTCGTGCAGTCCGTGCCGTCCACGTCGATCCCGAAGATGAGCGTCTCCCCCGGGTGGAAGTCGTTGCACTCGATCCCCAGAAGCGGGGAGTTGTCCAGGGACCAGACCGTCGTGACGTCCACGTTGTCGCTGCTCGGAAGGATCGTGAACGGGAAACCGGGACCGGTGCTCGGACTGACGTAGGTCGTGTCGAAGAACAGCTCGGCGGCCGCCGTTCCCAGGTTGTAGGCGATGTGCGTCAGACGGATGTCGTTGTCACAGTCGAACCGGAGTCTGAACTCGTCGTAGTCGGGCAGGGAGGGCGGATTGGGCGGAACGTACCTCTCCTCGGCGGACGCCGTGACCGTGAGCCACAACGCCGGCATGGTCCCCGTCCCCGTCGTGAAGTCCACCGAGTTGCTTTCCTCAAAGACGCCGTAATAGGTGTAGCCCACCCCGCAGTCGGTCGTCTCGGCCTGCGGGGCCCCGCCGTGCAGGTTCACCGGTCCCACGTTGAACGCGTAGGTGGACAGCGGGTCCAGCGGCCCGGGATACCAGGTGGTCGCCGTCAGGCCGGGGTGGATCTTTTCGTAGATGCTCTCGTCGTCAGCCTCACCAGTGGTCTCCACCTCCGTATAGATGCACACCGCGTTCGATACGCCTGCGACGCTGCCCCAGACGTAGACCGGATTGGTGGGCACCCCCGTGTCGCCGTTTCCCGGGTAGAGGATGGTCGGAAAGCCGCTCGGCGCCGTCACGTTGTAGCTCAGGACGTCATGGTCGGCGTCGGGCTGTCCCTCGTTGAAGTAGAAGTCGTAAGTCTGGTTGTTGGGATGCGCCGTCCACAGGTCCGTCAGGCTCGCGTAATTGTCCCACCAGTTCCAGCCGGTCCAGCCGGGGGGGGGGTTGTAGTAAAGGTTGTAGGTCACGGCGTACTGGTCGACGACCCGGACGTTCGTGATGCCCGTGCCCTGGACATCGATATAGAAGTCGTAGTCCTCGAGGGTGCCGTCCTCACGGTGACCCGTGTACCCGATGCAGATGTTGTCGAGGGTGAAGGCGGCTGCCTGCTGCGCGAACACCGTCAGCACCAGGACGGCCAAAGCGAGCCAGATTGTCGTCTTGCCAGCCATTGTGATCTCTCCGAAACCCCTCAAGAGCCGCTCCCCTGCGTTCCCCAGACCGGGAAGGCCGCACGGCCGTTCGTGTCCCGGCACTGCAAGCATATGACCCCCTGGAGAGAGGTGCGAAAACGTCACGAGACGTCTTCAGTGCATGCGACGTCGACGTCTCACTGCGATGCAGACCAGCACGCCCGTCCCCACAAGCGCCACGGTCGAAGGCTCGGGAACCGTCGTGAACTCGTTCTCGTTCGAGTCCGCGAAGACCCCGTAGTAATCGAACGGGTCGCCACTGAGCATCGTGAGGTTCAGGGGCTTGCCGGCGCCTCCCACGAGCTTGGCCACGGCCACCGTGGTCCGGTAGGTCTGGTCCTGGGACAGGGCACCAGGCTGCCAGGAGGTCCGTGTCATGTCGTTGTCGAGCTCACGGAAGAGCTCGACGTCGGTGTCGTTGTTCCGGACGAACAACCCCAGGACCTTGCCCTTTCCCTGCACGTTGTCCCAGGCGTAGTTCGGGTCGACCTCCACGCCCGTCGCCCCGTGCAGCGGGTAACTGATGGTCGCGTAGCCCGTCGGCGCAGTCGCCGAGAAACCGAGATAGACCACGTCTTCCCAGTGTGCGAAGTTGTCCGGTTTCGGGTTCGGCACCGTCCGGTTGAAGTAGAGCCGGTACTGTGTGGTCGGGTCGGCCGGGTGAGCCGCCAGGAGCGACGCCATGCTCGCGAAGCCCTGGTCGTTGTCCCAGCTGTCCGTGCCGTCATAGCTCAGTGCACCCCACTTCCCGGTATCCACGCAGACAAACACCCCGTTCGCGATGTCCGTCCCCTTGACCTCGACCCCGAAGAAGTAGCCCTGAATGGACGTGTTGAGCCGATCCGTCCCCTGGACGATCCAGATCTCCTGGATGTCGAGTGCCGCGGCCTCCTGCACCCCCAGCGTCAACAGCAGTGCCGCAACCATCCACAACGTTCCCCAACGTCCTCTCATCGCACGTCTCCTTTCCTGGAAATGACGCACCACCTGTTCACGCTCTTCCGCTTTCCGGCCCCATGGCCGCTCCCAGAACCATCGAATGCCAGGATCCTCCCGTCGGTGCCCTCCGAGGCGGACACCGTCGACGGTCCTCCCCCGCCGGCAGACACCGGCGGGGGAAGCCGCCTTCGGGGTTTTCACTCCTTCATTTCATGCGCCGACGCCGTCGGAGACCGACGAGAGCGAGCACGCCGGTGCCCACCAGGGCCGTCGTCAACGGCTCCGGAACCGTCGTGAACTCGTTCAGGTTGATGTCCTCGAAAGCGCCCGAATAGACGAACGGGTCGCCACTGAGCATCGTCAGGTTCAACGGTTTCTTGCCGACGTACTTCGCAACGGACACCTCGATCTCGTACGTCTTGTTGCCGGTGAGACCGCCCGGCTGCCACGACATCAGGGCCATGTTGTTGTCGTAGTCCACGCCATAGACGTCATTACCCGTGCCCGGGTCGCAGACCCACCGGCCCAGACCGGTTCCGAACGTCACGACACTGTTCCACGTGTAATTCGGGTTCAGGGCCACGCCCGTCGCCAGGTGTGTGGGATACGTGATGGTGGCGAAGCCAGACGGCGCAGTCGCCGAGAAGCCGAGATAGACCAGGTCTTCCCAGTGTGCGAAGTTGTCCGGTTTCGGGTTCGACACCTGTTTGTTGAAGTAGAGCCGGTACTGTGTGGTCGGGTCGGCAGGATGGGCCGCCAGGAGTCCGGCCATGCTCCCGAAGCTCTGGCTGTTGTCCCACAGGCCCCCGCCCTGGTCGGTCAGTGCACCCCACTTCCCGGTATCCACACAGACGAACACCGCGTTCGCGATGCCCGTGCCGTGCACCTCGATCTCGAAGAAGTAGTCCTGCACCGCCCCGTTGACACGGTCCGTGCCCTGGAAGATGTTGATACTGTCAATGCCCAGTGCACCCGTCTGTCGCACCGGCACCGTCAGCACCAGAGCCAATACAACTCCCGTCATCAGCACACGCCATCCTCTCATGACTCCACTCCTTTCCAAAAAGCGCCAGACTGGTTTTCCGTTTTCCACAGAATCGTCTCCGGTCATCGTGTGTCCTCCATTACGTGGATGCCTCCAGGCTCCCTTGTGTACCGCGAATCTCTCCGTGCGTCCTCCCGCTGCCATCGGGGTTCCCCCCGCCGGGCGAGGCCCGGCGGGGAAGGCCCGCCCCCGATGGTCAATCCATCATCCGACGACGTCTCCATCCGATGAACCCCAGGACCGCCGTCCCGATAAGTGCCGCACTCACCGGCTCAGGCACATCGACCGTGGTGAAGTCGTGTCCATCACGGTTCTCGTAGAGTCCGTAGTAATCGAACACCTCGCCTTCCCGGGTCGTGAGTTCCCACACCTGGTGCCCGGTGATCTTGAGGATGCCGACGTGGATGGTGTACGTCGTGCCCGGACTCAGGGTGCCCGGCTGCCAGTCGACCTTCGTCATGTCCGTGTCGGGACAGACCGCGTAGACCTTGGTATCGCCCTGTCTCACCCATTTGCCGTGTCCCCAGCCCATGCCTTCGATGTTGTCCCAGGTGTAGACCGGGTCCAGTGGCACACCGGTGGCGTTGTGCAGCGGGTAGGTGATGTTGGCGAAAACGGTGAGCGGACGAAGCGCGTAGCCGACGATCACCTCGTCCTCGTAGTTGCCCGGCGTGGTCTCGTTGAAGTAGAAGTGGTACTGGGTGTCCGTCGGATGAAGGTTCTGGAACGTGGCCAGTGACGTGAAGTGGTTGTCCCAGCCCCAGAAACCCCCGCCTCCGTCGGTGAGGGAGTACTTCTTGCCCGTATCCACCTGCTCGACCACCGCGTCGGTGATGCCCGAGGCACCCTCGAGGTAGATGGACACCCCGTAGCACTGGAAGGCCCCGTCGATTCGGTTTTCGCCGTAAACGATGACGATGTCGTCGATGGTCACGGCGAGGGCTCGCTGTGCCGGCAGTGCCAGCAGCAGCGCCACGGTCAGTGTCACCAACCCACGTCCTCTCATGACTTCTCCTTTCAGGAAACACGGCTCATTGTCCCCTGAGTCAGTTTCCGTGTGCAGGTCCCGCGGTCCACGGGACCGAACGGCTCACTTCAGCGTCGCTGTGCTCACCTCCTTCTGAGATTTCAGGTCCATGTGTTTTACGTTATCCGTTTCGTTCACCTCCATGCGGCCTCGGGCGTCGCGGGGTGCACCCGGTCCGGGAGTGCACGTTCGGGTGCGACGTCGGTGCCGCCTGCGGCTTGTCCCCTGAAAACCTCTCCGTGATCCTCCTCCCCGGGGTCCCACGGTCGGCTTCCCTGCAGCCCCGCCGCCGACGTCCCGGGGCATCTCACTCACATGTCAAACCGCTCCCCGTGCCGCGTCCGACTTCACCTCACTCACGCGAGGCACAGACCTGCTCCATTCTCACCACGCATGCCGTCTTCACCCGTGCATCCGGCGTCGTCGGCGGACCCCCACCACCGTCAGCGTCACGGTGCCCATGAGCGCCAGGCTTCCGGGCTCCGGTATGGTGGTCAGCTCGAACGCCATGTGCACACTGCACGAGTCACTGTAGATGGACCCCCAGGTCGTGTACTCCCCGGTGAAGGGGTCGTAGTCGAAGATATGCACCGCCGGGTCCAGACCGTTCTCGGGACAGGGACGCAGTGCACTGTGCCAGCCCCACTCGGTGTAATCGTCGAAGGTGAGGGCGACGACGTTAAGCCAGTAGATCTCGCCCTCGTCCTGGCGGAACCACTCGTCACTGTTGTCGAGCACGACGGTGTACTCGTAGATCGCCTCGGTCCGGTTCATCCGGTCGAACGATTCCACGACCCCGTACTCCCCCATGTTGAAGACCCGGCTCCAGCGAAGCTCTCCGGGATGCGAGGGCTTCTCGACCGTCTCGGGAATGTCCGCGTGAATGGAGATCTCGAAACCGAGGACGTCTCCGGGTTCGCCGCGCAGGTACGACCCCCACCAGTGGAAGTCCGTCACGGGCAGACCGTCCAGACACCGCCAGTCGTCGGCCACCACCGCCTGCGGTGAGTGACACCACTGCCAGAACGACTTGAAGTCCTGACCGTTGTCGTAGTCCGGAGGCTGGGACCACTTGACGGCGATGTCCCCGACGTCGACCTGTGCGGCCAGCGGAGACGACACCAGCAGAAGCACGCCCACGGCAACCGTTACAGCCGTCATAGTCCTCATCGATCCTGTTCCCTCAATTCCGGGCACATCCCTTCGTGCCCATTTGCCAGAGTGTCGTGTGAAGTTCCCGGCGTCGCGGTCCCGTCGCACGACGTCGTCGACGCGGTGCCGGAGCGCCATGTCCCCTCGCTGCTTCCCCGTCATCCGTCCTGGTGCGTCGTCTCAGGCTGTCGATATCGTTCTCGGGTCCGCATCGCGTCCGGACCCGTCGTCTGTCTGCGCCCGTGCGCCGTCACGGGTTGGGAGGACCCGCGACACTGCTTTCACACGAGCGCGTTGGGAGGATCGGATCTCCTCTGAATTTCTCAGTGCTCCTCTGAAACCACGTCGTCGTCCTATCTCTCAAAGGGCCCCGGCTCGTCTGCCGTCAGCCCGTCACTCTCTGCGCCCGTGCTCCGTCACGGGTTGGGAGGACCCGCGACACTGCCTTCACACGAGCGCGTTGGGAGGATCGGATCTCCTCAGTTCTTTCCTGGTGCTGTGCAAAGAGCCTCTCAGCTTATCTCCAGGGCGGCCGTCATGTGTCCTCACGACCGGCCCGTCGCTTTCCCAGCGCCCGTGAGAGGTCACGTGTGGGTTGGGAGGTCCCACGACCTGGTTTTCACGAGCGCGTTGGGAGGATCGGATCATCTCATTTCCTTCACGCCAACCGGCGTCTCCGCAGACCGCCGGGACTGTTGACCGAAGCTACGCGACCGCCGGAACCGTCTCACTGTGACGGGCCGCCGCCGCGGCCACTTCCGGCTCGAACGCCACCGCCACACCACACTGCCGTGGGTGACATCCCACACGTCGCGCCAGGGTGGCACTGTCCACCCGCACCACCCGGGCCTCTCGCATCGTGTGGTAGCCCAGCGGACTGCCCGACAGCTCCGCCGGAACGCTCATCTCCACACGGAGCCTCGTGCCCACCGAGAGCCTCTCGCCGCGCGGCATCCGGAAGTAGATCCCTCCGGTGCTGACGTCGAGTGTGGCACCCTCGAAGAGCGTCTTGTCGTCCATCGTGACGCGCATGGGCAACAGCACCACACGACGCTCCCGGCGCCGCTTCTCGACTGCCTTTCGATACCTGTCCGTAATCGCTACCATCGGAACTCTCCTGATGTGGATTCCTCACACCGCCGCACGCAGCGCACCTTCCAGCACGTGATTGAAAACAGACGCGTTCAGGGGCTTGGGTGCGTAGTAGACCGGGCCGATCAGTCGTGCCCGACGCTCGTTGGCCTCGCTGTGCTCGCGGGTCGTGACGACCACCCGCAGACCGCGACGCGCCCGCGACATCAGCTCGTCCGCAAGCGCCGGGTCACCGTCCAGCACCGAAAGATCGACCACGGCAAGACTTACGCGGGATTTGCGCAGGAGCCGCAGCAGTTCGCCCGGCGTCTCCGCATATCCCACGCGCCAGACGTCCGGCGCCGTCAACTGCCTGACCATCGCGAAGACCGATTCGTCCGGGTCCGCCACGACCACGTGGCCACCATCGACGTCGGCGTAACTCCTTAGCCAAGAACGAGAACGGTGAAAATTCGAAAGCACCGTCGTGTCCTCCTCAATCGATTGACCCGTCCCTCAGGACCCGCGGGACGACGCGTGCGGCACTCCCCGTTCGGTGCCGTCTCGACCTCGAAGCGACAGCTAGGTCGCAACGATGTCCGTCCAAGGGTCCAAAAGGGACACCCAGGTCACGCCAAACTCTCCAGAGAACAATTCGCTGTGCACCATTGCACACAGCAAAGGGCGTGCCAAAGGGGCAAAACAGGCTAGCAGGTTTTCCGCAAGCCGTTGCTGTACTTGGAGTTAAAAAAACGGAATTGGCGGGAGGGCCGTCAGGGGGCGGTGAGCGGGTGCACTATTTTGCAGCAACCCGGACCAGGGCTCGTTTTGTTGAAAATATTGTACAGGACAGGACTTACGTCGCGCTGCTGCGGTTTGTACGCGCACCCCCCGAAATTGCTGCAGGATGGTGCAACCTTGGGGTTGCCCGGCGGCCTACGGGCACCGTTGGTGGGGAAAAAGCTGTCCGGAAGCGTCGTTTTGTGGGGTCGCGGGCGGCGGGTCATGTCGCCCGGAAGGCATCCGGAGCACAGGCGATAGCCGGATCATGTCGGCTGGAAGGCACATCCTGGCGCGAGACTGTCGCCTCGGCGTCAGGAGGCGCGGGACAGGCAAATTACTCTTCCCATGAGACAGGGCATGACTCGGACGGCGCTCTCCGGTGTCTTCACCTCGGCCAGAAGTCGGTGACCGCCCAGCTTCCACACGACCGGAGAGTCAGGGATGGTGTCCCCGGAATTCCCACAGGCCTCAAGCCTGCCGTGCCGGCTCGTGGATTGCTGATAGAAGAGCATTGACATTTCGATGGCGTGGCACAAGGATAGCCCGGCGATCCGGTTATCAGCCCTGGGGGGAGGACGGTAACATGGCGGGCGAGTCGGTAAGTGAGTTGATCGCTGCTCTTGGTAAGGATTCCTTCTTCCGCCTCCAGGCGGCTCAGGAGCTCGGCGCCCGGAGGGCCTCGGAGGCGGTTGGCGCCCTGTTGGAGTGTCTGACCGACCCATTTCCGCAAGTCCGAGTTGCGGTCATAAACGCCCTTGTTGCGATCGGGGACCGTGGAATGGTGCCCGTACTGCTGCAGCGACTGGCCGCCGGGGATTCGCGCGAGCAGACAGCGGCGGCAGTCATCCTGGGTAGGCTGAGAGCCCCAGAAGCGGTCGATCCGCTGATGACTCACCTCGAGGACCCGAACGTCTGGCTTCGAATATACTCAGCTGGATCTCTGCGGCAGATCGGGGATCCGCGGACACTCGAGCCTGCTCAGGCTGTCCTGCTGAAGTGCCTCGCCGAGCCCGACCTATCCACGCGTCAGGCGGCTGCTCGCATTCTGGCGGAGACCGGCGACCGCCGGTTGGTGCCGGTCTTTCTCCAGCGGCTCGAGAGAGGGGATTGCCCTGAGCGGGACGCGTGCGCCGTAGCGCTTGGCATGTTGAGAGCTGTTGAGGCCGTCGATGAGCTGATCGCCTGCCTCAAGGACGAACATGCGTCTCTCAGGAGTGCAGCGGCGGTGGCTCTGGGCAACATCGGCGATCCGACGGCATTTGAGCCCCTGGTGGCCGCGCTCGATGACAGGGATAAGAGTACCAGGGTCGGGGCCATATATGGTCTTGCGAGGCTTGACCGTCGAGAGGCCATCGAGGCGATCGTCCCTTGCCTGGTAGACAAGGAATCTGATGTCTCCAGCGCGGCCGCTAAGGCCCTCGATGCGATCGACCCGGGCTGGGAAGGCAGCGAGGAAGCCGAGCGGGCACTGCCGGAACTCGTGAGGCGATGCGACATGAGCATCCAAGACATGTCCAAGGTCTTGGCGAGATTCGATAACGCGACGGTGTTCGAGGTTTACTCCTGGCTGCTGCGGTCGGGGGACCAGGAGAGCCGCATGGCGGCGGCTTTCTGGCTGGCGGACCTGGAGGACGCACGCCTGGTAAACGAATGGATTGAGCTGCTCTCGCACAAGCATGTGCTGGCGAGATCGTTCGCCGAGAAAGCCATCGAAAAGATTCAGGCGGCCAACGCGGAGTTCCTGGCGACCTATCCCGACGTCGTCTGCACGGCCTGCAACGCCCCGGGCGAGAAGCGTCGGGCCAAGCTGGGACTCTTCAAGCGGCTCGATTACGTGGTGTGCTCGCGCTGCGGCCGGTCGGGACACCTGGCCAAAGCCGCTGGCCTTTAGAAGAAGGCAGAAAAAGCAAATTCGGGGACAATCAAGTATGGTGTCCCCCGAACTCCGGGTGGTGGACGCATCATGCTCGAACGGACCTCTCAGCGCCTCGCGCGGGGCGAGCGCATCCATGTCGTGTCTTACGGGGACTCCATCAGCAACGTGGGCCGTCAGCCGGATTATCACGGCGGCGCGTCGTGCGCCGAGATGAACTGGGCCTATCAGCTCCAGCGGCTGCTCGCCGCGGAATTCCCGGGGGCGAATTTCGTCATCAAGCCGTTCGGCGTCGGCGGGCAGAACGCCTACGAGGGACTCGGACGGTTCCCGTGGCTCGCGGAGCTCGATCCCGACCTTGTGCTCATCGCCCTCGGCGGCAACGATTGCGGCTGGCACGAGATACCGCCCTATTGCTCCGCGCACGCGGTCCGCACCCTTGCACTCGGCGTCCGCCACGACTTCGGCGCCGACGTTGTCATCCTGGGGCCCGCCGGCGACTGCCCGACTGCGAAGCAGACGGTCCACCTTGACGAGACCATCGACGCCCTGCGCGGCGTCGCCCGCGACATCGTCGCCCCATTCGTCGACATCCGTGCCGCGATGCTCCGCGCCACCGACAACGGCCGGCTCTACGCCGATTTCCACCAGAGCCTCACCGACAACCATCCCAACGACCGTGGGCACGGGATGTGGGCCGCGGCGGTCTTCGAGACGCTCAAGACTCACATCCGCCGGGGCTGAAGGCAAGAGGTGCTTCTGCGGGGAACTGTTGCTGAACACGCCGAAACTTCTGTGCCGGCGAGGGTTAGACCCGGTTTTGTCGTGATACGGATGTGATCTCGCTGAAATACGTCGTGTGTTATTTCAGGCAAGTGGGTCACGTCATGTGCGCCATCAGTTGCCGGCGGAAGCACCCGGGTTTCCACTGGCTTCCGGAATTCTCAGAGCGCGACGAGGCGGCGGCCGAGTCGGCGCTTGAGTCTGCTCATGAAGCCGTCACTGCCAAGCGGCCGCCCTCGAAACGTCTGCCTCGCCCCCCGTGCTACCCTCATCATCAGGCCAATGTGTCGGCCCAGCGGCAACCGGATTCTCGATGTCTGGGAAAACGGTGCCTGCCCTGCTTTTCGTCTGCTTTTCGTCCAAACTGAACACCTCGAACATGCAGCTGTTCATGGGCCGACCGGCAGTGTCAGGATCGGACCGGCCGACCGGATCTCGCCCGCCTGCAATGCGAACAACTGCATCAGCAGCGAGAAGGTCGATTTCCCGGTGAGGTCGCTGTCGTCGATATAAAACCAGCTGCCGCGATAGTGTACGGCAACATAGGCATCACGGGGACGTTCTCGGCTTGAGTGGATCTTCATCAACCCCCCGATGACTTCCTGCCAATCAAATCGGTTGCCCTGCGGGTCCCGTGTCACCGTCACACGACCCGCCTGCTCGTCATGGGTCGGCACCTGAACTGCTTGAGAGACAAAGAACAGGCTCGCCATCAGGGAGCGCGGTACCACACAGATGCGCTCCTTGCCGCCGGTCCCCACCTCGGTGGTCAGTTGAAAAGACGTGCGACCTTCCTCCAAGCGGAGCAGGCGGCAGAGCTCCCGAGCTTCAGGGGATCCGAGGGCGCTCTTGGCGAGGCGCATCTCAACGATCGTCTTCTCCTTGTCCTTTGAAGGCACCTGTCCCATGTCCAAGACGCCGCGTACCTGCAGTGCGCGCAACAGCTTTGCCGCTTTCACAAACTCCTGATAACGCGGTAGGTAATCGGGCGTCGGGCCAGAGGCACTCGGTGCGTTCTTCAGCCCGTTCATGCTCTGCAGACATATCCGGAATACCCTCTCGATCGACCAGCCGGAGTGGTAGAGGAGCAAGATCGTGTTCAGGTCGATCGGCGACATCAACTGTGTCACGAACTTGTCGCCCTGGAGCGGCGTATATGCGACTGTCGGCTTCTCCGCGTAGCTGGCTCCCACTCCCAGACTATACGCTTTGTCCGCAGACTCTGGGAGCGACGCGCCAGCCGAAGCCGATGCACCAAAATCAAAGCTCGTAGCAACGCTGCTTACCTCCAGAAAATATGGTGGGTCCCTGTACTTCAGCCTGACCAGGTTCAACAGCAACTGCTCGTTGTTGGTACTCTGAATCGCCACATTGTAGGCGGCCCGACCCGTCTCGACGGATGCGGGACCTGTCACGTGACAGCCAGTGACAGCGCCACACAAGGCCAATATCGCCAACGTTGTGGGACGTGCGTTTCGCATGGTTCCTCCCTATGATTACGAATATGCTGGTAGAGAGAGTTCCGGGGACACCATACTTATCTTTTCCGTCGTGTCTGTCGGGTCCTGGGCTTGCGGCCGCGGTTCATCGGGCGAAGTGCGCGGTGCAGTGCACGTTCGATCTTCGTCAGAAACGCCCCGGCGGCCGGAGTGGGCGCAGACGACGGCCGAGCCGGCGCGCCAGTTTGCACACGAACCCGTCGCTGCCGATCCCGTCATCGTTTATGGTAGCAACGGTCGATGTCTTATACAAGGGGTACCTTGCGTGACGGCATGCACGCTTGACCTGAGCGAGACGGTTGCCCTGAGGGAAAAACGGTGACTGTCCTGCTTTTCGCTGCTTTTCCCTGCTTTTCCTTCGAGACCGTCACGAAATGAACGGTGACTGTACTGACTTTTAGTCCAGCGCAGAACTGAGCTTTTGCACGTTCGCCTGACATATTTCCGTCGATGCACCCGGATCGTAATCTGGAATCGCGGCCGCAAGCTCTGAGAAGAATGACCTGAGTATGTACCATCCGTGGTGCCTCTGGTCCTTACTCGCCGAGCCGAGCAGGGATAAGACAACCGGGATTTCCTCGTGAATAGACTCCCCACGCCTGAGCAACTCCCGAAGGAACAGATGGTAAGCCGGATATGGACCGCCCTGGAACTTACTACGGATGTGCTCTGTCGACATCGACGTTAGGTCGGACCTGAGCCAAAACAAGGCAGCCACGAAAGGAATCCGCCCACAGACGAAACCTAGTGCAAGGCCGAGGGGAACCCCGACAAGGCAGCCAATCCATCCGTACCAGTGGGCGCCGTAGATCGCACCAGTCGCCGCTCCAATTATGAGCCCAAGCAACTGGAACAGATCAAACAACGTAAACATGAAGTCGCTCCACGTAAGCATCCACTCACAGGATCAGCCGTCTCAGCACAACGGCGGGGC
>Ga0307380_10008685_pt1 | contig 12992 bp, 15 predicted proteins | sample UN3MG_FD_202239 | JGI IMG/M metagenome (GOLD analysis project Ga0307380, IMG submission 202239) | Soil microbial communities from Risofladan, Vaasa, Finland - UN-3 | ecosystem: Environmental > Terrestrial > Soil > Coastal area > Acid sulfate soil | place: Finland: Risofladan, Vaasa | collected... | reverse complement strand
TCCAGTCATCAATAAGCCCTTCAATATAGACTTCATAATGATGCTCTGGAATAGGGCAATTCCTATGCCCAAAGATACAAAAGCCACCGCTGTCTAGGAATAGCTTAACTAGACACACTTGTCGGCTAGGGGTTGACCACTTCGGATAAGTAGCCATATTTTACCCCCTTCTGCTCAACCGTAGTGTTAGTGTGGCTATGCCCTGATAGTGTTACGCTGGAACTAACTCCCGCACCTTGCGACCTTTGGCTTTGGCTACCGCTTCTGCTTCGGCTTTGGCTATCGCTTCGGCTTCGGCTTCGGCTTCGGCTTTGGCTACCGCTTCGGCTTCGGCTACCGCTTTGGCTACCGCTTCGGCTTTGGCTTTCAAAGCACTATCAAGCTGTAGTCTATCGTGCTGGTAAATAGGTTCACCAGCTTTTTTGGCTAGTGCGACTTGTGCCTTATAGCCTTCGGGATTATCCTTGATAACGCTTCCCGCATAGTTTAAGAGGTTAGCGGTAAAGTTATCTCGGACTAGCCTAACGCTGTCGCCTATCTCTTTGGCTACTCTAACGACTGGGCGACCAGCTTGAGTAAATCGCACCGCACCAGCCCTATCATAGCCTAGACGCAACGGACAACCCAAAGCGTCAACTGGTATGGCGGTATCACCCTGCGTGTTTGTGGCTATAAAGAACGGAAGCCAAACTTGCTCAAGGTCAATTGACCATACCCTGCGAGCTTGTGGCTTTTTGATAGTCGGGATAAGTAGACTTTTGATGTAGCTAGGACTTTCCATAATGCTCAATAACTCCTTTATTTTATTGAGCATAGCCACACTAACACTACGGTTGAACTATTGCTGTATGAACGACTAGATTAGCCCCTTTCGGTAGCCAGCTTTGGTGCTGGAGGTCAGCCTATTCAGCTCTAACCGCTTTCAATAAAATTGACCTGGCAAGTCAATTTATCTATTCGTTTTTTGTTAAGGTTCTGCCGGTCTATGAGTGCCAGCTATACTGAATAGAAGTTAAGTTCCGTTCAGTCTAGCTACGATAAGTATGGGGCATAAGGGGGGCATTTGTCAAGCGTTTTTGGCTATTTCCGAAAATATATTTTTAGACCAGCTCTGCTGGCAATACTGGTGCTGGCAAACTGCTGGCAGGTATAAAAAGATAATCGGACTTTGCTCGGAACATCGGGGTGAACATCGTGGGGGACATTGAGGGATACGCTGGTCCAACACTTGCTGGTAAGCAGCCTGCTGGCAGCCTGCTAGTAGCTTACCAGCATCTCGAAAACTTTTACCAGCGCTGGTGACCAGCACTTACCAGCAGATACAAAACGCTGGTAGCACCAGCACCCTACCAGCACCCCACCAGCGGCTTACCAGTAGTACCAAAGCCAAAGCTAAGGGGTGTGGACTCGGATATGGAAAACACTGTTCAAGTGTGCTGGCACTTTGCTGGCAGCGCTGGTCAGGCACCAGCAGATACAAAAAGGCTGGTACTGCTGTCAAGATACCAGCACCTTACCAGCGGTAGGCTAGCGTTTATTTTCCCAGAGGGGAAGAAAGGGGTGAACGGAGTAAACTGTCTTGAAGATAACATAGGGGTCGCTGCTGAGGATCTCGGGCCGGGTGTAAGCGGCCATCATGGGAACATCGCCGAACTCCTTAGCCTGCGACTGCCTGGACCATCCTACATAGTTGGCAAGAATGGCAGGATCTATACGGTTGGCTATCAGAGCTGGACGGAGCGCTGTGGTTACTGCGTATCTGATACTATGCCAGCCGTAGCCCGTCTCGTGGTCAAGCCCTGCCTTGGAACAGATGCGCAGGAACATTTGCGAGAGGGCAGAGGGGTTGTGTACCTTAGGTCGGTAATCAGCGAATATCGGCTTGAGTGCGTCTGGAATTAGGGCCTTCACCTTCCGCCCATGCTTGGCCGTGTTAATAGTGAAGATTTCGCCATCGTAGTCGCGTTTCTTGACCCGTGAGAGTTCTTCCCGGCGGACAATCCAGGTGGTGGCTATCGCCAGGTAGAATCGTTCCGCCTTAGAAAGCTCCCTCTTGGCTTTTATCAGCTGCACAACCTGCTCGGGCCGAAAAGGGTGGGACTCTGCTTCTTCCTCCGGGTAGGGAGTGTCATCAGCCGTGAAGGGCCAGGTCCAGCCGTTGGCAAGCGCCAATTTCTTCAAAACGGCAAACTCTTTTCTAAGTGTCCTCTCCGAGACACCTTCGCCCCGGCGCCTGATAAAGTAACGGAGGAAGTCCCTATCTGTTGGCTTCTGGTTATCCTCTAGCCCAGAAAGAAAGTTGATGGCTGTGACCGAATAGGTGACGAGGGTGCCGGGAGCTCTAAGGCGTGGTGAAGAGAGGCGCTCCATCATTTTCTCCAGAGCGGGGTGATGCTTCATGTCGACTTTTTTGGCGTCTGCCACTACCTTTTTGGCGTTCTTGTTTTTAAGTGTCATGTTAACTCCTACCTCCCCCGGACTTCACCCGCTGCTACAGTCAGGTGGAGCCCCAGGGCAATTCCAAGCCTGAAGGCGTTTACTACAACCTGGTCTACCGGTGACTTTTTCTGAGTCCCCAGCCTCAGTAGTGCCTCGGCTGCCAGGCTACAATAGTGCTTAAGCACTGTTTTCTCATCATCGATGAGCGAGTCAATGTCTTGCTGCCCCACTTCCTGTCTCTGCTTCATATCTTCAAAGTCTATCATCGGTTCACCTCGACCTCCCATAGCTGGATTACATAGAACTATTATACTATATCTACTTCATCTTGTCAAGCTCCCCCTGGCGGTATATACTGGGGTAAAGGGGAGTCAGGAATGAAAGGGTTTCTTATCGGACTGGGAGTGGTTGGGGTTATCTCGGCTCTACCTGTTTTCAGGGGCGCGGGCCATTCCCGTCATGACGGTGTCAACTTCTGGCGGCTGCTCCATGACTCGACTCATCTTACCCCGGATAGCCCATTCGGTCATCCACACCTGCCCTACGAGGAGGCGTGTCGTCAAGCCCGTGAGGCCTACCAGGAGGCATTGGCGCATGGAAGCTGAGAGAGCCGCTGAGGTCAAACGGATAGCTCCGAAACTTCTTCTCGGACTAGTTGCTGTTGAGTCCTTCGCACTTCCCATCTTCCGCAGCGGCGGGCGTACTGGCCTTTCCTTCTGGCAGTGGGTAGCAAATCATACTATTTTCGGTCCGCCAGTTGAGTATGTCCCGGAGGAGGATTATTCCCGAGAGCTAGAGGGGGTATTCTCCGGGTATCCAGTCAAAGGGCATGTCCAAACTTTTAGAACAATGGAGGAAGCCATGACCTACTTTAAGATCGGCGAGGAGTCGGTAAAGCAGCTGGTGGAAAACGGCGCCATTTCCATAGTCGCCGGGGATAGCAAGATAAAGCGGTATGATGACCTTCTGGCCGATGTCAGGCATGACCATGAGCATCACTCTATCCGTTCTCTAGTACAGGTCGACGACCCGGAAGTGAGAGAGATCGCCCGGGTGTTGGTGCAGGCAGACGACTTTATCAGTGCTACTCAAGAGTTCGTTAATTCCTTTACCACTTACGGATCGGAAGTAGGCGATTTCTGGAGAACGCCGAGTGAAACTTTAGAGAAGCAGACTGGTGTTGATTGTGACGATTCGGCTATTCTTCTTTGTAGTATCCTCAGGAACTATCTCCCCCCGGACCAGGTGTACTGTGCCTTTGGGCTTTGGGCAATGGGGGGGAGGACAGACGGGCACATGTTCGTCGTAACCAAAGGAGAAGGCGGTGAGGACCGTATCCTTGAATCTACTGCGCCCCCAGGGAAATCGCTCAGGGGGAAGTATGTCATATATGGCATGTTCAACGATAGCTACTGTTTTGCTACAGATATTGGACTCAAGGAATTCGACCTTAAAACAGTAGAGCTCGCTGAGCCGTCTTTAAGGAGGTAGAGAATGGCAACTAAGTCGAGAGCCAGGCAGGTCAAAAAGGGGCTGAGAAACACGGATGATATTCTGTATATTCTCACCGGTAGGCGCTTGAAGAACGTGGCTGGAAGAGTAATCAACGCCTTCGGTGACGATCTGGCTAAAAAGGTAACTAATTTCTTCACCGGTCCCGAGGAAGAGGAGCTGCCGCCTGACAGCCCCTACCGCATACTGGGTATCCAGCGCGATGCTCTTGATATTGTGGTGAAGGGGGCTTACAGAATACTTGCCCGAGAATACCACCCGGACAGTAAGATACATCCTGACCCGAAGAAATTCCAGGCAGCCACTGAAGCCTACAATGCTATTTTGGAAGAAAGAAGGGATAAGGCTGAGGCGAAGAAGGAGGGTTAATGCCCAAGGAACTGCGCCGGCGCCTGCATGCCGTAGACCCCGACCTTACCATAATCTCTGGGGGAGCCCACAGGCGTGCTCGTAGAACTACAGAGGCGGACTGGGGGAAGGCTGCCGGTGTAATCTGCAGGAAATGTGGGCGAGAGGTCTTTAGAAGCCGCGACGGGCTATGCTTTTCTTGCTGGGAGAAAGAGAATGAGTTTGAGATTCGAGATAAAGCGGGTATCCTTAATCTGCTTCCTGAATCAGTGATTATGGATATCGTTCATCTGGCCAGGAGAGAAGAGTAGCAGGGGGGGCAGTCTAAACACAAAAGAGGGGTGAAAACCACCCCTCTTTCATTTATCCCTGGTCTTATTCGGCTTAGCCGGCGCCGCCGAAGGTGTAGACCTTGCCGAAAAGCGGAGACCCGGCCTTAGCACGTGACTTGCGATGGTAGACTCCAGTCTTAAGGCCCTTGCCTTCCATGCAGTCCTTCATCCTGACATTTCTCTCAGCGCGTTTCTCGATGCCGAGAGTGGTAGCCGCGCAGGCAGTGAAGGCAGCCTTTACCTTAGGGGTACCCGCGCCGGGAGCACTAGGGGATCGGCTAAACACGGTTACGTGTTTCTTAGCCTGGACCGCCTGAATCTGACCTACCGGGGGCATTATGGGTGAAACTCGTTTCCAAGGTGCTGGCATGTCATTCCTCCTTCTTTAGAATTTTTATTACCCACTCGACTCGATGGGTGCTTTTTCGGTCTCAGCGACCGGTGAAGCCTCTTTTAATAACTCGACAGGTTGGAGGGGGTCAAGAGTAGTGACGAGTTTGCCTGTGTCTGTTGAAACGACTATGACCGGGGCAAGTGGCAACTCGTTAGTCGCCCAAAACTGGTAGGCCTCGTCATCTTCGTCCATATTAGCCACGATTGCCTCGCCAGATGCAATTTCCTCTGCCCATCTTTCTCGGAAAACAGCTTCGGCTTCCTTACAGGGTGGGCAATCCTCGGCATTACCTATTAGTAAAGTGAGATTTATTTTACAACTCCTCTTTAACAGCTCTTGGGCACTAGGGATTCCCCTGGCTCGCAACCTAGCCTGAAAACCTCAGGCACCCGGGATTTCAGTCCGCCCCCAAGAGCATTACTAGCATATCTTGTTCACTCTAGCTCTGTCAAGGTCTCACACAGATCTTGCACTTCTTACAGCAGCCGTTAATATCCAGTGGCCCACCGCACTTAGGGCATTTTTTCATACTCGTATACCTCACTCGGTTACCACTGGGGCGACTGTCTCACCACGGGGAGCGTCTTCCTGGTCGTGTTCCTTGAAGATGTCCTCAAGCGGAACCCTGCTACCAGGCCAAAGAGCTTCGGGGGCAATAGTGCCGATAATCTCCTTCCTGAAGTCTCTCGCCTGGTGGGAGAAGGCAGGGTATTCGTTATCATACTTGCCACTTTTGGCGGCCTTATCGGTGCTTTTCGGTCCAACCTCTCTTACCCACTCTATGACATGGTAATAGACATCGGGGTTGTCAACCATAGGTACTGTTTCCTCACAGAGAGATTCTAGGTCTAAAAGATGCTTCTGGCTGCCACAGTCGCATGGTACTCCATGGACAATCATCCGCTGTGCATAGTGTCTTTCCATGCGAAGCAGGAGCTTGCCTATCTCACGGTTCTGGTAGTCTACTGTGTCTTCTGTAGATAAACCACCTTCTCGAGAGGGGAGATGCACCTTCTGCCGACGTGGCTCCAGGTAACCTTTCAGGTCTTCATATTCTTCGGAGATTTCCTCCGGAGGGTTCTCAGGGGGTGCCTCGGCTGGTTTGGCATGGGACTCGCCCAGGATCTCCTGCAGGTCCTTGAGGGCTTTCTTATTATCGGGGGGCCTGACGAAGAGGCGCTCCAGGGGAAGTTTTGCCACTTGCTCAGTTATAAAGCCCATCCAGTTCATCTTTGTTCTCCACCTCAATAGTAACCCTAGCCCTATATCTTGTCAAGCCTCTTCTTTAAGGGTGCTGGTAGAGGTGCTGGCAAGGGCGCTGGTAGAGGTGCTGGTAATAGTGCTGGCAAGGGTGCTGGTAAGGGCGCTGGTAACCTTGACAAAGGTGCTGGTAAGTGATTATTATTAAAGAAAAAGGAGGTCAATATGGCATCAAAGCAACAGGTTTTCGGGATTTTGTATAAGGCAAGTGCTGCCTTAGGCCGTGAAGAATTAGGCGAGAAAGTGGGACAACCAGTGCGCGAATGGCAAACACAATTAAAAGGGTGGATGGATAAGGGGTTTATCAAGGATACTGGCGACCAGCACTATGTTCTCACTGATACGGGGAGGGAGGAGTCACTCAAAGAGGGGGAGCTTAAGGGTATTGAAGATATCGAAAATCTCGTCATAGACGATTCTAAACAGACTGTGCCAGGTGGCAATGGGGAAGAGGGCGCTAGCAAAATAGCCGTTGCCACAACTGAAAAACAACAGTTCCTTAGGCTTGGCAAGCTCAGTGGGGTTGTCCCGCTGTCCCTCATTGTGCAAACAGCTGATTATGTCTGGGAAGGGGGGGATTACAAAAACATGGTCTGGGTGGCTCAGGCAATGCAAGAGCTAGGCCTCGACAAAGATGTTCGCTCCCGCTGGTGGCACTGCTGGCGAGCAAAGATGCGTCAGCCTATCCCTGGCGACCTATCCCCCGAATTTCTTCTTTCTGAAAGCAAAACGGACGATAAAAAGGAGGGTAAGAAGGAAGAGGGTGCTGGTAAGAGAGACTACATGTTAAGTGAAGATGATCAGCCCACTCGCGTTGGCGAGGGATTGGGCGACCTTGACTATAAAGACGCACTGGACCTGGCCAAACTAAGGACAGCCAGAAGAAAGGACGCCTCCCCACCTAGTACCAGCTCTCAGATCGATGACGTTATAAAAATAGTTAATCTTGTTAAGTCCACAGAGGGGGAAAAGGCGGTAGGGAAATCCTATATCGTCAAGCCTGGTGAAGATGGCAGCTCGGTGGTAGAAGAAGTAGAGTCCGGTAAGCCCATACTCGTACAATCATCACCAGCAGCAAAGCAAGGCCCCAGCTATTATGTGGACAGCGAAAGCGGCACGGTGAAGGAGCTAACACCCGGGCAGCCGCTGGTTATTGTCAAGGAGGCACCAAAGCCAGCTACCACCGGCGGCACTCATTACCTGATAGATAACAAATCAGGAGAGGTCAAGGAAGTTGCCCCGGGGCAGCCAGTGATTATTATCCGCGAGAGCGGACAAGCGCAGTCAACGCCCATTCAGGTGAAAGACAAGGATGGTAACCCCATGGTTCTTGACCTGAGTACCTTTATAAGATTAGAGGAGCACCGCGACAAGCAGCGCCGCGAGGAAGAGAGCCACGAGACTAAAATGGAGATAGCCAAGAGCTTCAAAGATATGCTGAACCTCACAGGCAAAGCCCTGTCTAACACAATTGGAGGGGAAGGGGAAGAGAAATGAAAAGTCGCCTGGGGAAGTTCGGCAGCCGCTTTGCCTTCGAGTTTTTTATTGAGACCATGCATGGCCAGATAGTTAAAGGCCTCCGGAAGTATCTTGCTGGGATACAGCCGGATGCTATCCCTGGAATGGTAAGAAAAAGTCTCTTTCCGCCTCTGGAGAAACTGGATTTTACCGCGATAAGCGACAATGTCGAACACTTTGAGAAGGTATCTCTGGTCAGGCTTATGGAGCTTGTTGCCGAAGCCCGCCCCGACCTGGCTACTGCTATCCAGGACAGGGGCATGCCCGGAGCCAAATACATAGCGAAGCTGCGGCTACATCTCCTTGACCAGCTCAAGCATCCGGAGAAGGAATTAGCCAAGTCCACTGAGTATGAAACAAAGGAAGAGATGGCTCGAGCCACGTGTGATAGCTGTAATAAATCATGGGTAATACCTAAAAACGAAGTTTCTAAAATCGGCGAATGCCCTTTTTGTCATCATCCTGCTAATCAAAGTTAAATGGTCGGAGGCGAGTATATGAAAAAAGCAATTATAAATGAATCGGAGGTTGTCGAACTATACAAAACACTGAGGAAACATGAAATAGCAAAACGCCTTCATACTGGCAAAGGAAGAATTGCAAGTATTCTTGAGCAGTACAACATTCCCCGAAGACGTTCAAGGATAACAACCCCCGAATTACCTAAATCTAAATTAGAGGAGCTTTATATAAACCAGAAGTTGAGTGGTCCTCAAATAGCACTAAGAACGGGCATTCGTGAAAACAGAGTACGGTATCTCTTGAAGGTATATGCGATTCCCATACGTACTCAAGCCGAATCAATCCATTTCACTTGTCAACAAAGAGCCGCTGGTGGGTATTTGGGTTCTCGGGGAGGGAGAACTGTTACGCCAGAGGGCTATGTAAGAGTTATGTGTAAAGGCCATCCACGAGCTGAGAAACATGGTTATGTTTTAGAGCATATTCTTGTTATGGAGAAGAAGCTAGGAAGGGTGTTAATCCCCTGGGAAACAGTTCATCATATAGATGGCGACAAAACTAACAATAGAGAAGATAACCTTGAGCTTATATCTCGAGCAAACCATACTCTCTACAAGCGAATGTGTGCTCATTGTGAACTACGTAAAAGAGTTAGGCTACTAGAGTGGCAAGTAAAAGAGCTTACGCGAGCATCACAGTATCGCATGAATGAGGTGCCTACTTCCGAGAAGTAACCCCCAAAAGCCTCCTCTATTGACAACCCCCCCCAAGCAGTTACATAATTGAGATAATGAATGAGGATTATCTGCGGCCGGAGCACTTTCTTCTCAGCGTCACGACGAGCGTACTAATAGGTTTGCTTATGATGGCTGCTACCAGACGGCCGGCAGAGACCCAAGGGAGGTTTCCTATGCAGACCAACGAAATTATTGGCTACTCGGCAGCCGAACTTCCCACAGCTCTTGACCTGATGGAGTCCACCCTAGAGGTAGGGGGAAAGGCCTGTTTGGCTATCTGTACTGAAGCCCTGCCTACTGAAGATGAGCTGTATGACCTTTACCTGGGGATGCTCGCCAATGGCTTCCATGCTTACCGACCCACAGCCCGGGTTATCGAAGGCATACCTACTACCGAGCTTATCCTTCAGAAAGGCTCGCCTTCCTTTGCTGTTATTGTTCCCCTGCTCGTTCCTCTGTTCATTATCGGGCTCATTGCTTTCGGCATTGTCCAGATTGAGGCAATAAGCAAGGCACTGCTGCCCCTGATGATTGTCGGGGCGGTTGGACTCGTCGCTGTGGCTTTGATCGTCAGGAAGCCGGCTGAAAAGTACATAGAGCGAGTGGGAGCGACACCGAGACTAGCAGCAGCAACAAAAAAAGCACTGGCCGCCAGCTAGAGTCCGAGAAGTATCTGGCGGCTACTGGACAGTATTCTAATGGTAATGGCCACCTCCCCCAGACTACCCCGCCGGCTACTGTTTTCTGCCCCATCTGTAAAAAGAATATAGAGATCCCAGGTTATAACAGTGTTACCAGGTCAGAGGCGTTAAGAAAGCATATTGAGAAGGAGCACCCCGCTCACGGCCAGTATCCTCAAACTATGCCAGGCGGTGAGCCAGTACCACTCGAATACCGTGACCTCATCGGCTTCATCAACGAGCCTCTCCCGGAGTATAGCCTGGCAGTACTGCCAGCCATTGAGGTAGGAGCGGGGGAGCGCAAGATTGATGTAGTACTCAGACAGCTCAAAGACGGCGTTGAGAATATCCAGGATAGCTCGCAGTTTCGCCTATTTCTTACTACCATGGCCAAGTTCCACGATTATTCGATCGGCAACCTCATCCTCATAGCCATACAGAAACCCGGCGCCACTCATGTCGCCGGATTCGTCACCTGGAAAGACCTTGGGCGGTGGGTGAAGGGTGGCGAGAAGGGTATCGCTATCTTGGCCCCGGTTATGCCCCCGAAGCCGAAAAAAGAGAAGTTGGAAGCTGAGGAGGAAGAGATCGAGCTGGCCCCAGTCTACTTCAAGGTGGTGCACGTCTTCGATATCAGCCAGACCGAGGGCAAGCCCCTACCAGAATTTGAAGTGCCGATCCTCAGCGGCGAGGCAAACGAAGTTCTCTTTACCAAAGTAATGGTACTGGCCAAGTCCCAGGGGTTAGATGTTAGTTTTGAGCCAAGACCACAGCAGGACCCGGCCATCAAGGGTCAGTACTTCGGCAAGTCCATCTGGGTCAGACCAGAGGAACCCAGGGCGCAACAGTTAAAGAGCCTCATCCACGAATTAGCACATTACTACTCCGAGGGTGTATTCCGGATAGCAAGGCGGGATGCGGAGACTATTGCTGAGAGTGCTGCATTTACCGTCGGAGCTCACTATGGCTTTGATAGCGGGGTCAGGTCTTTCCCCTACGTCGCTTTATGGGCACAGGACAAGAAGGTGCTCGAGCAAAATCTTGGCTCCGTGCGCAAGGTGGCCACGGTTATTCTTGAAAGCCTGGAGAAGGCACCGGGTGGAGAGAAGTTGTTACCTGCCCTCAAGCCCTTTGACCCCTATAAATTTGCTGAGTATGTCTTGAGGGCTAATGCCTTCAGCTTATATGAAATCCCCATCTACAGCGGGTTGACCGGGACGAATCCGCTCAGGGTCCCAGATCATATCTGGAAAGAAGCCCTCGAGAGCATAGATGGTGAGTTCGTTAAACAGGGTGACCTTTATATAGTAAAGACACCCGGAGTCGAAAGGCCACCCGATATGAGAGCTGCGCCGACCTGGCGAGACGTCGGTACCCTTATGTCCACCGAGCCAGGGTATCATACAGTAGCAATCGAAAGCGGCCTCCGTCAGAGCATGAGCGATGAGGCTAAAGCCTCGAAAGACTACCGTCTCCGTGGTGGACTGGCAGAGACCCAAAGTGACAAAAAGACAGCTTCCCTTTACGAGCACATTGCCGGAGAGGAAGACACCCACTACAAAGAGTTCAGTGATCGCATGAAGGAGTTAGAGGGGGTCGACCTGGAGCTTCTAGCCGCCACTGAGGGTGACCCTATAAGAAAGTTCTGCTGCCGGCAGTGCAGGGAGTGTGCCCCAGTGGAGCTTCTCGAGGAGGGCAAGTTCCCCGAGAGAATAGCCTGGCTCCGAAGCCACTATAAGGCAAAGCACCCCGGTATGTGGGGAAAAATGCAGCCAGCCGTAATTCCGACTGAGCCCACAGGCACTTGCTACGAAGATGCTTGGAGATTCCTTATCAGAGAGGAGGAAGGGGAGCTAATACATGGCTCAGTTCGGACCATTGGAAAAAGAATAAACCATGCGTGGGTGGAACTACCAAGCTTGGTATGGGAACCCAAGTCCGGGGAGTCCATGAGGAAGGATTATTTCTATGAAATAGCAGAGCCACAAGAACAGGCTAGGTACACGAATGAGGAAGCAGCTATCATGGCTGCTAGGACAGGGAATCTTGGACCATGGACTGAGCAGGAAAGGAAGCAATATTTGGAAGGAAAGTCACCGGCTGTTATCCCTACTGAGCCAGTATTAACCCCAGAAGTGATGCAGTTCGCTCAGAATATGGACATGGTTAACCCAGAATACTCCTTTGACGGCAATAGGTGGCATAGCTACTTGGATACGAAGGTGAAGACTACTGACCTAATAAAGCAATTAAAAAAGCATACCGCTACGGTGTTCATAAGGAAAAAGACTTTAGGGAAAGTTATCTTTTATTCTGTCGAGAATGTTAATGGTAAGATAGTCGTGACAGATAGGTCATACACAGAGGAGATCAGTTATCTTAAAGAAAAGGCAGCTGTCAGCCCCCAAGAGGAGCTGGAGTTTGTTTCCGACTCCCCGGAGTATTTAGCCTACACCATTGAGGACATCGGGTACCGGGAGAAGCTGGACACCGCCTTTGAAACAGCAATAGCCAGAGCCAAGGGGGGATAAATGCCTACTACCTCTCTTTCGGTTTTGTGGGATTTAACCACAACGGATATGCCCTTTTATGACCAGATGATTAAAAATCCCGATTACTTCCGCAAGGCAAAGGGGCTCGAATCGGAAATTATCTACATGACTCCAAATACATATATGATGAAATGCGCCAAAATTCAAAATAGCACACTAGAGGCACAATACAGAGAAGTTGGGCGGGCCTTCGTTGATACCTACCGCGACCGCATGCTTGCCGGCGTAAAATTCCCTATCCCGGTATTGGATTATGCGGGGGGGCTCCAAGAGGGCAGAAACCGTGCTATCGCCGCAGAAAGAGCTGGGGCTACGACCATTCCCGTCCTTGTAGTAAGCAGAGTCGGGCAGGTACTTCCAGATGCTCACCCCCTCATCCTCAAGCAGTATCCCCTTGGCCAAGTGCCGGAGAAAATGCCTATAAACATGGATATCCCCATACCTCCACTTCGTGGAACGGTAGCACCAAAGACAAAGGTGATCGTTCCTGAAAATGCAGCTCTCCGTACCAACCAAGAACTTGACCGCGCCGTTGAACATCTAGGCTACCAATCCGTAAGTTTAAGTGAGGAAGAAGTGGCTGGGCTAGAGAAGCCTATCCCTACTGACGTAGAACTCATAAATGAATCCCAACGTCGCCTGAGAAGGCTCAAGGTTATCCCTGATGGCCAGCTTAATACCAGGCAACTCGCACACCTCAACCTGGCTCGAGTACTGGCACAAACGATTTGCTATCGCAATCCGGTTTCCGGGGTCTA
>Ga0307380_10008684_pt1 | contig 12992 bp, 8 predicted proteins | sample UN3MG_FD_202239 | JGI IMG/M metagenome (GOLD analysis project Ga0307380, IMG submission 202239) | Soil microbial communities from Risofladan, Vaasa, Finland - UN-3 | ecosystem: Environmental > Terrestrial > Soil > Coastal area > Acid sulfate soil | place: Finland: Risofladan, Vaasa | collected... | reverse complement strand
ATACTATTTCGGATTCGGGTATTTATGGTTTTCACCTCGAGATATGGCCAGATTCGGCTATCTCTATTTGAATAATGGTTTCGTGGATGGACAACAGATCATCCCAGCAGAATGGATCGAGGCGTCGACACAAAGATACTCGACAGATGCGTCCTGGTTTAAAAAACACTTTGAAGATTTTGGGTACGGATACCAGTGGTGGCTTGCACAGGCTGGAGGCTATGATGTGTATTTTGCTCTCGGTCACGGGGGCCAAATCATCGTCAATGTTCCTGAATTGGACATGGTCATCGTAACCACTGCACATTGGGAGGTAAGCCCGGAGACATCGGGGACTCAGATCAATTCTGTGCTAAATTTAATCTCCAATTTTATCCTAACACCCATCAGAGGTCACATCGGACAAGCGCCCTATTGCCCATTAGAGATCAGCGTACAAAAAGTGGAAAATCGCGGTCTGGTCACCAAAGAGACCATAAATATTATAAAGTGGCTTCCCAATCCTCGAAATTCCGGTGAAAACATTACAAAGTACAGGATATACAGGCTAATCGATGAATACCGATCCCTGTTAGCGGAGGTGGATGCCAACACATTCGAATACTGGGCAAGAAAAACTAACGAGGACTCTACCAATATCTATGCGATCTCGGCCGTCACCGGCGACAAGAGAGAAAGCACTCCCATGTTTGTATCGGTGAATTGATATTTATGTGAATTAATATACAAGCCTTTTACTTCCACTCAACTCATTCCATCACTCAAATCGCCCAATTAACTCTGTAACGTTTAATAACTTCAAATCCATCTTCATCCTCTTCCACACAATACATCATGCTGTTTTTCCAGACCTGTGGCCAGAATTTAAATGTTGTTCGGAGCATGAGCTTCCCCTCGGAATCAAAGACGTCGTAATAATTTCGTTCGTCGTCTTCTGTTTTCTCATAAGTATAGACAAGGATTCTTCCCTCTTCGTCGCATGTAAAGTGGATAAATGGTGGATATCGATCAGGAAATTTTAACGTGATTGAAGGAGGAACAGGATTATCGCCATACATATTTTTGATCAGCTTCTTCTCCTCTTCTTTTGTTATGGGAACACCCTCATCTTCTTTAACAATTTTTCTTAAACAGTTTCCATCTGGATCACAAACGAATATCTCGTACTTTTTAAAATTGCCCCAAATGATTTCATCGGTGCTTAAAACATTCCAGACAAAACTTGTGGTGCGAAGTATCTCAAAATAGTCAAGAACAGGTGGTTGCGTAATGGCAACACAGGAAGCAATCTCACAGAGGGGATTCAACTCGGAATCGATTTTTTTTAAAAATATCTTGACTGGTTTATCCATAATTGCATGGCTAACAACAATATTACCTGCAGCATCTGATTTGGGTCGTCTAAAAGCGGGATATTTGCTGGTTGTCATCTGCTTTAAATACTCGCCTTCCAGGGTGAAAAAATGGAGCTTTGCTTGGCCCAGATCATTGACCATGAGTTCCTTTTGCGTCAGCATCACAAGATCAAGGGGATACATCATTTCCCCTGGCCCCTGCCCTCTTTTTCCTATTGTCCTAACAAAATCGCCATTTTTATTAAAGACCAGAATGTGTCCTGCCTTTGTATCAGTTACATAGATATTTTCTGATTCATCGACCACAAGAGTGGTGAGATTCTGAAACATAAGTTCATCATCTTCCGGGCTTGTAATGGCTAGATCCTCCTCAAGCTGAAACACTTCTTCCGAATAAATGGGTATTTTGGGATTTCGGACGATGGTGATTCCATCCTCTTCCTCGATGGTCCCTGCCCATTTAGCCTTTTGTTCACCGCAAGAAGTTAAAAGAATAAAGATAGAAAGGAATAAAATTACCGAAAGTATTGCTGACTTATTTCTCATCACATCCCTCCTTTTACAAGAAGCAGGATTATTGATATGATTTTATAAAATTCCACTACCTGTTTGCAATAAACGAATCAACCCATCCAAAATCTCTTTTATTCGTAGCGCAAAGAATTGATTGGATCGGCGAGTGCCGTCTTGATGGACTGGTAGCTGACCGTAAGCAGGGCAATGATCAGAACCAGGAATGCAGAAAAAACAAATATCCAGACGCCAATATTCACACGATAGGCAAAACTCTGAAGCCACCTGTTCATGACAAAATATGCAATAGGCCAACCGATGATGTTGGCGACCAGAACCCACTTCACAAACTCTCTCGAAAGGAGGACAACAATCCCTGAGACAGATGCGCCGAGGACTTTCCGGATGCCGATCTCTTTGGTCCGTTTCTCTGCAGTGAATGAGGCCAGCCCAAAAATACCCATGCAACTGATAAATATGGCCAGGATCGAACAGTAGGTGAACAACTGACCCTGCCTCCGCTCAAAATTATAATACATGTCAAATTCCTCATCGACAAAGATATATTCGAAGGGATATTCAGGGGCAAACTCTCTCCATTTGCCCTCAAGGAATGTGAGTGCGCTGGACACATCCTCCAGACCTATTTTTGCGGAAATATGACTGAATTGATAAGGCCTCAATGTGAGGACCATCGGTGCAATCTCATACAGGGTCAACTCAAAGTGAAAATCTTTGACAACACCGATGACTTTGGCTTCAACACCAGAATCCTCTTCGCTGAACCGCTTGCCAATAGGGTCGTCCCATCCCAATTTCTTTGCAGCCGTCTCATTCAGTATGAAGGCATGTTCGGTATCCGTTAAAAATTCTCTGGAGAAGTTCCTTCCGCGGATTAATGTCAATCCATAAGTCTCGATAAAATCATGGTCGATAAATAGAGTTTCCATATGAATCGATTCCCCCTCAGGATACCCCTCGGGAATGAAGGAGCGCCCACTGCCTGTGCCGCTCGCAGGCGTTCCGAAGGAGGCACAGGCACTCAATATGGACGGATTTCGTAAGATCTCGCTTTTAAATATTTCTGTTTTCTCTCTCAAGGAATGGCTAGTAAGAGGGATGGAAATTATCTGTTTTGCATCAAATCCGAGATCCTTTTTCTTCATGTAGTGTATCTGGGCATAAACCACTGCGGTCGCAAAGATGAGGACGATCGAGATGGAAAACTGCGCGACACTGGTGACTGCCCGGAATGATAGTCCTTTTGCCTTTTTATCTAATGTTTTTTTTAGAACTCTTGCAGGCTTAAAGGCCGAGAGAACGAGGGCCGGATAGCTTCCCGATACAAAACCGACGAATAAGGATATCGCCAGCAAACCCAGGAGCAAACCTATATCGCTAAACACATCGAGGGTAAGCTCTCTCCGTATATATTGATTGAATTTCGGCAGAAATAGCATAACAAGACATACAGAACCAAATAAAGACAAAATTGCCAGCAGTACCGATTCCGTAAAAAATTGTTTTATCAACTGGGCCCTGCGAGCGCCCACGACTTTTCGTATGCCCACTTCCTTCGCGCGGCTGGAAGAGCGGGCTGTAGCCAGATTCATAAAATTGATGCACGCGATGATCAGAATAAAAATAGCGATGGCCGAATACGCATAAAGGTAGTCTTTATTGATTCTTTGGGCGATATCATAATTCGATCTGGAAAAATGGATATCTTTGAGAGATTGAAGGTGAAGGTTGTAGCGGTCGTCTTCCACGGGAATGTGCTTGGCCATAAACTCAGGAAACTTATTTTTAAGTTCTATAGGATCTGCTCCTTCTGCGAGCAAGATATATGTGTAATCATTGGAAAAGCGGTCCCAATAATTTCCTTTGACTCTCTCTTCGTTATTCCGGGATGAAAATGAAACCAGGATATCGAATCGGAGGTGGGAATTTCCAGGGACATTCTTCATAACGCCAGTGATTTTGTAATCTTGAGAGTTCTGTACGAGTACAGTTTTTCCGACAGGATCGCTCTTGCCAAAATACTTTTCGGCGATGGTTTCGGAAATTACCATGGAGAAAGGCTCTTCAAGCGCGGTCTTTGGATCGCCTGTAATGAGCGGGAATGTGAAGATATCAAAAAAATCGTCGTCTGCATACCTGATCTCTTCAAAGAATTTTTTTTCGCCGATGCTGAATAATCTCCTGTAGTCACCGGTGATTCGCGTGACATAGGCGGCCTCCTGGAGGTCACTTTTGAGTGCAGGTGCCACGGGAATTGCGCTGATCGGGACAATTTCAGTCCCATGTGCCAGGTCCAGTTCCGAAAGAACACGATAGATGCGATTTTTATTTGTGTGGAAGCTGTCAAAACTCAGCTCGAAACGCATAAACAAAAGAATCAAGATGCAGCACGCCATCCCTATCGAGAGTCCGGAAATTTTTATGAAGGAATATCCCTTATGTCTTTGGATGATCCTGAGGGCGATTTTGAGATAATTCTTTAACATATCTACGCTCCAGTAGAGAAGATTCTTGGTAAAAGCGGGAAAAATGAGAAAAATTTGGATCCAGTAGAAGAGCTTCGCTCTGAACAGGCTGTTTTGATGGGCGACAGCTTGGAATCGCTCCTCAAAATCCCCCATCGCCGAATAGCACACATTCGGATCGAGCAGGCGTTCGATGATTCGAACAGCCAACTTTGGAGGACTTATTTTTTTCTCTATTTTTGGAGAAGTGCTATTTTTCATTTCTCTTTTCAAAGACATGAATACGCAACAATGTTTTTTTTCTCAGCACTATATTATTATTCCTCAACATCCTATTCATCGACATTAAAAGCTGGCAGATCAGTCCAGATCATGGAATTGATATGTCTAACAGCCATTAAAGCTTTCTGCCCTTTGGGAGTTAGTTTATAGAAAATCTTGCGCCGGCCTCCCCGTTCAGACGTGGGCTCTCCTTCGATCGACTCAACGAGGCCGTGTTTCAGCAATCGACTCAACGATGCATAGATCGAGCCTGTGAGCCAAGTTTTTCCTGTCGCTTTGACGACCTCTTCAAGGATGGTTATCCCGTAGGCGTCATCCTGAAGACGCCAAACACAAAGAAGTATGATCTCTTCGATCCGTGATATCAGCCTCATTTTTTTCTCTCATTATATGTATACGTTTGTTGGACAAATCGGTTTACCTAAAGATTAAAATAATTTTTACGCCTTGTAGATTTGAACTTTCCTAGGTTGGTAAGGAGGATTTCTTAGATTATATCAGATTGGTTCTCTTGAGAATCTCTTTGAATCTTGGATCGGAGCGAACGCGGTCCAGCAGGAAATCGACACTCATATAAACTAGCCAAGGATCACGCACGTCATATGCTTTTTCCAGGCATGAAAAACCAAGGTCATTTTCTCCAAGATCAAAGTGGAGAAGGGCGAGACCATAGGATGAGATGTACTCCTTCTTTGACCGCACTAATAATTCATCGAGTATCTTTTGGGTTTTATCTTTCTGGCCCATAAGGTTATAGACAATACCAATATGGGGCTCAAGAAAGCCATTTAACAAACTTTTTTCTTTTTGCAACTCCGTGAGCGCCTCTTCATACATATTTTTTTGGATGTAAACGTATGCTAAGTAAAGGTGTGTCATCGGAAAATCAGGATCCATTTCGATCGTTCTTTGAAGTGTTTCAACTGCATTTTCAAATTGATCGGCACGGACATATATACATCCTAGATTTCTGTTAAAGGCTATATTCAGTGGATCTAGCTCGCATGCCTTCTTGAAATTTCTGATGCCTTCTTCAAATTCTGCTAGATATGTCAAAAGTGAACCACGATGAAAGTATACCCAGGCATACCCAGGATTTAATTCTTGTGCCCGATCGAGATTGGCCTTGGCACTTTCCCAATCCCACTCCATATAAGCATTAATGGCTGCTTGAGCTTCATAGGCTTCCTCTAATTGATGGTCCAGCTCTAGTGCTTTTAAGACAGCTTTTTTGGCCAGTGGATAGGCCTCATCGGGAGATTTATCTCCATAGAAGGTGCTGACCATATGTGTGTATGATAGTCCGGCCCAAGCCAACGCATTCTTTGGGTCTTTATCGATTGCCTGGTTAAAGAGGCCTATGGCTTTCTTGATATTATCTCCGGTGAGCTTCCTTCGGAAGTAGAGCCCTTTCAAATAGATGTTGTATGCCTCGATATCTTCTGTGAATCTTTTAGTAAGCTTCTGTTTTTCTTCGCCAAGGAGTTCGAGCTTCAATTTGTCCGTTATGGCCAGGGATATCTCATCCTGAATGTCGAAAACATCAGCCAGCTGCCGGTCATATCTGTCCGACCAGAGATGGTAACCGTCAGCCACATTGATGAGCTGAGCCGTGATGCGGAGACGATTCCCCGCTTTGCGAACACTCCCCTCGAGAACTGATTCCACGTTAAGCTTTCGTCCGATCTCACGGATGTCGATGTCTTTATCCTTGAAGGAGAACGCTGATGTCCGGGCCACTACTTTTAAATCATTGATCTTGGTGAGTGCATTGATAAGTTCCTCAGATAAGCCCTCACAGAAATATTCCTGTTCAGGATCGGCACTCATATTTTTGAAGGGAAGCACAGCAATGGAATTTTTCCATTTGGAGCTTTCTTCCTTTGGCAACTCGTGTTCGGGCAATTCGATTTTTTCCAGATCCAGGAGCATCTCCTCAGCTTTGCGATATCTTTTCTGCGGATCCTTTTCCAGGCACCTGAGGATTAATTTCCTTAAGTTTTTGGATATGTGAGGATTCACAATCTTCGGATCGGGAGGGGCCTCTGTCTTGTGTTTCACAGCAATGCTCAATGGGGTGTCCCCCCCGAATGGAAGTTGCCCTGTGACCATCTCGTACAGGATCACACCCAGAGAATAGAGATCCGTGTTTTCGTCTACCTCTTTTCCTTCAGCCTGTTCGGGTGACATGTATTCGGGAGTCCCGATCATCACTCCAGAGCCTGTTATCCCCTTCCCCTTAAGTGTTCTTGCGATGCCGAAGTCCATGATCCGGGAATTCCCATCCCTGTTGATCATGATGTTGTGGGATTTCAGATCGCGATGTATAACCCCCAACTTGTGGGCTTCCTTAAGCCCTTCGCAGACTTCTTCGGCTATGGCTATGGCTGCTGGAATACTCAGTTGTTTCGATCTTCGTATGAAGTTCTTCAAGTCCTCGCCCGAAATGTATTCCATGGTAATAAAGTGTGTGCCTTCCCATTCACCCAGATCGAACATCTGGCAGACGTTTTTATGCCTGATCTTCCGGGCGAGCTTGCGCTCATTTTTGAAGCGTTCGATAGTCTTTTCATGGGAGGCGATTTCTGGCTTGATGAGCTTGAGCGCGATCTCTTCTTTGATCTTTTGGCCTTCGACGCGATACACCTTCCCCATCCCGCCTCTTCCCAACTCCTCGATGATTTCATATCTTTCTGCGAATATGGTCCCTCGGGTGAGGTCTTCCTTTGGTGATTCGAGGGTTTTTGTAAATGATGCGTTTGGTTCTATTGTTTCGACCAATTGTGTTCCATATTCCTTACAGAATTTGGAATCGGAGGGATTTTCGTTTTTGCATCTAGGACACTGCATTTTATCTGTCCTCTTGCCTGGCGAAATTGTTAAGATAAATTAGAGCAATTTTAGAATCATCTGGATAAATCGGTTAAAATCGTTGAGGTTATTCTGAATAATTTCATAGATAAGATCGTCATTGATTTCCCAATAGATATGAACGAGACGATTCCTGAATTTTGCCATCTCTTCGAGGCTTCCGATTAGATCGTCAGGGACAATGCCGCGTTCATGGAGTACACGAAAAGAGTCGGCGTAATCATTCGGGCTACGGAACTTTTCAGATGCAATGATGTGATTTGCGATATCCAGACAGCACTCTATCGACACTTGAAGAAGATATTTCGCGCTCTCGGAATTTCTAAAATCCGAGAGAAAATCTTTTTTATCAGTTTTAGCAAGTTGCGACAGTTTTTCAAGAAATTCCTGGAGTTTTCTTATTTTATTCTCAATAACTTCGGGCTCAACCAACGAGGCCTCCGGTTTTTATAGAATCGAAATAAATCCTCCTCATGGATCGAATCGCGGGAAGAAAATCAAAATATCGATCTCTGATAAATGTCTCAAAAGAAATGCGGAAATTCTCATCTGAACAGTAAATAAGCCGGCCGCTTGTGACAACTTCACCCTTTACCCGCAACGGGGCATTGTTGATGCAACGGATGTCGAATTTGGACTGAAACTTCTTATCCAGCAGTGCAGCAATCTGCAGCTCGATCTTAAGTATCTTTAATTGATTCAAGTTATTCCTAAGCACAAGGGCTATATCGATATCGCTGTTTATATTATGAGTTCCCTTTACGTAGGACCCATAGAGATAGGCCATCACAACAGGAAGATTCGTTAAGATATCAGATAAATAGGATTGAAACTCCTTTTTGTTCGTCATCTTTTCCCTTAATCAGTCAATTAAAATTTTGTTTTATTATATCAAAAACCCTGGAAGATATATATTCATATCTGCTTATCCTATGATAACGCTCAATTATAGTACGGCTGTCGTCAAGTTTGGATGTATTCCAAACTTTTGTTCACATCTTCAGGCTTTGCCATTCAACAGTATAGTTCGTCCTGGATATGAGCAAAATCTGTATTCTAAATTTAAATCCGGTTTGTTGTTAATATAGAAATGCAAGTCGAGACGCTCATCTTAATATTCCTTAGAATGCTGTTTTTAATATCTAACGATATTTATTCTTGCTTGAGGCTGGTGGCAGGGTTTGTGAGGGCTGCTTGGATGGTTTGGCGAGCGATGCTGAGAACAGCAACGATCAAAATGATGAAGATCGAAAAAGCGAATAGCCCGACATTCAAGCCGATGCGATAGACGAATCCCTCGAGCCATTCATGGGCAAAATAATAAGCGACAGGCAGCGAAATCATCATGACAATCCCTATAGGCATGAAAAATTGTTTCAGGATAAGACCCACAACCGAAAAAACAGAGGCACCCAGGATCTTTCTGATCCCGATCTCCTTGGTCTTTTTCCCGACCACAAAGGAAATCAAACCATATAATCCGATGGTGGCGATGATCATGGTCAATATCGAAAAGCTCAGGATGATCCCTCCCAAATCCCCCTCTTTTTTGTAAAGATTACCGTAGAGATCATCCATTAACGCATAGTCAAAGGCAAAATTTGGACTCAACCGACGGAAAGTGGAATCGATATATTCCAGGGTTTGTCGCATATGATGGCCCTCTATCTTGATCAAGAAAATTTTACTCCAATCCGGTCTATACTGAAACATCAAGGGTTCAATCTTAGTCCTGAACGATGTGAAGTGGAAATCATTAACCACGCCGATAATCCGCATGTTCTGACCCCATTTGTTGATTCTTTTCCCGATGGGATCTTTAAGTCCGGCCATGCAGGCCGCAGTTTCATTAACGATCACCTGGTTCTTGATGTCGGCGGCCAAATTGTGCGAAAAATTCCTGCCGGTTGTGATTTTCATATCAAAAAGGTTCACATAGTCCTCATCGATAAAATAGGTGGTGACCATCGGCAGTTCCACCATTTCCCCGGTGTCATTTTCCACCTGGATATCGTTAGCTTCAGTTAACAAAAGCGGAGCCGTGTTGGCAACCGCGGCAGCTGAAATCTGAGGATTTTTCAACAGTTCCCTCTTGATCGTTTGAAAATTGTCCCGGCTTTCATCGTTCCAGATGCGCACGGTCACGACATTGTCCCGGTTATAACCGATATCCTGGTTTTTGATAAAAAGAAGCTGCTTTTGAATAGTCACAGCTGCCACAAGCAGGACGATCGTCACACCGAATTGAAAGACCATAAGAATATTGCGGAGCCTCTGTTGGCCGCCCGATCGGCTTGGTCCGGATGAGTTTTTCAGGACATTCAAGGGCTTGAGTGCTGACAGATAAATGGAGGGGTAGGCCCCGGCGAGGAATCCCACCATCAGAAACAATCCCAAAAGCCCGGCGGCATTCTTCCAACTCAGGAAGACGTCCATGGGGATCTCGCTCCCGGTAATTTTTCTAAAGACAGGGAAAAGGAGGCCTGCAGCCGCCAACGAAACGAGGATGCTGAAAAAGGTCAGAATGAAAGATTCTCCCAGGAATTGCTTTCTCAACTGCCTCTCATTGGCTCCGACGGTTTTGCGGATGCCCACCTCTTTACCTCTGGCGCCAGCCCGGGCTGTGGCCAGGTTGACGTAATTGATACAGGAGATAAAGAGAATCAAAAAGGCGATCAACATGAGCAGGTAGATACTCTTTTTATCGATGTTATCCTTTATATGAGAATTGATGTGGGTTTCGAAATGGATATTTTGAAGCGGGATCAGGAAGTAGCTCCGGTTATTCGAATTCTGATCATGATATTTGGTCACGATGGCCGACAGTTTTTTTTCGAAATCGCCATACGCGACCTTATCCCTCAGTTGAATGTAGCTGTTATAATTCAAAATCCCCCATGCGCTGTCGATATCGTCGCGGAGGGAATACATGGTTAAAAAGGAAATCAAGTAATCGAATTTGAGGTGGGTATTGCCGGGAATATCCTCCACAATTCCAGTGACTTTCAGCACCTTTCCATTTTCGTAGGTGACGATTTGGCCGATGGGATTTTCGCTGCCGAACAATTTCTCCGACAGAGATTTTGATAGAACGATGGAAAATGGATCTTTAAGGGATGTATCTCTATCTCCGGCTTTTAAAGGGAAAGTGAAAACCTTGAGAAAATCCCGGTCGGCGTATAATCCTTTTTCGAGTATACTCTTTTGCTGATAAATCAGCGGGGATTCGACTTCTTTGGTCCGAACGGCATAAGCCACATCTGAGAATTCTTCTTTCAAAGTCGGGGCGACCACTCCCGAGGTCGAAGCAAAATAGTTGGAGCCTCCGTGTTTCCAGTCCGGTAAGTATTGCCCGAGCTGGAATATTCGCTCGCTGTGATTAAAAAATGAATCATAGCTCAGCTCATATCGCGCATAGAGCATCAAGAGTATGAAACATGTTATCCCCACGACCAAACTGAAAAGGCTGATGAAGGTCCAGCTTTTTTGTTTGATCAGATTTCTGACTGCGATTTTGAAATAGTTTTTGAACATGTCATGAATTATGACTCTGAGAAAATCTAAAAGGTTGCCTCTAAGAATCCAAAGGCTGTTCTTGAAGCTGTACATTCATAAAAATGCCGGGAGCCGGACTCGAACCAGACGATCACTAAAATACAGGATCTTTTAACATCCGGTGTTCTCACGTCCGTTCAGTTGGTCCAGAAATGTTTGGATCGAATCGCGATGTATGATAAGAAGGGTCCGGCCCTCAATGCCATGATCACCATCAATAACCAGGCCCTTGACATTGCAGAGACGCTCGATCAGGAAAGGATCGAGAAAGTAACTCGGGGCCCGCTGCACGGCATTCCGATCATACTAAAGGATAATTACGACACCGGCGACCTTCCAAGAACCGGCGGCTCGGCGATTATTGCAAATAGCCGGCCAATTGATGACGCATTTATCGTGTATCGCCTAAGAGAAGTGGGCGCTATTATCATTACTTATGAGATTCAGGAGTAATATTTATAAAGCCCAGAGGATTTGATTGAGGTGAAATCAGTTCAAAATCCGATCGCTAAGACTTAGACTCTTTGTTTACTTCCTCAATTTCTGCATCTGGATGTTCATGAACATACATGTCCCTGGGCATTTTTCCCGTTATCCAAGACGGATTCATGGGGTACACATGGGGATTGAACACAGTGGAGTAGAGATGCCATATCAAAATGGCCAATGATGCGAGAATGGCTTCATAGAAGTGGATGACCAAGGACACATCCAAAAAGCCTTTAGGCAGGAATTGCACGAACATATTATCAAACCAGAGTAAAATGCCCGTTAAGATCATAACGGCATTCCCCCATAACAAAGCCCAGTATTCCGCTTTTTCAATATAGCTGAATCGTTTGAAACGAGGGGCTGTCTTTGATAATCCCAGATTGTAGAGTATCCGCTGGATAAAATCTTTCAAGTCTGTAAAATTCGGTATCATGTCTTTGAAAAAGACTCTCCCTCTATGCGTCAAAAGGAAGAACATATGCCACACGGTCGAGAGGGTCATGACTACAGCCGCCACACGATGTATGATTCCACGAACTTGGAATCCATGATCCCAACCGAACAAAAAGCTAAAAATCCAATTGTCCCCGAATCGAAGTGCAAATCCGGTGATGACAAGCACGATAAAGCTCAGCATCAAAAGAGTGTGCTGCCATACTTCACCCGGTCGCATTCGGCGAACCTGGGGTTTTTTCATAACTAGAATAATCTGCTTCACAAGGTCAATGAACCAGTGCAACCCCATCAAGCCGATAATGACGATAATCGCTATAATGTAGACAATCTTGACCATTTCGACCACTTTATTCGGTTGTTCTTGTGCACTTTCTGCGTGGATCGGAACAGCGGCCAGCTCTGCAGATATCCCAGGATGACATTCTCCGCAGGTCGCCTTGAGATTCTCTGCATTTATCATGGATTTGGGATCAGAACTGGGAAGAATTAAGTGAACACCATGACAGGAGGCACAGTTGGCCACAAAGAGATCCCCTGCCTTCGTCTTCAATCCATGGTAGGTGTCTATAAAAGAAAGTCTCCGCCCGGTTGCCACACCGTACTGTTCTGTCAACGTGATCGATTCATGACAGGGTGTGCATGTGGATTCAGCCAACCTGGCACTAGAGACAGGAGAGCGTGGATCCTTGGGAGATATTATGCCGTGCTCACCATGACAGTGAGTGCACACAGGAGACTCGGCATCTCCCCTTTTGACCAATTGACCGTGAATCCCATCCCAGTACTCACGTGTTGTCTCTTCATGGCACTGACCACAAGTCTCAGGAATGTTGAAGTGATTGATCGATGAATTTGGATTCCCTTGTGAATAAATTTTATGCGCTGTTCCTTCCACAGAATGACAATTATTGCAGGTTGCAGCCGATAAAACTCCGCCCTGGATCGACTTACCATGAATACTGCTATCATAAACTTCTATAGG
>Ga0307380_10008683_pt1 | contig 12992 bp, 9 predicted proteins | sample UN3MG_FD_202239 | JGI IMG/M metagenome (GOLD analysis project Ga0307380, IMG submission 202239) | Soil microbial communities from Risofladan, Vaasa, Finland - UN-3 | ecosystem: Environmental > Terrestrial > Soil > Coastal area > Acid sulfate soil | place: Finland: Risofladan, Vaasa | collected... | reverse complement strand
CCGCAGACTTTCAAACACAATCAGATAAGCATTTTGGAGAGCAAGATCGGATCGCCCAGCTTCGCGGATATGACTCACAGGTACTACCGCTACGGGTCGGACAACGTCGTGGAATTGGACTTGATTTGTGAGTACGTTTTCAACAGGAAGGGCTACGAGATCATTATTCCGGAGCCGGTCATGAATACCCTTGCCGGGCAGGACCAGCAAGCTACCCCGTGAAACGTTCAGGGAAACAATCTGAAATGGGATACGAAATATGACTCTACCAGATTTCAGCAAGATAGGCGGCTTTTTCGAGGAGCATGTTGAGAAGATGGTCTTGGTTGTTGTCGGGGCACTATGTGCCTGGCTCCTGATTACACGGGTCATCTTGAGTCCCAACGTAGTCCCCTATGACGGCAAGAACATCAGCCCCACAGCGATCGACGAGCAAATCTATGCGAAGGCCAAGCTCCTGCAGCAGAAGCTCAACGAGGCCCCCGAGGACCTGCCGCCCTATGATCCGAAGGTCGATGATTACGTTGCCCTGCTTGATTCGGCCATCAGGGGTGTTGACGTTAGACCGGTGCGCCTGGCGCCTTATCCGGTGGTCGCCCGCGAGGGGCCGGGCGGCGGCGTCTATAGTCTTCCTCGTATCGGCGAGGTCAGCGACGTGGACGTCGAGCATATCCGAACGGTGGCCTACGTGCCGACCGTCGCCATCACGCCGGAGACCCCTTACGACAAAGGCAACAACGAGCCGAATGACCTCGATTTCGTGACGGTCGAAGCGAAGTTTGACGTGGCCGGATTGTACCAGAGGTGCCGGGAGAATTTTGTTGAGGACGTCGAGGAACAGTTTGCCGACCCCTGCCTGGCCAAGCCGGTTTTTGCGCGCGTGCAGTTGCAGAGGCAGGAGCTGGCGGATGACGGAACCTGGGGCCCCTGGCAGGATGTTCCTCGGCCCAGGATTGACGCCTACAAGAGGTTGTTTCAAATCGCCGAGCACGTGAAAGACCTGCCTCCGGGAGGGTTGAAGGTTCAGTTGCTTCAATTCGACAATAAGCAGGTTCAGATGAATTTGCTGCAGCCCGAAGCGTACCAGATCGCCTCGGCCGACGAGGAGTGGTTTCCTCCGGTGCTGCACCGCCGGTTCCAGGATATTCAAAGAAAGACAAGTCTGGAAGAGAAGCGTGAGGCCAGAGAAACGGAAAAGGAAACCCAAACGCGAAGCACCACGGCAACCGACACGCGCACCAACAGACGCCCAACCAGAACGACGCGCGGCGGTGCTGGCGATGCCTATGGCGGCGGCGTTGGAGGAGACGCCTATGGCGGGGATACGAGGCGAGGAGGCAGTCGCAGGGACCGTTTCGGTACGCAGGGGCAATTACCCGGGGACGCGGGGCGTCCGACTCGAGGTGCAAGAGGCGCGACGGACGACGCTGCGTTGTACGACATGGGACTGGAGGGGCTCGGTCTGGGGACAACCGATCCAAGAGCCGCCCTGCGAAAGCCATCGGTGAATGAGGTTTACATCAAATTCGATGAAATTCGTATCACGTGGTTGACGGATTTTACGAAGCTGCGCGAGCCGTTGGCGTTTTGGGCTCACGATGATACCGTCGAGCCGGCCAAGACGTACCGATACCGGATTCGGTTGGGTGTGTTCAACCCGCTGGCCGGAACAAATCAGTTGAGCGAGAAGGACAAAGCGCTCAAGGACCAGGTGATCCTGTGGAGTGATTTTTCCGCCGTCACAAAACCCGTCGAGATTCTGGACAGGTTGTACTTTTTCGCGAACAGCGTTCGGGAGATGGAGAAGGCGGTTACCGTGCAGGTCTCCAGGCTCGCGCTGGGCCGCTGGTACAGCCGCAACTTCGTAGTTCACCAGGGCGAGCAAATCGGAAATGTCATTGAGCCCGAGCCGGAAAAGCCCGATCGCAGTGCCTTGGGCGCTACTGGGTTGGGCGCCACGCTGGGCGGTCTGGGCGACCCGATGGGTCGTTTTCCCGGCTTTGGCGTGCCTCAGGAGAAATCCGACGTGCCCGAGACCGTTGATTGCACGACCGGGGCTGTCATGGTCGATGCGATCATTGTGAACGACTGGTCGGGCGCGCCGGCGCTTCGCACCAGGAACTACCATGACATGCTCTACAGTTACGACGGGGTCAGTATTGAACACATGCCCGTCGGCTCAACGTATTGGGAGCCGCAGTTGCAGGCCGTCTTTAGTCACATCGCAAGAAAGCAAAGAGAGTCTCACGAGCCGTTCAAGGCCTTTGGAACCGGCGGACGCCAGCAGCGTATGGGCGACGGGATGCAAGAGTACTATGACATGGGCGAGGAAATGCTCTACGACATGGGGGGTGGCGGCCGTCCTCTCTATTAGTCTCGGCCCGCTGGTTCTCGTTGTCGTGCCGGTACGCCTGATTTGCTGAGGCTCAGTTCGCCTTTTAACGCAAGAGTGCATCGCCTGTAGCGCATGATTGTCATATCGTCAAGCTCACCTGATGACGGGTCGAGGGTTCTCGCAAACGCACACTGCGACAGGCGTTTTTCACGTCAGTATCCGCGTTTTTGCACCCACGAAATGCAAAACTCCGCAGCCGCGGCGCGCACCTGCCTATCCGTCCTATAAAAACTAAAGGCCCAGGACTGGTTCTGCCGATAGGGTAAGTGTTGGGTCGGTGTGTTTCTTCCCAGACAAATGGCAGGCATTCAAGAAAAGAAAGGAATCGGAGATGGAGAAAAAGAAAGGATTTGGAGCAATGATCCCCGTCATGAGGACTGTTATGGCGGTTGCAATCACGGCGGCCGGACTTGGCTTGGCCGGATGCGGCGAACAGATGGCCAGGGTCGAACAGACCCAGTCGAGATTGCTGGCAATGGTGGAAACCAACGCCGAACAGATCGCTGCCATAGCCGCACGTATCGAGCAGAACCAAACGGCGTTGCAGGCCGGGTTTGAGGACCTGCGGGTCAATATCCAGCAGGTGGCGGCCAAAACAACCGCCGTCAGCCAGGAACAGGTCAGACTGCGTGAGGCAATACAGGATAGCTCTCGACAATTGACCGCCAAAGTGGTTGCGGTTGAGCAGAATCAGCACGAGCTGCAGGCCGGGATCGAGAACGTGCAGAACGATACCCGGACGGCCGCTGCGGAAGTCGCTTCCGATATAAAGGCCGTCGCAGACGAGCAGACCAGACTGTACGCGACGGTGCAGAACAGCAGCCGGCAGTTGGCGGACAACGTGGCCGTGATTGAGCAGAACCAGCAGCAGTGGCAAGGCAGGATGGAAGGTCTTGCGGAGAACATTCAGCAGGTCGCCGTCACCATCGATGCCCTTGGAAAGGATGTCCTGAGACTACAGGAGACTCTCCAGCAGAACGCTCGTGAGCTGGCGAGCATGATGGAACTGGCCGGGCAGGATCAGCTCAAGTTTCGAGAGAAGACTCAGGCGAGTCTGCGGGCTTTGGATGACTCCCTCAGTGCCCTCAAGCAGAGTCAAAACAGACTGCAAAGCCAGATTGAGGACGTTCAGAACAGCACCGAGAGCATGGGCCGTGATGTTCCGGAAGCCCTTGTGAGACTGGCCGACGAGCTGGCCCGCATGGGCATTGTGGAACGAGCTGAAGTAATGGATATCGAACCGTCGTCGTCCTCGCCGCCCTCAGAATCGAACGGCGTGGAGTAACTTGCGACAAGGATGTTTTGCGCCTAACGACGGCTGATTAAACGCTCTTTTTCATAGTCATTGCGGGCAGTCCCGCGCCAATTTGGCCTGAGTCAAAGTTCAATTGGTGCGGGACGAGTCCTGCGCCGCGATAATCGCTTGCCTCCGCAGAGAAGTTCGTGCGTTTGTCGCACATGGTCATTCTTTTTCTTCGATTCAAAGACTAATTCAAATCCGGGAAATGTCCAATTCCAACTGAAGCATCACAATCCGTTGCGAGTGTTTCAGGGCGTTTTCTTGACTTGTAGCGTTCGTCTCACGCTCATTCTCGGGCATTCCTGACTTGAAATCGGGATCCATAAGTAGTATAATAGAGTATTGTCCTTTCAAAAGTTGCTGTTTCCCGGCTGTCTTGGGAGCAGGCGGGTGTGTTTGGAGAAGACGGCGTGAAGAAGTTGGCATCGTTTGCGGTGGTTCTGAGCATCTGCTCCTTGGCGGCCGCAGAGGTTTCTATCAGAGTGTGCCTGGCGGACGGCAATACGCCTCTCGAACCGGCAGATGCCAATACCCCCTTCGTATATCGCGACATCATGGTCGGCACGAAGCTGACAATCATCGTCGCTTCGGATGCCGCCGGCTCATGGGCTGGCGGGCTGTATATCGAAGGTATTGACAGAGATTATGGCGTTCTATCGGCCAGGGACGACAACGATGCCACCCCCGACTGTGAAGGTTCACGCCTGGAGGCGGTCGGGCTGGGGGCTCAGGTCCTCGATTACCAGGACGGTTTAAGTTCCGGATTCGAGCTGAGTTCCCATAACACCGCCGTGCCGGGTGACTGGTTCATTATCGACTACACTGCTACCCAGGTGAGGAGCTGCCGGGTGGCCTTCTACGATTATCCAGCGCTCGATGAAAACCGCGATCCCGACGATAAGGGCATTCCGATCGATGAGTTTCCCATGGGCATCTATGAGCTCGTGTTTAACCAGGTGCCTACACGCGATTTCGACCAGGACGGTACTGTGGGGCTCACCGACCTTGCGATTCTCGCCTTGTACTGGGGGGCTATCGACCGTAGCGAGCCGGACTGGTGCCAGGGCGCCGACCTCAACGCGGATGGGCGCGTGGACGGCGCAGATTTGGCGCTTTTCGCGGATTATTGGCTTGAGAAGACGCAATAGCAGCTCCCTTTGGCCGCGTCATGGCGACTCCTCACGCCCCCTTGGTTGTGATTCTGTCCAGAGAACACCAACGACCGGGATAGCACGGATTCCTCGCCGCACTGCCTGCCTTCCTTTGGTGCAGCGGGGGTCAGGAAAATAATTTTCACATTTTTTGAAAATCCTGCAAAAAAGGTATCAACATTTTGCCTCTCTCAATCGCCTCTCTAATTAGACAGGCAAATAGACAGGCCTGCTGAGTCGGTGCCTGATAACCGTATTTTGTTTAAGAGTGAGTTTTTGTTAACCAGAATGAATGTTACAAGAGGTAAAACCATGAAGACGAAATATTTTGTGTTGGGGCTTCTTTCCGCATTGTCTTTGTCAGTCAACAGCGTTGCTCTTGGGGATAGACAATTGGGAAGGAGCGAGATTCTGCAAATCTTCACGCAGTTGACAAGTCAGCCAAGAAGAGCCTGGATATCAACGGGCACGATAGAGGCGACGCACGAAGGATACGGGGCGCCAAAGACGACGAATGAGACCGAGATTGCCAATCAAATCAGTCTGGAGGTTCGCCAGTACCAGGACAATCCCAATAAGAGGGAGCGGGACGAAGCGTTGCAGAAGATGAGGCTTGACGCGATACCGTTCAACGTTCGGTACAAACTGTCCAATCAACATACGATGAAGTCAAGCGTAGTCGTAAGGTTCGACGGGAGCAGGTTTTACTGGGAGATCAATGTGAATTCGCGTTCGGACTCCGTCATGCCTGGGCCGAATCTTCAAGGCAATTTCATGACCGACCAGTTCGACCTGGCGTGGAACGGCAAGCGGGTTTTCGCGTGGGACGGGCAGAAGTACACCATTTACTCGCGGTCCGGCAATTACGCCATGGTGGATGCGACGGGCTCGACCCCGCACGCGGTCAATGGTTCCTTGACGGCTGGGCTGGTTCCGTGGGGATACGGCCTCTATACGTATGAGAACCTCGCCGCCGCCCAATTCTCGGCAACCGAGAAGTACGTTGACGGCCAGACGCAGGTGCATCTGACGCTGAACCTTGCGGATGGCTCGGAAATGCTCTTTGTGCTGGATACCCAGAAGAGCTACGCCCTCGTTTCTCATGTGACCAGCGGCATCAAGACTACCGTTTCGACGCAATATGGGAACTACCAGATGATCGCAGGGCGCTGGGTTCCGACAACGATCTCCATAGACCGGTATGACGCCCTGACCAACAAACTGTCAGCGTACGACGTCTGGAATTTCACGATGGTCAGCAGCCAGACCCCTTCAGCGGGGAGTTTCACCGTCGGGTACGATCCTGACGCACTGATAGAGTATCGCTCCAGTGTGACGGCCACACCAGCCGTGTACCGTTATTCGCAGATCCTCGACACGGACCTGCTCCTGGCCCACAGATTGGCCTTCGCGGCCTCCGAAGGCGTTCAAGCTCAGAACTGTGCGACCGTGGCGATGAAGTATGCCGCTTCTCAGTTGGGCAAGGACCTGACGGACCGGCAGCTCGCTCAATTGATAGACGGGGTCGACGGCACAACAAGTCTTTACGCCATGAAGGGCTTTGCGCTGCGTTCGGGCCTGTATTGCCGGGCCGTCCGGATCGATACCCGGACTCTCAGGAGCTTGATCGGCTGCCAGGTTATCCTGCATATCCCCAAAAAGAATCACTTCGTGGTGGTTGGGGATATCGACAATGCGTATGTCTGGAGCATAGATTTGGCAAACGACAAGTTCTGCTACCGCACCGATATCAGCTTCTTCGACATGGACTGGACCGACGGGGTCGCGCTGCTGCTCTCGGACCGCCCCATCCTGGGGCCGCTCGCGGATATTGCCGAGCCCGAGCTTCGCAGGATAACCGGGGGTACCGGCTACACGTGCACTAACCTGCTGCAGGAGGAGGAAGTCATATTTTGCATGGGCTCTTGTGACGGCTACTACGAGTACTACCCCGAAAGATACGGCTGTGAGGCGGCCGAGAGCGGGATGTGCATGAGCCAGATGTTTCTGCGACTCGCCGAGGTCCCCTGCATAAAGGATCCCTATGACCTATGGAACTGCGATGTTACAGGGGAGTGGGGTTTCTACTATATGCGCGCTTGTTCTTAGCAAATATCTCAAGACTGTCACCCCGAGCAAAGCGAAGGGTCTGGGCGTCGCAAATCAGAGATTCTTCGCTGCGCTCAGAATGACAAACTGTGTTTTGAGATAGTTTCTTGGTAAGCCGCCCGAGGCAACGGGCAAAGGCAGGTGAGCATTCACAGATCACCTGCCTTTTCTGCCTTCCCGCCAGAGGATGTTTTCATCGACGTTGACTCATTTGAAGTGCGGTCGTAGAATCTGCGATTATGAGACGCGCTGGTTTTACACTCGTTGAGCTGCTTGTCGTCATTGCCATCATTGCTATCCTGATCGCTCTATCGGTCGCTGTGCTACACGCTTCAAAGCAACGAGCCAGGACCGTTCTGTGCGGTTCACATATCAAGCAGTTGACAATGGACCTGCTCATGTACGAAGCGGATAACGAAACGTTCCCGTACGGCTTTTTGGATAGTTTCACTCCACCTCCCGGGGGCTATCCGGGCAGTCCCTCCCGTGATAGATTGGGATGGTGGTGGTTCCACTTCCTGCAAGGCCGCGACGACACGAAGGAACCACTGCTTCGTTGTCCTTCGAAATCATTGAGCCATCTAAGCCTCAAGGGCAGTGTTCTCTATGGTAACTACGCCGTGAACCAGTCAATATTCAAAAGCCCCGGCACTACTCAACTGCAGAGAAAAGAATTTGTAGGAACTCCGTTAAGCAGCGGGGAGGTCACGGGGGGGACTCTGTTGATTGTGGACAACGGCTACAGTGTTACAAGCTGGTGGCACGCTGCCGATGTGCCTCCCTCGCCTCTCGATAGCGGCAGAGGGGAAGACACAGCCTACGTGCCAGGCCTTGAAATCAACAGGGGGAAAAACCTTCTTCCCGGCCAGGAACAAGATGCCGTAAACGGGCGCCATCCGAACAAGACGATCAACGTCGGATTCGGGGACAACCACGTCAGCACTTTGAAGGCTCAGGATTTGTTCGTTGAAAAAACGGCTGACGGCTATGCCAACAAAATCCCCCTCTGGTCGCCAAAATGAGAAATCTTAAGGAAAGACTCCCCCGATAACCGTCTCCATCTCGGCGTCGCTCATGTACTCGACCTGCGTGGCTGACTTCAGAAAATAGTCTGTATCAACGGACCGCTTCTGATAGAATTCGATTCGATGTGGAAGCCTCGTCACGGGATCGACGTAGAACTGCCACTTCTTATGTACCACGCTGCTGGAGCTACTCTCAGTCCATGTCAGGTCATAGACTTCGATACTGCTGCCAGACTGCAAGGCAGCTTCGACGGTGCGAGTCCACTGAGCATCGCGAGGAATACTATGAATGTCGTGAAACGGCAGCAAAGCCAAGGTAATGTCCAATCCCTCTTTGACGCTGGTAATTTCATCTTCAGCCAGTTGTTTTTCGTCCGTCACCCCGGTAAGCGAATTCTTGCTCTTTCTGACGCCGGCCCCGACGTCGGATAGCACCCATACCGCCCCGGTTCTGATCAGATAAGTGTTCAGCCCTTGTGACACCCACTGTTCCTGCATTTGAGTGGTGGACGTCGTGATATGGACGTTTCTTACTCCTTCGACGGCCGAGTATATCTGCTTTATGCTGACTGCCGTGGCGCTCGACGAGTAGAGGAACAAGCCGAGCCCTATCAAAATGACAGCGGCAGCGCCAGCGGCAAAACCGGTCTTGAGCAGCGGTTTGGCCTTCAGCCCGGCGACTTTGCGTTTAATGTGATCGGCAAAGTCAACAATCGCCGCTGTACGGCAGCCGGCGCCGGTCTCAACGGGCCCCTCGAGCGGCCGGGCCTGGGCAGATTCATCCAGATGATATACCGTGACGACATCCGATTCGGCCCGCTCGGCAATGTCGCTGATCTTGCGATGAAGCCCCTGCACCCTGGCCAGGCAGTCTGGGCACGCGCCCAGATGCGAGGTAAGGTCGCCGCGGAATTCGGCGTACGGGTCATTAGCCGGGTCGATGCCATAAGGCAGAGCGTAATCATAGATGTCGCTGGCCGAGACGGCTTCGCACGGGAATTCGCCGTGAGCCGCTCCGCCGCGAAGCAGTTTCTGACGCATCGCTTCACGACGCCGGTACAAGTGCTTTCGGCAATCCGGACAGGTACACAGGTGTTTCAACGTTTCGGCGTTTGTTTCGCGGAAGACCATTGAGATAACCGTCGGGATGGCGGTCCGGGCGTTTGAACAGATCTCCGTGCCTTCGGTCGGCTTAGCCGCCAGGAGCTGGCCCACGTGGCATAGCTGCTTGTGCGTCAGGTGCAAATCCCGCAGAGCCAGCAGGTCGGCGGAGCACGCCCGGCACTTGTCAACGTGCATGGTTATGGGCGTCGGTACGCGCACCTCCAAAACAGGATCGGCCAGACTGGCCAGGAACGGCTTCACCATGCTGCATGTCACCGGCTCCCCGGCGAGGGCAAAATGGAGCTTCAGAAGGGTACTGATAGCCCAATCCTGCCGGTGCTGCTCGCTGCCGGCGTTTTCTTCTATGTGCACGAGCAGGGTTTCCAGCCGCTCTATCTCGGCCTGGCAATCCCGGCACTGGTTTATGTGGTGCAGGGCGCCTTCGGGTATGCCCGCCCGGGTTCTTTCGCTCAGGAAGTCATAATAGTACAGCCGGGCGTTCGTGCAATTTGAATCGGGATTATACGAGATCATTGGGTATCCCCCATATCTTGAGGAATGAACTCACGCATCTTCTTCCTGGCCAGCGATAGATACCGAGCCACACTTCTTTTGTCCAGTTGCGTCTTCTTGGCCGTATCGGTTATGCTCAGCCCATTGCAATACCGCTGCAAAACGACCGCCGCTTCGCACTTCGGCAACCGGCTCTCGATGAGCCGAAACATCTCTTGTGTCGCTTCCACCTGGATGAAGTTGCTCTGCGGGTTTTCCTGCATCGTGTCATATCTGTGCAATTCGGCGTACTCTTGAATGCCCTCTTGATGGTTGCTCGTTTGGCGGCAGGCATCGATAACGTCATTTGTCAGGGCCCTGTAGAGATACGCTTCCATGTCCTCGAGGTGCGGAGGAATTGGATTATGGACCAGTGAAACAAAGAAGTCCTGGAAAACGTCGTCCGCCTTCGACTTGTCCTTGATGTGGAAGCAAATTATCGCGCGAATTTGAGTGCCGTACTTGGCAAAGACTTCCGCCGCCGATCCCACTCGCCTGTGGATCTCGGTTCCGTTGTTCCCGCTAAATGTGTTTTCGTCCGCGTCGAACATCCAACCAATTCCCGGAAAGCCAGCATCGCGCTGTCCATACCCGGCAGAGCCGCTTCGCTTCATCCTGAAAACAGCATCGCAAGTGGACCACAAGTATGATACCAGCAATTGGCCTGCAAGTCAAAGGATAAGTATTGCCGTTTTGCTGAAATCTTGGTAACAAGAGTGCCTATGCCCGGTCAGAAGGACAAATATCGCATCTTTCTCAGCGCCGCCGAGCCGAGCGCAGACGCCCACTGTGCAGGTTTGATAAGCGCTCTTGGAAAGGAGGCCCAGAGCATCGAATTCGTCGGCGTTGGCGGCCCTAAAATGGCCCGGGCCGGTTGCACTCTGCTGGAAAGCACGGCCAGCAGAGCGGCTATGATCTACAGAGCTTTTGCTCAGGTGGCTCATTTCTACAAGCTCATCAAACGTATAAGCCGGTTCCTCAGAACGAACGACGTCGATCTGGTCGTGGTCTGCGATTCGCCCTCGTTCAACTTCCACGTCGCAAAAGCAGCAAAAAAAGCGGGGATCAAGACCCTTTTCTACGTGGCGCCGCAGCTTTGGGCCTGGGGCGGCTGGCGAATTGGCAAGCTCCGCAAGTGCTGTGACAAACTCTGCTGCCTGCTGCCCTTCGAGCAGGACTGGTTCGGTCGCCGAGGCGTGCAGGCGGTCTTTGTGGGCAATCCACTGCTCGATGAGCTGGAAATAGATCTGGCACATTATCAGAGATATGAGAGCTTCAAGCCGGAGAACGCCAGATTTGCTATCGTGCCAGGCTCGCGCCCGGCCGAGATCGACTCGCTTTGGCGCCCGATGCAGCAGATAGCGCTGCGCCTGAAGCAGAAGTGCCCCGGGGCGACTTTCGTAGCCGTCGCGGTGGACAGCGAGCGCGAGCAGATTCTCAGGGTGGCACAACTGCCGGGCTTCGAGTCCCAATATGTTATCGATTCGGTCCACAACGCGGCCCGCGCCGCCGATTTTGCCATCGTGGCCAGTGGCAGCGCGACGCTGGAGGTGGCCGCCGCCGGTTGTCCGATGGTCATCATGTATCAATCCAGCAGAATCCTCTGGCATTTGGCCGGGCGGTGGCTGCTTGCCACCAAGTACCTGTCCCTGGTCAATATCCTGAGCGGGAAGGAATTGGTGCCTGAATTCATGCCGTACTTCAGTTCGATTGACCCGATAGTGAGGGCTATTGAGCAGCTTCTGGAAGACGGCGATGAGCTGGCTGAGCTAAGCAGGTCGCTGGCGAAGCTGACCGAGCCTTTGGCCGAGAAGAACGCCCGCGAGGAAGTCGCAAGGATCGCTCTTGAAATGCTGCATTGATTAGCCCCTCCTCAACAAGCTGGGTCCAAACCCCGGAGATTCTTAGTGGATAGACACAACAGCATCGTGAAACCATGCCCCGAGCGAAGCCGAGGGATCAACCTCCCGGCGACGTTCGCCTGCCTTGGCGCCCTGTCCGGCTGGTCACTGGGGCCGATCTTCATAAAATACCTGACCGGGTATCTCGACTCGTGGACGCAGAATGCGCTGCGCTATTCGGTGGCGTGCTTGTTCTGGCTGCCCTTTCTTCTTTCCTCGGTCAGGGCCAAACGCCTCGACACAAGAGTCTGGCGAAGGGCCCTCGTGCCGGCCGGGGCGAACGTGGTGATGCAGAGCCTCTGGGCGGCGGCGTTTTATTACATCGGCCCGGCCTTTATGGTCTTGCTGACCAAAACCAACATCATCTGGATCGCAACCTTCTCGCTTATGGCTTTTCCCGAGGAAAGGGCGCTGGTTCGCAGCAAACGATTCTGGACGGGTCTGGCCCTCTCGATCACCGGCCTGGTCGGCGTGATGTACTACAGAGTTGACCTCGCGGCGGCGCGGACGGCGACCGGCATCGTCATTGCCTTGGCCGCGGCCTTCATGTGGGGCATATACACCGTCTCGGCCAGAATCGCTTTCAGAGACATCGACTCGCGCAGCGCGTTTTCGGTCACGAGCATTTATACGAGTGTGGGGCTGAGTCTCTTTGCCCTTCTCTTCGGCCGAGTGCGAGACTGCGCCACAATGGGAGCGTGGCAGTGGGCGTGCCTGTTGATTTCCGCTGTGGTGGCCATAGCATTGGCTCATACCTCCTACTACGCTGCGATGAAACGTATCGGGGCGACCATCCCGGCGTTGGTCATCCTGGCCCAGCCGCTCATCGTCCTGGCAATCTCCTCGGTCGTCTTTGGCGAGTCATTCAGGGCCGTTCAATTACTCTTCGGGGTGATGCTGCTGATAGGCTCAGCCCTCGCCATCTGGGCTCAGCAGCACCTCAAAAACACTCCGTGAAAAGAAAATCACCGGAACGGCTGTGATCGGCGCGCATAAAAGAGCCGGTCGCAGCGATGAAGCTGGACCGGCCCGAAAAAAAGACTTCCTAATGCACCATCCGGCACCGCCGTTCGGCGTTGCCGGCACTATTCTTTATTTGGCTGCCGCCGGGCAACATCCCACGGCCTCTTCCTGCTCGGCGCAGCATGGCTTGGGGCAATCCGGCGGACAAGGCTCGGCGCAGCACGGCTTGGGGCAATCCAGGGGACAAGGCTCGGCGCAGCACGGCTTGGGGCAATCCAGGGGACAAGGCTCGCCGCAGCACTCTCTTGGCGGATTCTCGGCACAACATGGCTTAGTGCGTCCGGCCGGACATGTTTCCGGGTTAAACGCCGCCGCGACCTGGCTGGAAGCCGACGCCTCGGTGTTCTCGGCGAAATAAGCTCCGCAGGCGGCTCCCTTAGCCATTGGACAACCCGGGCAACCCTGAGCAGCGACGTTGCTCTCCACGTTCGC
>Ga0307380_10008681_pt1 | contig 12993 bp, 14 predicted proteins | sample UN3MG_FD_202239 | JGI IMG/M metagenome (GOLD analysis project Ga0307380, IMG submission 202239) | Soil microbial communities from Risofladan, Vaasa, Finland - UN-3 | ecosystem: Environmental > Terrestrial > Soil > Coastal area > Acid sulfate soil | place: Finland: Risofladan, Vaasa | collected... | reverse complement strand
GATCCCCTCGGGCACGCAGTCGGGCATCCGCCGCAGGAAGGCGTCCGTCTCGCGGATGAAGCTCGTGCGGTGGTAGTGCGAGTTGAAGAACACCCGGTGCGCCGCCAGGCACGTGGTGACGTTGGTGAACAGGTACTGGTAGTCGCGGGCGGATTCGGGCTGCTCGGGGTAGCTGAACTGATTCTCGTGGAAGTAGGCAATGCGGGGCGCGGCATTCATCGGCGGCGGGCACATCCCGGCGAAGTCGGCCATGCTCAGGAAATCGGACGCGAAGACGAGATCGTATGGCTGGGGATTGGCGCGAAGGTACTGCACCGCGTTGATCGCCGCTCCGCGCATCCGCCACTTCCACTTGCGGGCGGGCAGCGTGAACAGATCGAACCGGTGCCGGCTGTGCCTCACCAGGCCGTCGAGGAACGCCTTGTGCGAGCCGCCGTAGTAGGGCTCGATTCCGAGAATGCTCAGATCGGATGGCGCAGGATTCACGCAGAGACTCAAATGGCACAGGATGATGGGATGAAGAGATGATGGGATGATGGGATGAAGAAAGCCCGGATGAGCATCTTTCCCATCATCTCTACATCTCATCATCCCATCATCACATTCTCTATTCCACCGCCGCCATGCCCCATTCGGCCGGTTCGAGGCGGCTTTCGTTGGGCACGTCGTTCAGCACGTTGGCCGAGAAGCTGTTGTTGGTCCAGTACGACCGCAGCAGCGCCTGCGTGCCGGTGGGATTGCCGAAGATGTAGCCGAGGTCCATCCGCACGTTCTCGCCGGGCCTGGGCGTCCAGCCGATGAGGTCGAGCGGAACAGTGACAAGTGCGCGGAAGCCGGCCTCGCCCTTCGTGTACTCAAGGCAGCGCTTATTCCACATTCACCGCGATGGACCCTGACCGCCCGGACGAGATCTACTGCGAGAACGTGCTGTGGAAGATCGATTTCGAGAAGAGGACGTGGAAGCCGGTGAGCACGCACTGGCGGCCCACCGACCCCAACTCGCCCAGCTCCGAAGGCTGCAGCTACGGCGGGTTCAAGCCGCTCACCGCGAAGAACGGCAAACAGTACGCCTGGGCGTCAAACTACGCCAAGGGCAACTGCCTGTTCATCCGCGAGGGCGACGTCTTCAAGCCATACCTGCTCCTGTTCCGCTCAACCAATGACCACGAGCCAACTCCGTGGCCGGCCTTCCCGCTGATGGGCGACATCAAGCAGTATCCCAACGGCCGCTACATCTGGGTCGACCGCAACGCCGACGGCCTGCTCCAGCGCGAGGAGATCACGAAGCAGGACAACTTCGACTTCCACTGGGTGGACAAGGACCTGAACCTGTGGTCGGCGGCGGGTGCGGTGTATCGCCCGGTTCGCATCGAGCCGGACGGCCGCCCGGTGTACGATTTCGCGAAGGTCGAGCGGCTGCCGCTCACCGGTGCCGCCAGCATGTATCCGATCGTGGTCGACGCGCAGGTGGCTCGCTGTTCACGGTGGCGCAGGGCGTCGATGCCGGCTTGGCTCACTACACGCCCGGCGGGAAGCTGCTGTGGGGCTATCGCGGGGCGATCAGTTGGCCCAAGGCGCTCAGCAAGCCCCCCGCCCAGCCCGGCAAGCTCTGGGGCCCGACCTGTCTGATGGGAGCCGCCGGCGACTTCATCGGCGTGGCCGTCTACTTCGGCGTCTTCCACGTCTATACGCGCGATGGGCTTTACGTGGCGATGCTCTTCAAGGACAGCCGCACCAGCGGGGGCCTCGGCCCCGAAGTCAACGCCTGCGAGACCTTCACCGGCCAGATCGTGAAGCCCAAGGGGACGGATCGATACTTCCTGCTCAACGGCGATCAGGATGGCCGCGTGAGCGAAATCCTTGGCATCGACGCCATCAAGAGGCTGGCGGGCGGGAAGTATGCGCATTCGGCAGAAGACGCGAAGAAGGCCGCCGACGCCCTCGCCGAGTACGAGCGCCTGAAAGCACGCGGCCAGCGGCGGGACGTGGTGCGCGGGAAGTCCCTCATCTCCACGTGCAAGGGGATCGCCAAGTTTGTCGATTCCGAGCGCAATTTCACCGCACGCACGGCGTACGACGAGAGGAACCTGTACGTGGCGGTCGACGTGACCAGCAAGAGCGAGCTGCTGAACGCGGCGAACGATCCGCGGCTGATCTTCAAGGGCGGCAACTGCATCGGCATCCAGCTCGCGGCCGACCCGAACGCCGACCCGAAGCGTAAGACGCCCGCCCCCGGCGACGTCCGCATCCTCGTCACCCGCCGAGGGGGCCAGCCCGCCGCCGCCATCTACCGGCCGAAGGCCAAGGGATTCTCCGGCGAGCCGATCATCCTCGCCTCGCCCGCCAACAAGGAGCCGTTCGATTCCATCGAGCAGACCGACAAGATCGGCCGTTCGGGCGGAGGCAGCAGCGCAGTCTGGCCGTTGCCCCACGTGACCGGGCAGCAGTCCTTGAGGTCGAGTACCTTCACGGTGGGTCATGATGGACCCGCGCTTGCCGCTTTGCGTGTTTGTGGTGATCATCACCCTCAATCCGTCTTGTCGATCGCCGGCCGCACGAGGTCGCCGGCCTTGACCTCGGCGGTGAGTTCCACCGGCTCAGCGATGGAATAGCTGTCCTTCACTTCGGTCACGCGGATGATGCCGGCTCCGTTTTCGCGGTAGCCGATGATTCGATCGGTGTCGGCGGCCTTGATCGGCTCCCCAAGCGAGAAGACGGCGAAGACGTCGTCGGCCTTCACACCGAGATCGGTGCCGGAATCGATGACGATCTCCTTCTTGCCGTCGCGTTCTCCGAGCTTGACGATCCGCGCTACCCACGGTGATGGTGCGCTGGCTTTGACCAGCTCGGATACGGCACTGGCGAGGGCGGACTGGCAGTCTGGCCCGGCTCCCATCACCGATGCGGTGACGCGGCTGGTGGCAACGTCCACCATGCGGAGGAATGCGGCCACACTGCCGGCGGCGTCGGTTCGCACGCCGAGCGACGCCATCACGATGCATTGGGCGCCCAGCACTTCGCCGGCTTTCGCCGCACTGGTCTTCTCCACCCAGCGGGTCTCGCCGAACTTCATCTCCTTCAATACGTCTTCGATGTTCTTGCGCTCGACGATGTCGAAGCGGCCGGTCTTGTGCAGCTCGTTGATGAGCATCTCGGTGACGTGCTCGTGCCCGCCGGCCTTCGCCACGACCTCGTCGTCACGCTTGAATGGGATGTCGTCCACCCAGCCGATGTCGCCGAAGCGGGCGATTGCGATCCGCTTCTTGAGGTGCATCGCCCGGGCGCTCATTCTTGTGCCGATTTCCCTGGGGGCGACGTCCGGTATGGGCTTGCGCAGTTGAGTGACCGGCGGCACAACATGGTACTCGAAGCGCGGGCCCGGTCCGCATCCCGCCAAGAATCCGGCGGCAAGCGCGAGCAGGCAGCAAATACGGTTCATTTCAGGCTCCTTTCGGGGAAGAGGAGACAGATGGATCCACAGATGACACAGATGACACAGAGAAGAGAAGAGAAGAGAAGAAAGAAGATGGATGAGACGCCGTCCTCTCTCGATTCCTCATCTTCTTCCTCTTCTTCATCTGTGCAATCTGTGTAATCTGTGGATCAGTCTCTCCTATCATCTTTTCTTTCCTCTCACCATTCGTCGTCCTCACTGCGCATCACATCGTCAAGCAAGTGCCCCCCGGCAGCTCCGATCAGTGCGCCCCTGCCGGCGTGTCCGGAGAGGCTTCCGATGCCGGCTCCGACGGCCCCGCCGATGATGGTATCGCGCGACAGCAGGCCGTGCAGGCCGCCGTGGTCGAAGGCATGCCCGGCGGCGGCGCCGATGATGGCGCCTTCGGCGGTGTGGCCGCTCTGGTGCCCGATCACGGCGCCCAGCCCGCCCCAGAACAGCGTGTTCAGGTAGTGGCTGCCGCTGAGTCCGGAGGTGCGCCGTTCGCGGCTGTAGGCGTAAGCGGGCGTCAGGGAGTAGTTGCGCACCATCATGACCTGCGGCGGCCGCGAATGGCTGCGCGTCACTCCCGAAAGCTGGGCGGCGAGGGCATCGATGTCGCCCCGCGGCTCGTAGCCCGGCTCCGGATCAAGCTTGTGCTCGTAGCTGTAGGTGGTCGTGCCAGTCTGGCCGGTCTTCACCTGCGGGGGCGGGATCGGCTGCATGATTGACTGCCGCTGCGCGCAGCCGCACAGCAACGCCGCCGCCAGCGCGACAGCCGCCAATCGCGACGGCTCCCAGCTCGTGATCGTCATGGTTCACCTCCTGGTGAAAGAGCTACAGGGGAAGCTGCCTGTAACCGTTACCCGCCGACCCTGTAGCCTGTGTACCTGTAGCCTGTGGCCTGCTTCGCTACTCCTGCGACCTGATGGTGATGCGGTAATCGGCGGCAGTCGGGTTCAGCGAGTTTTTCTTGATCGTCATTTCGACCCTCCGCTGGAAGATCACCGGCTCCCACGTGGTCTCTTCCAACACGCCGCCGTTGCCGTCGATGAACTGCACCTTCACGTCAGCCCGGTAGTCCTTGTCCTTGTTGTTCACGAGCACCATTCCAACCTCAAGGACACCGCTGCCGTCGATGCGCCTGGGCGGCAGCTCGCGGACAACCTTGATGTTCTTCAGCTTGCTGTCGAGCAGGATCAGCTTTTCCTGCTCCTGGATGGGATAGGCGTCGTATTTCGCGCGGTACGCGCCCTTGCAGCCGATGGCGGCAACAATGACGGCCACAGTCAAAATGCCCGCAAGCGTCTTCACGATGGTTTACCTCCTCTTCGTGTCTTCGCGCTCTGGTTCCGGCAGTCTGAACCTGCCGGTGATGATCTCTTCATAGTGTTGCGTGCCGGGGGTGGGCGGAACCATGCACTTCCCGCCCTGGAGGACGTGCGGACCCCACGAGCACTGGTTGTTGCAGTCGCGATGATCCCTGACGGTCTGGATTCCCAGGCCCTCATAGAGTTGGATGAGCCGGCTGAGGTCGTAGTCCGGCAGCAGTCCGTCGCGATGGTACGCGTCGATCAGCTCCTGTGTGGGCGTGCAGCAGCAGGTGCCGCCCAGCACGAACGGGATGCTGCCGGGCACGTGGCCGGTGTGGTCGTTGCAGTAGGCGACCTTCACCGGCGTCTCGTCCTTCACACGAAAGAGGTCGAGCCGAGCGTAATGGCGTTGCTGTGCACAGCCCGACGCAAAAAGCAAGAATGAAAAATGAAAAATGAAAAATGAAAAAACAGGAGGCCAATTCCTCGCTTTTTTCCTTTTTCCTTTTTCATTTTGCCTTCTCACGGGGCGCCCTCCGCCGTGGTTGCACTGGTAATCTCGCCGGGAGCCTCGCCGAACTTCGGGCTTTGCGGCGGCGGGAAATTGCCGTTCGACTTCTCGCGGCCGCTGCGGAAGAACAGCACCGTCTCGCCGTCCGCCTGAACCGGCACGTGGAACCACACCTGCCGGTAATCGAGCAGGGTGGTCGAGTTCTCCAGGAAATCGATCTTGAACGTGTAAGACCCCGGCTCGAGCTTCGCGCTCAGCACGTGAATCTCGCCGGGCAGCAGCTCCCAGTTGCGGACGTCAGCTCCCGCGGGCATCAGGAGGCCTGCCAGCAGGAGGAGCGGCCCGGCGTTGCCGTGGTTATCCATCATCTGCTGCGTGCCGGCGCCTATCAAGCCGGTCTTGATCCCGCCCTTGATCGCCTGGATGGTGTCCTTCGCGGAGCGCCCGCTGGTCTGCGCCTGGTCCAGCAGGTCCACCGCAAGCGATGCCTCTCCGAGCGGCTTGCCATTGGCGAATACCTTGGCGCCGGTCTCGCGATAGCGGCCCCGTTCGTAGGCGTCGGTGCTGCCCATCAGACCCGCCTGTGTTTTCACCGGCGAGCGCCCGAGCTCGATGATCATCAGCACGTTGTGGTTGTTGATCGCATCGTCGCTGAAAAACGGGTTGTGCGGATATTTCGCCCGGGCCTTCTCGAAGCTGATGCGGGCGTTGTCGGTCTCGTCCATCTTCAGATAGCACTTGCCGATCATGAACTGGACGGCGGCGAAGTCTTCCCGGTGCCCTTCGGCGCTGGCCTGATCGGACATGAGCGCCTGGTGGAACGCTGCCCGGGCGTTGCCCCAGTCGCCCCACCGGTAGTAGATCAGGCCGTCGTAGAAGTTGGCCATCGCCTGCTCGTAGGGGTCGCCCTTGTAGAGCTTGGCCGACTCGTTGGCGATGAGGCTGACGAGCCCTTCGGTACCGCCCGCATATCCGCGCATGACCTGTGCGGCCCGCTCGAAGGCGGTCCGGGCGGTGTGGTAATTCCCGCCCTCGAAGGCCGCCGAGCCGACTTCCAGGTTGTAGAGCACGTAGTTGCGGTCGGCGCGGTCCTGGTTCTCGCCAAACAGCTTCTGGGCGGCGGCGTAGTCGTGCTGCCAGAATGCGGAGCGCCCGGCGGAGCGGCTGCCGCTGCTCCCCGCGCACCCCGCAATCGCCGCACAGGCGGCCATCATCGAAGGAAAAAGGAAAAAGGAAAAAGGAAAAAACCGAAGCCTTGCCTTTTGCCTTCTGCCTTTTGCCTCCGGAAGGGAGGCAGCCCTGGTTGTTTCACTTTCCGAAAACATCTGCTCCCGGCAGTTTCTTCAGAAGCTCGGTCTCGGCCGGTTTGCTCACATTGAAATCGTAGGCCCACACTGAGCGCGCGTCCTTCGCCGTCTTCAGCCGCCACTGGTAGACGGTAACCGCTCCCTTCGCGTCGGCTTTCGCCTCGGCCGTGAGGACGTAGTCGGCGTCTGCGGCCGCTTTGGCGGCCTGCTCGGATTTCGGCTTGTCGAGCAGCACGAACTTGCCGGCGGCCTCCGTGATGACCATCGCCCGGATGGCTTCGCCGGTGGCGGCGGGGGCGTTGGCGATCTCCACAAACGCGATGACCGGCGGCTTCTCGGCCTTCGCGACGTCGGGCAGGCCGGCGATCGACTTCGCAATTGCCTGGCCGATCCGCTGGAGGTCTTTCGTTTCGGCGGCGGCATCGACAGCCTGAGCCGCGCCCTTCAGTGCGCCGGCGAAACCCGGCGCGCCTGCGGCCGATGGTGCGGCCCCCGGCTTCTGCTGGAGGTTGGCCTGCAACTCATCTACGCCTTTCTTGATGTCTTCGGCCGCCTTCTGCACGGTCTCCTTGGCAACGGCCTGCACGCCAGTCTTCGCCAGCTCGCGGGCTGTGCCGATGGCGTCATCTTCGGCCTTCTTCAGAAGCTCCTGTGCCGGCTCCACAACGTCCTTCCTGATGCCTTCGGCAGTCTGTTCGGCTGCTTTGCTGGCGGCATTGCGGGCATCCTCAACGATCGGCGCCGTTGCGGCGGACCGTTCCTTCGCATCGCCTTCAGGCTGGGCAGGCGTTGACTCCGCAGGCTTGTTCTGCGGCGGCGGCGCTTCCTTCTTGCCGCATCCTATCATGCAGAACACCAAGCCGGCGATCACCATTGCCACAAGAAGCGTGTGTGATTTCTCCATGCTATGCCTTCTTTCATCCCATCGGGCTGCCCGCAGACCCTGTGGACCAAGTGGACGAAGTGGACCAAGTGGACGGCGATCGCGGCGACCGCAGTGCACAATTGAGCGCAAACCGTCGACCGTGGCCGTTGACCGTTGATTGTTGAACGCTGAACGTTTCTTCCTTCGATGTTCGATGTTCAATGTTCAGTGTTCGATGTTTCTTTTTTTCCTTCTTTCCCCCTCTTCCCCAGCTCTCCCACTCCCCCACTCCCCCGCTCTTTCCTCTTGTCTCTCCCGCTCACCGGTCGTACAGTCCCTTCTTGCCGTACTTCTTCACCTTGTAGTCGTTCGCCCACACGATCTGGGTGCTCTCGGCGTCGGTGAGGAGGAATTCGTAACGCATCATGGTTGTGCGCTCGCCGCCGTCACCCTTGTCGATGGCGCTGATGCTGCCTGTGAGGAAGTAGTCGGCGCCGAGGACTGACTTCTTGGCTGAAGATGTAAGCTCGCCGCTGCGCTTGAGGTCACGCTCCCGGAGCACTTCCTCAGACCTCGCCCGATCGAGGAAGATGATCTTGCCGCCCACGTTCTTGATCAGCAGCATGCGGATTTCCTCGAGGAACATTTTCGTGTCGATCGGGATGGTGCTGCGGTTCTCGACCTTGGCGAAGGCGACGGTCGGCGGTTTCTCGGCTTCTGCAATCTGCTTCACCTGCACGATATCCCGCGCCATCGCCTGGGCCACGGTCACGAAGTCCTTGCTGTCGGTGGTAGTGTCGCTGAACGGATCTTCGCTGTCGACGGCCACGCGGCCATAATCGGCGCAACCCGCCGCCAGTGCCACGATGCCAAACACCAACGGAATGAGCAATCTGTGCGTCATTTTCAAGCTCCTTTCCCGGATCGAAACCAGCCGAGGATCACCACGATACTGTGATTTTCGGCACAAGCGTAGCGTACCTTAGTTTATCAATGCCGGGTGGCGGGGTCAAATATTTTCCGCCACGGCGGCGCGCGGCCCGGGGCGGTGTAAGTTTTTGTAACGGATAGCGCCTTGGCACTCGTGATGGACAGGATGGACAGAATGGACTCAATGGACTCAATGGACGTTTGCCCGTCCGCCCCAGCCCGGCAACGTCTTTGCATTTGCGGATTCTTGCTGCTATAATCCGGTGAGATTCGATCGGATGGTTTCAGCCGCGGGTGAAGATGCCAAGAATACTGCACAGGTACATTCTGCGCGAGCTGGTGGAGACCTTTGTTCTCGCAATGGTCGCGTACGGCTTTGTGATGACGCTGGGGAGCGTCTTCCAGGTGCTGCAGAGCGGGCTGGGCGTGATGTTCGTGGTGCGGATGGTGCCCTACGGCCTGCCGGGCAGCCTGCCGTGGACGGTCCCGATCAGCGTGCTCACCGCCTGCGTGGTGGCGTACGGGCGGCTATCGTCGGAAAACGAAGTGCTCGCGATGAACGCGCTGGGCGTGCATCCGGTCCGCGTGCTCGCCCCGGCTCTCGTGCTGGCGGTCATCGCGCTGGTGCCGCTGCTCTACTGCAACCATTTCATCGAGCCGCGCTCCCACGAGGCACGCAGAGCCACGCTGAAGGAAGCCGCACTCACCAGGCCGTTCAGCCTGCTGTCGCTCGACGAGCCGGTTTTCGACCTGCCGGGCGTGGGTGTGAAGATTTACATCGGCGACGCCGTCGGCAACCGCCTCTCCAATGTCATCATTTTCAGCAGCAGCGACGTGAAGCGCGATGACGGGAAGGGGGGCATGCGGCTGGCTCCCGGCGAGTTCCACGTGATCTACGCCCGCGAGGCCACCTACGAAATCCAGGGCAAAGGCGCCAATCGCGAGCTTCACCTGACTTTGCGGAACTGCGAATCGAAGTTCGTAAATCCTGCCGAGCCGTATGGCTACAACCTCATGCGGTTCGACGTTACGTCCGAGGTGATCTCGCTGGCCGAGAAGGCGTTCAACCCCGGTTGGAAGGATATGACTACCCCCGAGCTGCTGGTCGAGCTCGAGGTGCAGTCGTACCTGAGGCGGCTGGCAAACTCACGCACGCTGTTGCCGCAATCGGAGCAGGCTCGCTATGGCCGGGAGCAGTTCGAGACGTTCATGAAGGCCGTGGGCAAGTCGGTGCAGTTCAACGGCGCCAAGCTCGATGCCATCGTGGCGGCGGAGAAGGCCAGATCGGGCGGCACCTTCGAGCCGTGGAACGTCATGCAAGCGTACGCCGATGACAAGCTGGAGGATCCGAAAAAAATCAACGACATCCTGACGAGCATCAGGATGCGGTGGGCGAGCGGACTGGACGTGCTGGGGCTGGCACTGCTGGGCGTGCCGCTGGGAATTCTGACGCGCAAGGGCCGCAAGCTCATCGGATTCGGCATCAGCGTGCTGGTGGTTGCCGGGCTGTACTTCCCGCTGGTCGTGTGCGGCAAGGCCCTCAGCACCAACGGCGTGTTCGGAGCCGCGCTGTGGCCGTACGCAAGCTCAATCATCACCGGCACGATCGGCGTGGTGCTCACGGCGCGGCAAAGATGAGGGATGATGAGATGAAGAGATGAAGGGATGAAGAGAATCGACCTCCTTCTCATCATCCCATAATCCCTTCATCCCATCATCTTTCCGGGAGCTGCAAATTCATCGTGATTCGTAAGATCGACCGCTACCTGTTTTTCTCGTTTCTCGTGCCATTCGTGCTGTGCATGGTGCTGATTCTTGCGCTGATCCTGGTGGTGGAGACGTCGGAGCGGCTGAGCAAGCTGCTGAAGTATGACGGGGAGGCGCCGTTGCTGGGGCTGCTGGGGCGGTATTACCTGTGCCGGATCCCGGTGCTGGCTTACCTGATGGCGCCCATCATGACGCTGGCGGGGGCGATAGCCGCCCTGGTGCGGCTGGCAAGGCAGAACGAGCTGACGGCGATGCAGGCATCGGGCGTGAGCCTGAAACGGATCGCCATTCCGCTGCTGACCGGCGGGCTGATCGCGGCCGGGCTTGCCGCCGTCATGCAGGAGCTTGTGGTGCCCGGCAGCGCGCGCCAGATGCAGCGAACGTCCATCAGGCTGTTCGGCGGCGACCAGAACGAGCCGATGAAGTTCAAGGACGTCTTCGCCGTCGACATCAAGCGGCCCGAGTACTGGGTGAAGGATCCCGACGAGAAGGGCGGCCTGACGCTGGCACTCCGGTGGGATGAGGACACGCGGAGGATAAGCATCGGTGGCGCTCTCCAGTTCCAGGACCAGGCGCGAGCGATCCTCACCGGCATCTACCACGCGGTCGACATCGACCTGCAACTGGACGAGAAGCGGCGCGACCGGTTCTGGCTGGTCGCCAACCGGCGGATCAGCCTCGATGAGTTCAACGACTTCATTCAGCGGCTCAAGACGCGTTACCGCCTGGTTCGCACGCAAATCATCCTGAAGGCCGACGAGTTCGACTACGGCAAGAAGATGATCAGCAACGCGATCGCCGACGTGCCGAACTTCCCGCCCGGCACCGACGGGATCGAGAGCGCCACGATGATCATCGACGCCGGCTACTGGCGGTCGCACCGGTGGATCGTCTCCGGCCACATGCGGATCGCCGGCGAGGACGAGCTGCTGAACGAGCCGTTCACCGATCGGCCGCTGGACCTGTCGCTCACGCCGGAGGACCTCGGGCAGGCATCGAACATTTCGTACCGCAGCCTGGACGAGTTGCGATTCTTCGCCCGGCAGTTTCCGTCGCGAGCGGTTTCGCTGACCACCGAGATTCACAAGCGCCTGGCGTATCCTTTCCTGAACGTGATCCTGCTGCTGCTGGCGATTCCACTCGTGGTGGAGCCAAGCGGCCAGACCAGCATCAAGGGGATCGGCCTGGCGGTCGGCGCCGCGCTCGGGTTCTACATCGTGATGATGGCATCGCTGGACTTCGGCTACCGCGGCTACATCCCACTGCCGTGGACGCCGCTGGCTGCATGGCTGCCGCTTGCCGCGTTCGTTGCCATCGGCGCGTGGATGTACCGGCATTTCCATGGGTGAGAGAGAAAGAGGTGGAGAGTGGGGGAGTGGGGGAGTGGGGGAGTGGGAGAAGAAGAAACATCGAACACTGAACATTGAACACCAAACACTGAAGGAAGAAACGTTCAACGTTCAGCGATCGACTGAATCCACCGAGTCCACCGAGTCCACCGAGTCCACCGAGTCCACTGCGTCCACTTGGTCCACTGTGTCCACTGTGTCCACTGTGTCCACTGGGTCGCCGCATCGGGTATCATTCATCGTCAGGAGCGCGCACGCATGAGCCTATTCTCGTCCAAACAGAGCTTCCGCGTTATAATGGTGCTTGCGTTCATCGCGGGCGGGATATTGATCTTCGGGGTGATTCTCCGCCGGGCGATCTCGGACGAGCAGCAGATCCGCAACACGATAAACCTGCTGGCGGATTCCGCCGAAGACCACAACCTGCGCAAGATCACCGGCTTCATGCACGATGACTTCCGGGCCGAGGAATTCACCTACGACCGCCAGACCTGCATCGATCTCATGCGGCAGACCTTCTTCACCTACAAGGTGATCCGCGTGAAGCTGCGCGACGTATCGGTGAAAATCGTCGATGATACCACAGCCGAGGCACTGTTCGTGGCAAATGTGACGGTTTCACAGACGCCTGATGCTCCCGGTGATGACCTGACCCGCTACCGCAACGATGATCGATTCCGCCTCACCTTCAAGAAGGTGGACGGCAAGTGGCTGGTGTTCCGCAGTGCGGTGGCCCAATCGACGGCGGATTGACAAGGAAATGATGAATGATGAATGAATCAGGAAGGCGGAGGCCCGGAATCGGAATGCCTGGACAGGACGGCTTTCCGATTGACCCCGGGGTTCCGACATCCCGTTCATCGTTCATCGTTCATCGTTATCACTATGACTCTTTCGCTTACTGAACTGAAACACGTGGTTGCGGAGCTTGCGGAGACGGTGGGCGGGGCGCACATACAGAAGGTGCACCAGCCGTCGGGGCGATCGATCGTGCTGCAGGTGCGGAAGCCGGGGGCTACGCGTCAGCTCTACCTGGGAGTGCAGCCGGGTCTCGCCCGTGTGCACATGCTCAACCGCACGCTGCCGAACCCGCCCGCCCCGCCGGCGTTCTGCATGGCACTCCGCAAGCATCTGATCCCCGGCACCATCGAGTCGATCGAGGTGCTGTCGGACGACCGCATCGTCAAGCTCGCGATCAGCCGCCGTACCGATGATGGTGCGCCCGGGCAATGCGCGCTGATTATTGAGCTGGTGCCCGGCACGCAAAACATCGTCCTGGTCGACGCCGGCGACGAGATCATCACGGCGCTGGAGCACACGACGTCGAAGGATGGCCGGGAGATCGCGCCGCGGCGGGGGTACGTGCTGCCTCCTCACCCCCCGGCCCCCTCTCCAAGGGTGGAGAGGGGGGAAGAACCGCACCCCCCGGCCCCCTCTCCAAGGGTGGAGAAAGGGGAGGGAGACCGCTTCGAGCAGGCGGTGCGCAGGGGGGAGTTCGATTCGTACTCCGCCGCCATC
>Ga0307380_10008680_pt1 | contig 12994 bp, 14 predicted proteins | sample UN3MG_FD_202239 | JGI IMG/M metagenome (GOLD analysis project Ga0307380, IMG submission 202239) | Soil microbial communities from Risofladan, Vaasa, Finland - UN-3 | ecosystem: Environmental > Terrestrial > Soil > Coastal area > Acid sulfate soil | place: Finland: Risofladan, Vaasa | collected... | reverse complement strand
ATGTGTTTTTTGCGGCTCAATTCGCCCATCTGGAACTTCCTTTAATTCATCATGCAATGACCAGGGCTTACCTTCCGGCCCAGCTATATAATCCATCACAAGATAATAAATACCTTCATGCTCCCCCATATGATGAACACGAACGATATTCGGATGGTCAAGTTCGCTCATCACCCTAGCTTCATCAAAGAAGCGTCTGCGAAAGTTAGCGTCTTTTGAAGATTCTTTTGGCAGGACTTTTAAAGCGTATCTTTTGTGATGATGCACATTCTCTGCAAGGAATACCTGCCCCATCCCCCCAGCACCAATTTCCTCGATTATCTTATAATCACCAAACTGTCTGCCGATATAATCTACCATAGTTTGGGATTATACTCGGTTTTGCCTATATAACAATAGTTTTCTGAGATATTGGAACACCCCATCAACTAACCTGCCACATAATATTTTACAGTTTCTGTGACCCCATTCTCATGAATAACGAGGTCGACTATTCTCAAATCCACCCCAAGCCATTTTGAGCAGTACTTTTTAAGGTCTTTTTTAAGACTTTTTTCGTCCTTTTGATTTTGTGACTTTACCAAAGTATATATAAGACTGCTGACTGCAGAACAGAGCTATCGCTACAATGTGGGGGAAACCGCAGCCAGAAAAACAGCCGCGGTGAAAAGAAATGAAAGAAATCACCGATGCGAAGGATAGAAAATAATTCTTCTTGCCTCCTTGTCGATAGCCAGACATAACTCCGGATTTTCAAACATAGGCAAATATTAATTGCCTTCTTCGTCTGATGACAGCCACACTTGATAGTCATCTGTAATTTCTTTTTCGAATTCATCTAAAAGCTTCTTTAACGAAGCAACTGTCATAATATTCTGTTTAGCCAATTTAACACCTCCAATCATCAAACAGGTTCTAAAACTTTAATGGTTTTTGGCACAAGGATTTCCTCTTCAGCAATGCGGTAATTTCTACAAATATCATAATACTCTGACACTATATCAGAGCAAAGCCTGTCAAAATCCTGTACCAGTTCTACTCGTTCTCGAATTTCACTCAACATCCAGTCTTCAAAATCTTCATGCATATCCACACTTTTACCCGGCCAGGTAAAAACCTGCATATGCGTCTGCTTGAAATTTATACGGGCTTTGGCATCACATCTGCCGCAGATGCCAATTTGGCCTTCCGGCACAGCCTCATAGTTCTTCTGGCCGCAGTGCGTGCAGTAGCTTTTGTAGCCGCTGGGCTTTATGCCGCCTCTGTAAAGGACAACATAACCACCGCTTCTGCCATTGATTCCTGCCTGCCACTGCCATTCATGCTTTTTACCGAAATCTTCCAGCAGATCGCTTAATTTCTCCTGCCACTCTGTAATCCAGAGCATTTCCCACCAAGTATCGTTGTCAACGTCATCGGGTTTATCAAAGTTGTATAGCTTGAGGTTGTTTGCATAACTGGTCGATTTGTTCCAGCTGTTCATAGTGTTGTATCTGAAATGTTTTCGTAGGAATTTTCCCATCGTCTCCCTGTATCGTTTGTCAACTTGTTTATAAAACATTTTTGAACCTCCATAAAAATGCTTAGCGATAGTCAATTCTTGCTATCGCTAAGCTCTGGTTAACGTTAACACACACCTACGTTGATCTCCGAAGCCAGTAGATTGACCTGTATGTCAGGATCAACAGGCAGCAATCGCAAATACTTTGTGAATTGAGCGAGCATAAAGCCCGCTGCAATGTTGGCACAATAAATCGTTGTTTTAGCAGTACATGGCCCGGCATGGGCCTGTTCAGCGGCGAAGAGTGTCTGGGGATAATATTGCCTGCTTTTTTCATCACAGGCGGTGATTATTCGCAAAACTTCAGCACTCATTCGACCATCGCAGTAAAAAGCAACTTTGTCTTTTACCGTATCCCATATAAGCTTTCGTATTACAATCGAATCAACACAGGCAAAAACACAATTGCTCACAGGGGTCGACCGCTTGAATCGCTCGAATATAACTTCAACGACCAAGTCATTATTCATCCCTCTGACAAACTCGGCAGTTACATCAACCTTTGGCCTTTTCAAATCCTTTTGCAGATATCCCTGTGTAGCCAGGTTGGATGTTTCCACATGGTCAAAGTCGATAAGTTGCAAATGCGTTACACCTATCGCTGTAAGCTGTAAGGCTACTTGCCTTCCGATAGCCCCAACACCTATCACTGTTGCTCTACAATCGAGGATTCTCTCTCTTGGTACGATATCAGCTTGTCTTGAAAATCTCTCATCCATAGAACACCTCCGATTCTTCGTCCCAGAAGTCACTTCTTACAGCCAGTTCATCCATAAATACTTCGCGTTCCATCGGATCCATCTGGTCAATCTCTGAAAGCAAGTCCTGTCCTGAAAACAATGGCACACTGCTGAAATTTTCACCGCCGAACGGCTCGAAATCTTTTTGCTGTTCACCAGCAGGTTGCTTTGATTTATCCGTCTGCTTGAAGATTTCATCTTCAGCGACATTGGCCTTATATTGTTGTGTCCAAACCTCAAAGTCAGCAGCATCAAATTCAAAACCGTAATCCACACAAACAGGTATCTTTACTTCGCCGCCCGGGCCGACATTGAAACGAAGTCTGGCAAAGGTTCCACCGTCCTGGGCAACAATGCACATTATTGACCAATCGCAGCTTCCGAAAACTCTGGCAAAGGTTTGCTCATCGGTCATACTTGGTTCTGGCGAGCTTCCCGGATGGCTATGCAGCCATATGCGGGCGAATTGTTCAGGCTTTCTTCCTGCTTCAACCTGGTCTTCAAAAAAAGTTGCAACCGATTCATCTTCAAAAGACACTGATACGGCAGTGACTTTCTGCTTTACCAGGGTGAAATCTGTAACAAACAACAGGTCTTCAGCTTCGGTAATTCCAAAGCCGCCAACTTCATTATCAGTAACATCACGCATGAATAATAGTTTCGCCCACGCTGTCGGACTGAACCGCAGGACAGGCGTCTGTTTTCTCTGGTTCACTTTCTTGTTCTTCATTTTCGGTTTCCTTTCTCTGTTCTTCACAGCTTTGACATAATCCTTCTTCTGTTAAACAATCCTTACACACCGTCTCCTCGCACTCCTTGCATTTGGCAGTACAGCTCTGACAGACTGGTTCATTACATGAGGGACATTCGTATGCACATCCCAGACACAGTGTGGTATCACACATCTGGCAGTATGTGCTGCACTGCGAACAATAATCTCTGTCGCATGATTCACAGTAGTAGCAATCATCACCTGATACAGTACAGCCACAGTCATAGCAGGATATCCCCTCCCAATCGTCCAAACTTATGTATGGGCTATCCGGGTTGTAGGTCTGCAGGATATTTACGGCCATTGTAAAAAAATCATACAGCCGTCCCTGCTCGATGGCCTTTCGAATAGCAACAACACCATCACCTTCACATAGTCTTTCAGAACTTACATGCGGGTGAGTGACACAGGAATCGGCACCTGCAGGGTTCGGCTCAAGTGCTATAATCTTGTAGGGACTGTCAGTGTAGAGCTTGTTTATCTGATCGATAAACAGTTTTATCTCAAATGGTCCGAACGGAATATCGTCAAGGGTGATTGGCTCGGTTATTACCGAGATAGTTCTTTCCTTCAGGTCAAATTGATACTCGCCGAGTTCCTGGTCGATCTGCGATAATTCTGCAAAGATATCAGCCAGTTTCGGTAGTTTGGTCTCATCTGAATTTACAAGGTCTTTGAACCTTTGAAGGTGATATGAAAAATCAGACAGGTTCCTGTTTACTCTTGTTCTGATTTTTTCAGCTGAGCCGAACCAGCCTTTTTCAACAGCAGCATAAAACAGGTGCGAGTCTTTAGTCACATCGCAGCATTTATAGCTGAAGTCTTCCAGACTGGCCTGAATCTTCTGCAATCTTGCCGTTTTAAGCCCATTTAGGGCATCTAAAAGCAGGTTTGAAAGTTTTATTATGTTTTTATATTTTTTCATAATTTTTTCCTTGCGCAAAAAAGGCCTCCGCCTATAATTGAAAAATAAGCAGAGGCCTTATGGTTAATGTTTGCGGTTAAGCGGTCTGCTGTTTAGGGCAGGAGACCGCACCTTCTATCTTGGTTGGGGTTATTGTCACCCGGTCATTTTCCTTAAGAACATAGTCCTTAGGAACCGGCTGACGGTTAACCCTGATAAGATAGTCTTCGGCATTTTCACAAGACATTTTCTGCTTGAAGAGTTTCTCTATAGTTGTTCCCTCTTCAACATTGATAAAGTCTGCGAAGCCGCCGCCCAAGTTATTCACAAATAAGATTCTCATTTTTTGTTCCTTTCAATTTTCAGGTTAAAAGTTTCTTGTTTAAGATATACAATTTACAGTGACTTCAAATCCGCTTAAGGCGGACTGCGCGCGTAGATTCTTTGCTTTTTCATAAGGTTTCCTTTCTTTTTTAGGTTAAAAATTTGTGTTAATGTCCCCCAAACATGCTAAAAACGGCTATGGTCCGAAAAAATGTTAAAAGTTTTGGCAAAAACGACTTTTTTTGCACAAAAGTCCTTGACATTCCGGATGGGGGGGGGGTAGTATTATAGGTGTAAGTCTTTTGTTGTAGTTTTAGGCTTGCAATAAGAGGAGTGGTGAGAGAACTTGCCCGCATTTCTGAGTAAGGTTTTCCCCCACAAAGAATTTATAGATTATGAGCGTACAAGCCGGCTCTGAGCAAAATCGAAGGGTGCACAGGGCTGGGGTGGTTTTATGCACCGGTGCTTGTGTTGCGATAATTTTTGAGGAGGAGTGAGTGATGAAAAGACAATATTTTTTTGTATTGTTAATTTTAATGCTCTTTTGGGTTGCAAGTACAGAAGCAACGGTGAGTATGGAATGGGTCCCAGTTGACAATCCTGGCAATGCAGGCGAACTTTCTGGCGAAACCGCTGCGGGGGACCCAGGGGGTGGGCCGGATCGTATTTGCGGTGCGGTTGATTACACGTATAAGATCGGTAAATACGAAGTGACAGCAGGTCAATACACCGAATTCCTTAATGCTGTTGCCAAGACCGATACATATGGTCTCTATAATCAATACATGGTGTTGCCACATCCGAACTATGGTGACGGAGGCTGCAAGATCGAGCGTAGTGGTGCGCCGGGTAGCTACACGTACAGCGTGGCGTCGGATTGGGCAAACCGGCCGGTGAACTACGTCTCATGGGGCGATGTGACACGCTTTACCAACTGGTTGACGAACGGCCAGCCGACGGGCCCACAGGGGCTAGCGACTACTGAGGATGGTTCGTATTATCTGAACGGCGCCATGACGAATGTTGAACTTATGATGGTGACACGGGAGTCGGATGCGCGGTATGTCATCCCGACCGAGGATGAATGGTATAAGTCTGCATATCATAAGAACGATGGTGTGACCGGCAACTATTGGAACTACCCGACGGCAACGGATGACAGACCTAACAACGGAAATCCAGAAGGTGATACAGGCAACTCGGCGAACTACAATGACGGCGATTACACGATCGGCAGCCCGTATTGGAGGACAGAGGTTGGTCATTTTGCGAATTCTCCCAGCGCCTATGGTACGTTCGATCAAGGCGGGAACGTTTGGGAATGGGATGAAGCAATGCTTTATGGTGATGGGTATCGTGGCATTCGTGGTGGAAATTACGACGGCTTCAGCAACCACATGCATGCGGTCCTCCGCCAAAACCACTACCCAGCGAATGAGGATAGATACGTCGGTTTTCGTGTTGCCGAAGTTCCCGAACCGGCTACCCTTTTGCTGCTTGGCGTGGGCGGTGTGCTTTTGAGAAGAAAACACAAAGCATAAAGTAGTGAACGTATATTAGATAAAAATTAAGGGCTACAAATTTTACGGCTCGTAGCCCTTTTTATTTAATCCTTTGACGACCAGCCAAGGTCTCTTAAGAGTTTGTCCAGGATTTCGATTTCATGGGCAAACTGCCTTGACTGTTTGCCGCCAACATCAATGCTTGTAAGAATATCCCCCAACCGATCAATAATTCGACTGCTGCTTAACAGTGTCATATTGAACTGCTGATACTCATGTTCCGGTGCATCGATTGATTCATCTTTGACGTTTTCAAATTGAACATCATCGCCTGCGATAAATTCCTGATGGGTACACTTGAACTTGCCGGTATTGTTCTTACGGAATTTTTGAACAACAAAACCGGTTGTAACCTTGTTGAATTCCAATAAATCTGTCAGGTCGAGCTTTGTCTGTTTGCCTTCGGCATCCAAAACCATAAGGATCGGATCAAAGGCATCTTTTGCCCGCATCATATGCCAGGCCTGCTCGGCGGCCTTTTGCTCATCAGAAGCATTTACATCGATTGCATACACAACTCGAAACAAAGGCTCTTCTCCGCTGTCTTTCGGCGGTGGTTCTATTCGATAATCTTTGCTGCTCATTTCCGCTCCTCCTTCCTGAACATCTCCGGAGCTATTTCTTCAAGTGTCTTTGGCTGGAAGTAGAGATCACGTTCAATTGGCAATCCAAGAGGCCCACGAACTTCTTCGAGTTCACTTAAGAGGAAGTATCCGAATTCCCGTTCATGCCCGAAAACCAAACCAAAAAACTTGTAATCGATCTCAGTTCCGGATTCTGATAGAACTGGCTCACCCTCGGTTATGTACCAACTCCACGAACTCGAAGGGGTGAAGCATTTCGCATAAACAATGGCCTTACCGCCTTTGCCATCTTGTGAATACAATGGTGGTAGTTTTTCACGAAGCTCTTTAGGCAAAAGCTTCATACCCCTGATTTTGTCATTGGCAATAACCTTCTTGGCTCGCTCTACCGCTGTTGTTTCACCAACAGCTACAGCTCTGGTTTCGGGTATTCCCATCTCAGTTGCAAGGCCGCAAAGAAAACCCGCCATATTTTGTGCCTGTTCTTTTCGGCTGATCGGGTCAGATTCACAGGCAGGTATTGGTCTGCCAATTACTTCAAGCTGAACAGGCTCAAGTTCGATGACTACTCTGCCATTTTGATGTCCATACCACTCTACGTATGGTGCTGATCCGTAGTCATGGGGCGGCAGTCCAGCTGTAATATCACCTGCCTTGCCGCTCTGTGTTAATGCAAAACCGTCCATGTACTTCTCGGCATCTTCGGGAAAATCTCCTTCATATGCGTCTCCGGTAAAATGAATCTTCGCGCCGCGAATGTCCCTGTGGAAGTTACCTTCCAGTTCAAAGGTTACCTTTTCTTTTAAACCTGCGAACTTCATCCACCCGGTAACCTTATTAGGGCAGCTATTATCAAGTTCGCCTTCAATTAAATACTCTGTTGGTCTCCAAGCCATGGTTCTCACCTTGTTCCTTTCTTTAATAAGATGTGATTAAAAACAAAAAGCACATCTCTCGACTTTGAGGAGATGTGTTTTGACGATTGATATTGAACTGTTTCTAAGCGGATTAGGCAGGAGGTTTTACCCGCTCTTTACTGCCGTCCTTGAAGAGAATCTCAAGGCTGCTGTCTTCTAAGATTGTTATCTTCTGCCATTTGTTAAATAAGGGATAAAGCTCTTTTATGAGCTGCTGCCTTACTGTTTCGTACGGCCCGATCAGTTCATTCCAGAACTCATCAAGTTCCTTTTCAAAGTAGTAAAGCTGTGTGTCGTAGCTGTCGCCTTCGAGGTCGAATCCACCTATGTGGAACCAAATGTTTTCTGAAGACAGATGGTCTCTCGCTTCCTTTGTTACGCAAACGGTTTGATCTACCCATTGATATTTGCCTCTCGGAGGTTCTGTTACTACAGCCATATCCACATCCGAACTGAATATTTTTCCATCGGAAGTGTGGACTGTTATGATGAGCTTATCGAAACATGCGATTTCGCCGCAATTAATTGAATGGCAAAGCTTTTCTTTGCCTTTTGTGACCTCAACTTTTGTTACTTTTGGCAATTTCGTCCAGCTATAGCCCATGTACCCATTATCGATAGTAATGGGGACAAACCGTTTTCCGCTAAACTCGCCAATAGCCGAGAGCAGATGTACATTGGCCTCAGCCTTCTCATCTTTCAATTCTTTATTGAGGCACAGATAACAATCCTCAAGCTTGAAATCCTTCGGCATAACAACTTCCACAGGCTCATTGCATTCACCCCAGATAAGACCAGCCTGAAACTTAGGCTCGGCCTCAGGTAGTTCAATACCAAGCTCCTTTGCCCGCAGGTACTCTTCGTAGTAGAGCGTGTGATTTTTCTGCTTCTGGAAGTATTTGTAATACTCCAGCTCTATAGCGTCTTTGATCTGCACGAAAGCCTGATTTTCGACTAGTCTTGTCCTGGCAGGCAGCATAAGCCGTATGTCGGTCTGGTCTGCTATATCTACCAAGATTGTAAGCCCTTGCCTGTTTTTGCTCGGCCAGTAGTCCAACTGCACAACCTGACCATGGAAATTGACAAGCACTCTGCCGTGATACCAGGTTGTAGTCCAGTCCCTGTGATATTTGGATATCTCTTTTGTTACTTCAATCCTGCAGCCGGGATTTTCATAATGCACGGCTTCACCGCTGCAAAACGGCATCGCGTGACAGTACTTGCCATCAACGATTGTCTTGATACCGGCAAATACAGCGTGTTTTTCAACAATCGCCATATCCCACGATTTTTCATCCCTGAATTTGAGAATAGTGCCGGTTACTGCTTCGGCGTTCTCTGTTACTTCTACCGGTTTGCCAGTCCAGCCATCTTTGTCGATGACTGTTTTCCTGCTGCCGGAAATGATAGTTACTTTCTTAGGTGCCAGGCTGAATAATCCAACTCCTGCAGGGTCTTCGCCAGCTTCAAGTTTCTCATCCCAGCCGCTGCCCCCTAAGTCCAGCAGCTTCTGGAAATCTTCGATACCAGAGCCGTTGTCCTGTACTGTAATCAGTCCATCCTTGTTTGAGATTCTTACTTCTGTTGCACCTGCTCTCCTTGCGTTCTGCAGGATCTCAATAATGCGACCATCCAGTGTACCGGTGAACAGTCTGTCCGCCTTCTGGAGAAGTCTTTCACTTACACATGCTTTAATTACTTGCATTTTAATACCTCCGTTTCTTTTAGTGTGGCTGCACACTTCAACTTTTTGAGTGTGCAGCCTGGTTAAAATTGATTTGTTACAGATTTTTTAGAAATCAATCTCTCGTCGAGAACTGATCCACAAAATTACAATAGAGAACTATCTAACAAAAGCTTCGGCTGGCCTTAGCCAATCCGTTTTTCTCGTCGAGGAATCGCTTCATAATGACTCAGGTATTACCCTGGTTCTTTTATGTGCAGTATTCCTGCGGGCATATCTTTGTTGAAAAACAAAAGATGTGCTTTTTTAAGTGTGGATAACGGGGATACGGTGTAGTTTATAAATTTATCGTTTTGATTAGGTTAGGCACCATGTCATTAGCCGGTTTTAACATGTAAGTGACTATTTCCGCAAGGCATCAGTAGCAGTTTGAAACTCTCCGCTGAGAATCTCCTGTCTCAGTGTGTGTTTTTCTTTGCTTATACGAACAGCATAGTCCCGCAGTTGTGTTCCGAAGATTTTTTCGATCATCAAAATCGTGCAAAAGGCATCGACATACACCTGGTTGAACAGCCGCTGAAAACGCCAGCGTACCCCTTGCCGTGTCACCCGAAAGGTCTTGTGAATCTTCTCGCCGTAGGTACCTTTAAGAACCATTCTGCTGGGGTTGTCAGGCTTCAATTCTACCCACAGATTCTTCGTATCCACCAGTTCCTTCAATTTCGTCAGGAATATCGCATCTTTTTGTGTCAACATGTTTTTTCACCATTATATCCCAGCCATCCTGCCAGATATCGACAACACCGGCATGGGCCAAAAATACGACAGCAATAAACCGCCATATAACATCTTTTCGGGCATCTTTGCTTAGAGGTGGTATATCCAGCAGATTTATCGCGAAGTCCCCAATATGGGCATGTATATGGCTCTGGTAGCGACTCAGGTCAAATTCATCGCGGGATTCTATTGTAAAATCAGCTTGCAGCCCTGTTGTTAAGCTGTTCAGGGCATCCACCAAATCCGGCACTGTTTTGAAATCGACCGTCTGCAACGGCAAAGCGTTAGATCGACTCTCAGCCAGCATCTTTTTGACACGCTCTTTAAGCTCCTTTTTACGCTGCCGTGATTCAGCCATCTTGGCCTTAAAATACTCCCGCTCAAACACTAACCCCTCAAAAAGAAACTTCGATCTTATTTCACTTTTGCAGTCATTGCAGTAATATCGCCTTACTCGCAATACTGGTTTTCCGCCGCAAGTCAGGCACCGCTGAAATTCAATTGTCGGATCAAACTCATACCTGCACCTTTTGCACCTGCACGCTCCCTCAGCTACCATGGAAAGCGGTCCCTTGCACTTTGGACAGCGGTAGCCAAAGAGCATGACCAGGTAATAGAACCGCTTTGCTTTGCCAAGGAACTTCTCTACCGCTGCAGCAACTCCAAAAGCCAACTCAACAATACTAATCGACTCTACCATAGGAACAGAAAGCGTTTTTGCTTCTTGGGTGTAAATCTTCGTCCACAGTCCTTGCAGAACCTAATCTTTCGCTTCCCCATGGTCTTAGTCTTTCTAATGCCTTTACTAACAGTGTTCGTTGACCCGCAGCCTTCATAAGGACATCTGAACGGTCTTCCTCGTGCCATAAAGATCACCTCCTGCGATACCTTCAAGAGGCCCAGGTATATAAATTTATCGAATTTCAGCTTTTACCAGACTTGCCAAAAACGAAACAATTAAATATCAGTACCTCCATCAGGTCTCGTATGAGACTTACAAATCCCTTTGAAGACCTGGGCATAGGCCGGTTCTTTGAAACTTTATTGCCGGATTTTGTTTTAGCTTTCGCTTTTTTTACTTCTATTTGCTATGCGGTCCTTGGCAAGCGTTTCGGTCAGCAGAGACCTGCCATAGCAATGTCAGCGACAATTGGCTTTGCCCTGTCTGTAGGTCTTGTCTGGTGGGAACAGGCAAATGATTTTTCCATAAGAAATTTAGGGCCTGTTGCAGTAGGTTTTGTGATCATCATCTTAGCATATGTCATGTACCACGCTATTGACAAAGTCGGCGGCTCCTGGGCGGGAGCTGGTATCGCAATTGGGGCAAGCGTGCTGGTATCCAAGGTGCTTGGGTTGAAGATACCACTTGATAATGAAATTGTTTTGACCGTGATGATAGTAGCTTTGATTGTGGGGATGCTGTCGTTTATGTCCCACCGTCATTACAATTATCCGAAGCGGCAATACAGCAGACCTTTTGTCAGGGATATCAGGCATGATATGAGCGACCTTTACAGGGACAAACATCTGTCCAATCGCCTGAGCAAAAAGATGAAAGACATTCGCCACAAGGCTGAGACACTCGATGAGCATCCTGAAGAATCAAAGGAGATTTTACAGCAGCTCAGAACAATCCTTCCCGCCGAAGGCTGTCTTACCCAGAGGATGGCACAACTGCGGGCAAAGGCACACAGGATTCGAAACGGTCATATCGCAAGATTGAAAGAGACCCGTCATTTGGTTGCCGAACTGCCGGCTTCAGCCAAGAAAAAGATATCCGCCGATTTAGCTGCTCGTTACAGACATATCATCGGTATCGATACCCGCCTGCAAAGACTCGACAGGGCAGTTGCTGAAATCGAACGTCGCATATATCAATTAACCCGCGAGGCTGAAAAATACACCGCTCAGTCCGAGCCTAAAAAATTGCACGATTCCATTAAGGCCGCCGAAAAACTTCAACGCCATAATACCAGGCTTTTTAAGATAATCGTCCGCACCGAAGATAAACTCACCAGGGCCGCAATGGCAGTGTTGGATAAGACCAAAGAGGTTAATGAAGGAGGGTGATGAAAAAATGAAAACAAAAACACAAGACCAGGACCATGATCTTGAATATTACATGGGCAAGTTAGAGCCGGAGTACGAATCCAAGGGCCAGGAAGCAATAGGTCATATGCTCGATGAATACAATATTCCGTTCTTCTATAAAAGCCCTATACTGGTTTGGGAGGATGGCGAGCGTGGAATCAAACGGCCTGATTTTACACTGTCTACTTATAATAATACGGTGATCGAATATACCCCGCTTCCTGATGAGTCCGCCAGGAAAGATAGTCGTGTCTACAAGGAAAATCGCATAGCTGCACTGTTCCTCAAAGATTCTGATATAACCGGGCCTGACTGGAAGCAGAAACTCTATGATAAGCTCGAAGATATATATCATCAGCCACATAACATTTCAATCGACGAGTATCGGCCACGTTAGCTCAGATCAAACCAGGTAAGCTGTTCAATCTGCGGTGATTGATTTCGTTCGGTTGAATCAACGGCCTTTTGACATGCAGTGACAGCGGCAGGAGATGTGGCGACTAAGATGACCCTGTCAAAACCAGCTTTCTTTATCTTATCCAGATTACCCTTGATATTGGATTTGCCCGTCTCTACTTCAATAGCTATTCTTTGACCTGGTTTTTCTGCAAGCAGGTCTATGGCACCGTTTCCCTTTACAGGGTGTTCGCGTGAGACATCATAGCCTTTTATTTGGAAATGTTTTGTAGCACGACTGACCCAAAACGCATGTTCGAGACTCTCGCGGGGTCGGGGGCCGGTTTTAATACTTGCAGCAGAGCAGACCGAGCGGCCTGGGTCTGTTAGTTGGTATAAAACAACCTGACCGGATCGGGTAGCTATGGTGACAGGCTCTATTATGCCGGCAGAGGCCAGATGTTGACGAACGGCATTGCCGCGACGGCGGGACAGATGCAGTCTATAGTATCTCGATACCGTTGTAGATAACGGACGGGTGGCAATATCAGCTAAGAATCGTAATTCTTCACGATTCATAGTTTTACCGGGCGGTACCGGTACGGAATCAAAAACTACTTTTGATTTATTTAAGTAAGACTTGTCTATCTTAGTTTGTGATTCCCTGGGGGATGGTGGGTGG
>Ga0307380_10008679_pt1 | contig 12994 bp, 9 predicted proteins | sample UN3MG_FD_202239 | JGI IMG/M metagenome (GOLD analysis project Ga0307380, IMG submission 202239) | Soil microbial communities from Risofladan, Vaasa, Finland - UN-3 | ecosystem: Environmental > Terrestrial > Soil > Coastal area > Acid sulfate soil | place: Finland: Risofladan, Vaasa | collected... | reverse complement strand
CGATGTCGAACGCGTGGCCCCAGGCGAAGCGCAGCTTCTCGCCCTTGGGCGTGTGCTCGATCCTCGTCTGCGACACGTACGTGTCCACGCCCTCGGGGTCGGGCGCGTACAGGCGGACGACGCCCTTCGGCAGCGGCTTGCCCAGGCCGTTGGCCTCGGTGTTCTTCAGCTCGCTGACCACGCGGGCGGCCGTGGCGTTCTCCTGCGGGTCGTACACGTAGCCGCGCTGGAGCTTCAGCCCGCTGCCGCTGACCATCTCCAGTTGCTTCGTCTCGGCGTTCCGCAGCGTCGTCGGGCGCGTGACGGTGTACAGGTGGTACTCGAAGAAGCTCTTCTCCGTCATGACCGGAGCGAGTCCGGCCGCGGCATTGTTATCGAAGAAGGCGAGGACGGTGTAGCTCGTTGTCATCACCGGCGGCTTGATGAGGTTCACGTCTCCGGCCATGAGCTTGAGCTGGGCGTCCCGATACGTCACGCCCGAGAAGTTGTTGACCGTCGCGTAGCCGATCAGGTCGGCGGTGTCTACCGGATTGAGGACCTGCCTGCCGGCAGGCAGGTTGCGGATTGGCTGAGCCGGATGCAGCTTCAATATGTAGTCCGCACGCCACTGGAGGCCGTGCGTGAGGTACGCGACCTCGAACTGCTGCTGCGAGGCGGCGCGGTTGGCCAGGCTCCACACCAGCGTCGGGCGGGTCAGCAGGCCGTCGGGCAGCGTCCCGAACGCCACGCCGCGGAGGTCGCCCCGCGAGACGTTCCGCGGGCCCTCCCCGGCCGGCTGGAGGACCAGCGTGCGGTCGTCGAAGCTCAGCAGCGTGCCGGCGACGGTCTTGTCGTCCTTGAACACGGCCGTGACGGGCCGGTCCACGTATCGCTGGAGCACGGCCGCGGCGCTGGCCAGGTCGTACTGGTAGTTCTGTTCGAGCACGGCCAGGCCGTCGGGCCGGTCGAGGCTGCGGAGGCGGACGGTGTCGGGCAGGATTCCGCTGGGGACGTCGGCGAAGCGTACCTTCGTGACGCCCGCAGGCATGCGACGGACGAGCCGCTGGTCGCGCACCAGCGCCATGCCCTGCCAGAGCGGCTGGCCGCCCTGCCATCCGCCCTGCACGTTGACCGCCGTCTGAACGGGCTCCTCGATCTGCACGTCCATCTGCTGCACCTGCGATTGCTGACTATCGGCGCTCATGGACGGCGCCGCGGCCCACCCCTCCGGGCGCGACAGGATCGTCAGCGACACGCCGCGCTTCTCGATGACGGGCGGGCCGGACTCCGCGAAGACCGGTACGGTGCCGCTGTCGTGGAAGACCCACACGCCCACGGCGATCAGCACCGCCGCGGCCGCGGCCGCGAAGGCCGGCAACCAGCGGATCGTCCGAGGCCCGCGCACTGGAACCGAAGGGAGCCTCAGCGCCGCCGGCGGCTCGTCGGCCAGCGCGTCCGCCAGAGCGCCGCGGGCAAAGCGCAGGGCCTCCAGCTCGGCCCGGCAGCCGGGGCACCCGGCCAAATGCTGCTCGACGGCCGGCCGCTCGTCGGCGGGCAGCTCGTCGTAGACCAGGTCGATCAGCTTCTCGCGGAAGGTCTGGCAGCTCATGAGGTCGCCTCCGGCCCGAACGCCCTCAGCTCGCGGGCGAGCTTCAGCAGGGCGTAGCGGACGCGGCTCTTGACGGTGGCCGCCGGAACGCCCAGCAGCTCGCCGATCTGGCCGAAGGTCATCCCGCGGCTCTCCCGCAGGGCCAGCGCCTCGGCCTGCTCCGGCGGGAGCGTGGTGATCGCGGCCCGAAGCGCCCGGCCCAGCTCGTTGCTCGCCGCGGCCGCGTCGGGCCGGGGGCAACGGTCGGTCAGGGCCAGCGTCTCGGACATCTCCTGCTCCTGCGGGCGTCGCCGGCGGCTTCGCAGCCGGTCCAGCCAGTGGTTCCGGGCGATCGTGAAGACCCACGTCCTCGGATCAGCCCGGCCGTCGAAGCTCTCCCGCCGCCGCCAGGCACGCAGCAGGGCTTCCTGGGCGACGTCCTCGGCCTCGTCCCAGCCGCCGCAAAGGGCGAAGACGTATCGCCGCACGGCCGGGAACGCCTCGGCCAAGGCGTCGCGCAGGGATTGCTCGTCGCGGCCGCCGGGTGCCGTCGCCCGGCCCGCCGCCGCCTCGCACACGCCGTGTTGCCGGTTCGTCGCCAATCTGCCGCGTCCGGTAGCGGTGGTTCCAGCCCGTTGGACGCTCCAGCCGCCGAACCGACTTACCCGAATCCATTTTTCCTCCCGCCCAACCCTGCCCCACCCCCCCCCAAGCCTCAGCCCCCGAAAAAGGTTCCAGGAACCTTTTTTGATGATATAACTCCTTTTGAATTCAGGAGATAAAAGGTTCCTGGAACCTTTTTAAATGCTGTAACATTCTATGTATAAACGTCTTAGCGCTTTTCAATCTGAGGTGCTGTAGTTGAGCCGTGTCGGGGCATGGGGGGATTGGGGCGGGAAAAGGGTTGATTACTGTATTCGGTTTGAGTTATATTCTATGCCAATGGCCATGCTGGTAGCCATGCTCAAGTGCCTCGCCGAGGAGACGCGGCTGCGGATCCTTCGATTGGTTACTGTTCAAGAGCTTGCGGTAAATGAACTTGTGGACACATTGTCCCTGCCCCAGCCGCGGGTGTCTCGGCATCTGGCCGTCCTGCGGCGAGTCGGCCTGGTCCGCGACCGGCGGGACGGGAACCTGATCTACTACCGGGCCTCGGCCGACGAAATGCCCCCGCCGGCTGGGCCGGTCTGGCGGGCGGTGCACGAGGCCCTGGCCGATGGACCCTTCCACCCCGGCGACCTGACGCGGCTGGAAGCCACCCTCGCCCGCCGCGGCGCCCGAAGCCGCGGCTACTTCGACGACGTGCTGGCCGAGTGGGACCGCATCCGCCGTAGCTACATCGACGACGCCCTGTCGGCCTCGATCACGGCCGGGCTGGTCCCGCGGGGCGCCGTCGCCGCCGACATCGGCACGGGAACCGGTCGGCTGCTGCCGTGGCTGGCCAAAGCGGCCAGCAGGGTCATCGCCGTGGATCGTTCCGAGCGGATGCTGGCGGTCTGCCGCGAACGCCTCGCCCGGGAGGGTCTGGCCAACGTCGAGCTGCGAGCCGGCGAGGCCGAGGCCCTGCCCCTGGCCGACGGCGAGTGCGACGTGGTTTTCAGCAGCATGTTGCTGCACCACCTGGCCGACCCCGCCGCCGGCGCGCGGGAGATGGCGCGCATCGTGCGGCCGGGCGGACGGCTGGTCGTCAGCGACCTGGCCAAGCACGAGGAGGACTGGACCCGCGAGGTGATGGCGGACCTCTGGCTGGGGTTTGCCGAGGCGCAGGTCCGCCAGTGGCTCGCAGCCGCAGGCCTGACGGACGTGACGTATACCTGCAAGCCCGCCCGGCCGGGCCGACGGGCCGGGGCGATGCGGAAGCTGCCGGCCTTCCTGGCGACGGGCATCAGGACGAGTCAGCCCTGGAGCCCGAACGAAACGAACCCGAATCCGGACCCCAACAGGAGAACATGATGGCCAAGGCAAGGAAGTACGACGTCAAGGACCTCAGGCTCGCCGCCGAGGGCAAGCGAAGGATTCTCTGGGCGGACAACGACATGCCCGTCCTGGCGCTGGTGCGCGAGCGGTTCGAGAGGGAGAAGCCCTTCCAGGGCCGCCGCATGAGCGCGTGCCTGCACGTGACGGCGGAGACCGCCAATCTCTGCCGCACGCTCCAGGCCGGCGGGGCCGACCTGGTGCTGTGCGCGTCCAACCCGCTGAGCACGCAGGACGACGTGGCGGCCAGCCTGGTGGCGGATTTCGGCGTGAAGGTCTACGCGATCAAGGGCGAGGACCGCAGGACGTACTACGACCACATCGCCGCCGCCTGCCGGCACCGGCCCAGCGTGACGATGGACGACGGGGCGGACCTGGTCAACGCCCTGCACGGCGAGTTCAAGGAGTTCGCCGGCGACATCGCCGCGTCGATGGAGGAGACGACCACGGGCGTGATCCGCCTCCGCGCGATGGCCGAGGCCGGCGTGCTCAAGTTCCCGGTCATCGCCGTGAACGACGCGGACACCAAGCACCTCTTCGACAACCGGTACGGCACGGGCCAGAGCACGCTGGACGGCATCATCCGCGCGACAGACATCCTGCTGGCGGGCAAGAACGTGGTGGTGGCGGGCTACGGCTGGTGCGGGCGGGGCGTCTCGACCCGGGCCCGCGGCGCCGGGGCGAACGTGATCGTCTGCGAGGTCGACCCCGTCCGCGCCCTGGAGGCCGGGATGGACGGCTTCCGCGTGATGCCCATGCGCCAGGCCGCGAGAATCGGCGACCTGTTCATCACCGTCACCGGCGACATCCACGTCATCGACGCGCCGCACTTCGCGCTCATGAAGGACGGGGCGATCGTCTGCAACAGCGGGCATTTCAACGTCGAGTTGAACCTCGACGCCCTCGGCACCATCGCCAAAGGCAAGCCGGTGGAGGTCCGAGCCGGCGTGGAGCGCTACACGCTGAAGAACGGGCGGCGGATCTTCGTGCTTGCCCAGGGGCGGCTGGTCAACCTCGCCTGCGCCGAGGGCCACCCCGCCTGCGTGATGGACATGTCCTTCGCCGGGCAGGCCCTGGCCACCGAGTACGCCCTCCAGAACGCCGGCCGGCTCGACGTGGCCGTCCACGACGTGCCCAGAAGCATCGACGAATGGGTCGCCTCGCTGAAGCTCAAGAGCATGGGCGTGAAGATCGACAAGCTCACCCCCGAGCAGCGGAAATACCTCTCGTCGTTCGACATGGGCACGTAGGCGGAGACCGGATGATTCACCACAGAGGCTCAGAGCACACAGAGGGCCCGGACAAGAGGAACCGGGAACCGGGAACCGGGCGCTCCGGACTCCTGATACCTGGTTGGCTGCTCTCTGCTCTCTGAGCCTCTGTGGTTGATGCGAAGCTCGGGCCGGGGCCGTTCGCCGCAGGCGAGCAGGCCGGGCTTACTTCGAGAAGAGCAGAATGTCGCGGACGGCGGGCCGGTCGCCGAAGAGCAGGACGGCCACGGTCAGCAGGACGTACGCGGCCAGGACCAGCCACATGACCGCGTCGCGGACGAGCACCGCGACCGGGTCGCTCGCGCCCGCACGCCGCGTGAGCCGCTCGAAGCGGAACATGCCGTAGATCACCAGCGGCACGGTCCAGACCATGTGTGCCGAGCCCAGCCGCCCCACCGTCTGCGGCGAGAGGCAGTAGAGCGTGTAGGTCAGGATCGCCATCGCCGTGGAGACCGTCAGCATGTGGTCGAGCTGGCGGGCGTCGTAGGCCCGGTTGACCGGCCGGGCCGCGGCGGCGTCGGCGGGCGGCAGCTCCCCCAGCTCGCTGCGGCGTTTGGCCAGGGCGATGAACAGGCACAGGCTCAGCGTGCAGACGACCAGCCACGGGCTGATGGGCACGGCGATCGCCGCCGCCCCGGCCATCGCGCGGAGCACGAAGCCGAACGCCACCACCAGCACGTCCACCACGAACAGGTCCTTCAGCCAGAACGTGTACAGCACGTTCAGCGCGACATACGCGGCCGTCCAGGTCAGCAGGGCGTGGCCGCCCAGCAACGCCGACGGACGCGGCGTCAGGGCCTCGGTGACGCCGACGATCCCGGCCGCCATGCCAAGCAGCACCACGGCCCCCGCTCGGGCCACCCCGGGCGCCAGTCGCCCCGAGGCGATCGGCCGGAGGCGTTTGACCGGGTGGCGCCGGTCGCGGTCGCGGTCGCGGAGGTCGTTGATCAGGTAGATCGCGCTGCTGGCCAGGCAGAACGCCGCCACCGCCGCCGCCGTCAGCAGCCACGAGGCCGCGTCCGTGAACCGCATGCTGAACAGCAGCGGCGCGGCCACGAAGGCGTTCTTGATCCAGTGGGCCGGGCGCAGGGCCTGCCACAGCGCCGCGGCGCCGCGGGGGCCTGCGTCCCGGTCGGTCGAATGTGCCTGGCTCACGGTGGCGGGTCCTTTCGGCCGTCGCATGAGCTACTACCGCCGCGCGCCCGCGGCGGTTCGTCCCGGCGGCGCGCACGCACGGCGCCGCCCTGTTTCCATCGGCCGGACCGTCGGGGCGCCTGAACGGAAAGCGTGCCCGGGCGAGCCAGGCCGCCGGCCGCGCCCGCGAGAAGGCCCTCGACGCCCTGTCCTGTCCGGATCTGGAGCCCCAGCTTCCCGACGCCACCGAACGCGCCCTCCGCCGCATCCTCCGCACCGCCACCGGCCGAAAAAAGGTTCCTGGAACCTTTTTTCGGCGCATAACGATAGATGGTGCAGTTTTTTACGTTCCAGGGAGTCCCTCAGTCCGTGCGGCGGATGGCGGTGGCGGTGGGGAAGGAAGCCATCTCGGCCAGCGCCAGGTCGGCGTCGGTGAAGGGCTGCTCGCCCTTGCGGTAGAGCACGGCCGCGCCGATCAGCTCGCCCACGGAGGGGATCAGCGGGATGCTCAGGGCGGTCAGCCCGGGCAGGTGTCGGCGGATGGACTCGTGGAAGCACTCGGCCTCGTCGCCGGCGTCGAGGAGGGTGATGCGGGGCACGACAAGCAGGCGATCGACGAGCGGCTCGGCCAGGCGCTGGCAGAAGCTCAGCCCGTCGGGCTGGGGGACGCCGTAGCGGCCGATGATCCTCAGGCTGGCGCTTTCGTCGCAGACCAGGGCGATGCCGAACACGGCCCCCGAGCGGAGGGCGAAGGTGCGGAAGAGGGTCGCGAAGACGTCGTCGTCGTTCCGGGCGGCGATCATCGCGCTCTGGTAGCCGATGACGGCCTGCTGGAGGGCCAGTTGCCCGCTGAGGGCCCGGTAGGCGCTGGTCAGGTCCACGCAGGTGGTGTCGAGCCGCCCCTGGGCCTCGCGCTGGGCGCGCTGGATCCGCCGGGCCAGGTGGATCAGGCGCTCCTTGCGGCGGCGGACGCGCTGCTCGCGATCGCGCCGGCGGAGCTCCTCGAGGACCACGCTGCGAAGGCGGGCGATGTCCAGCGGCTTGGTCATCAACTCGACGGGCCGGCGGCGCGAGGCCTCCGTCAGCGTGTGGGCGTCGCGGTAGCCGGTGATGACCAGCGCGGGGACGTCGCCAGCCACCTGGCGGACCTTGTCGATCGCCTCCAGCCCGCTGCCGTCGGTCAGGCGCACGTCCATGATGAGCAGGTCCGGCTGCTCGCGGCGGGCGCGGTCGACGGCCTCCCGGCCGCTGCCCGCGCCGGAAACCTTCAGCCCCTTCGATTCCAACGCGTCGACGAGGACCTGCCGGATCGTGTCGTCGTCGTCCACCACCAGGATGTTCGCGGGTTTACGGTTCGTCATCCTCGTGTCCCCTGGCACTGAAGGACGCTGCCGCGGCAGGCAGCCGGACGGAAACGGCCGTGCCCTTGCCGGGTACGCTGTCGATCCCGATGCGCCCGTCGTTGCTCTCGACGATCCGCCTGGCCTTGGCCAGGCCCAGGCCCGGCCGCCGCCCGGCCTTCTGGGCGGAGAAGAACGGCGTGTAGGCTCGTCGGGCGGTCTGCTCGTCCATTCCGCACCCGTCGTCGCGGACGGTCAGGACCACCGCGCCGCCGGTCTCGTCGGCTTCCGCGGCCAGCACCACGAGGCCCGCTCCCGCCGTCGCGGCGTTGGCGATCAGCTCCTCGATCACGCCACGCACCTGCCTCGGATCGGCCCAGACGGCCGGGAGGTCGTCTCCCGACTGTATATCGACCCGACAGCTTCCGGCTTGAGGATGATCGGACGAAGCGAACGATTTCGCCGCTTCCGCGAGCAGTTCGGCCGGCGTGACGGCCTCGGGGGCCGCCGCCGGCGGGTGGACGTAGATCATCAGCTCCGAGATCAGGTCGCTGATCCGCTGCGACTGGTCCACGATCGTCTGCCAGGCCTGCCGCTCCCTCGGCGAGCCGGCCTTCTCGCGCATCATCTGCGCCCGGCCGGAGATCACCGCCAGCGGGTTGTTCAGCTCGTGGGCCGCCCCCGTGGCCAGGTCCTCCACCAGCGCCACCGCGCGGGCCTCGGCGGCGGCGTCGCGCTCGGCGGCAACCTTCCGCGACGCGCCGGCAAGCTCCTCCACCAGCTCCTCGGCGCGGCCTTTTCGCTGGGCGAGGCCCAACGCCAGGCCCATGGTCGCGGCCAGGGCCTGCTCCGCCTCGTCGGGCCCGGGCCCCGCGAGCATCGCGCCCCCCACCCAGCGCCCGCCGCACGTGAACGTCATATGCACATATTCGCTTCCGATGGCCCACTCCCGCCAGGGCGCCTCCCCCGACGCCAACGGAAGATGCACCTCCCCCGCCGGCCCGCAAGAGGCCGGGGGGCGGGACACGTCGATGGGCCCGCCCAGCGCCGCGGCGCGCCACTGGGCCGCACCCGCCGGACCCGTGCGAACCGCCAGAAGCCGGCCCGCCTCGGGGTCGAGCGAGTAGCAGACGACCGCGCGCCCGGCCGCGGCGCCCTCGGCGGCGGCCGACATCGCCTCCGCGGCCCGCAGCAGGACGTCGGCGGTCTCGCAGTCCCGCCAGGGCCCCCCGGCGAAACCGCTCAGCCGGCGAAACGCCGCCGCCTCCGCCGCCAACGCCCCCGTGCGCCGGCGGAGCCGTTCGGTCAGGCGGCAGACCTCGGCCTTGGCGTCGGCCAGGGCCCGCCGGTACAGCGCCTGGTTCTCGGCCTCCTCCAGCCGCAGGGCTCGCGCGTGGCGCTCCACGGCGGCAGGAAGCCCCCCTGAGACCCGTTCCACCGCCCCGGCCGGGATGCCGAGCTGCGCGGCCAGCTCGCCCGGCGGATCCATGGGAGCGCAGTTGCCCGACAGGCCGATCCGCGCCTCGCGGGCCAGCGCGTCGGCCAGGCGGACGATCCGGACCAGCGGTTCGTCCGCCGCGAGGGAGGGGACCGCCGCCGCCGGCTGGTGGTGCAGCCAGATAACGTGTCCGAAAACGTCCGGCAGGCGCCACTGGCGGGCCAGGCAGCGCCCGGCGACGAGGTGATCGACGCCCAGGACCTCCCTTTCGGTGTCCGCCAGGGAGCACTTGCGGGCCTTGGCCGTCGCCAGGGCGCGGGCGTGGCTCTTCGGCGCCAGCTCGCAGAGCACCAGCTTGCCGACGTCGTGAAGCAGCCCGGCCAGGAAGGCCGTCTCCGGGTCCGTCGGCACGTGCGCCTGCTCGGCGAGCATCTCCGCGGCCGAGGCCACCGCCAGGCAATGCCGCAGAAAGGCCGGGCGGTCCAAGCCGCCTTCGACCGGGGCCGTGTCGCCCAGGACGCCGGCGGCGAGCGCCATCGATCGGACCGCCTCCAGGCCGAGCCGCTTCGCCGCGCCGGAAACCGTCTCCGGGCCGGCCTGCCCCTCCAGGGCCGCGAGGGAGATCGCCCGGGCCGCCAGGGCGGGGTCGCGCGAGATGAGGCGGGCCCCCTCGGCGAGGCACGCGTCGGCGCCTCCGGCTTCCACGGCCGCCGGAGACGTCAACTCCAGCACGCCGACGACCACCCCGGGCAGCGACGGGAGGCCTTCCAGTCGGCGGACCAGCAGGTCCAACTGGGCAGCGTCCAGCCAGCCGGATGGGTCTGGCGTGCGTTCGGCCACTGCGGTGCCCTCCGGGGAGCGGTCCTCAGCCCCCGACCAGCTTCACCATGCGCTCGATGACGCCCTCGATGTTGAACGGCTTCTTGATGAAGTCGTCGGCCCCCGCCGCGAGGACGGCTTCGACCTCGGCGGGGTTGGCCATGCCGGAGATCACCAGGACCTTCGTTCTCGACAGCTCGGGGTCCTGGCGGATCGTGCGGCAGACGCGATCGCCGTTGATGTCCGGCAGCATGTAGTCCAGCACGACGATGTTGGGGCGCATCTTCTGGGTGAGGATGCCCGCGTCGTAGCCATTCTGGGCGGTGGCCACCTCGAAGCGCCCGTCGGACTCCAGCACGTCGACGAACAGCTCGAGGATCTGCTCGTCGTCGTCGACGATCAGGACGCGGATCGTGTCGTCCTCCAGGCCGTCCATCGGGATGTTGTTGTCCCGCATGAACTTGACCAGCTTGTCCCGCGGAATCCTGCGGAACCGGCTGCCGGGCACGCGAAAGCCCTCCAACTGCCCGCTGTCGAAACAGCGGATGATCGTCTGCTGAGAGAGCTTGCAGACCACCGCCGCCTCGCCCGTCGTGTACACCGCTTTGCTCTTCACGCCATGGCCTCCCTCGCCAGGACGCCCCGGCCGCGGGCCCCGTGCAGGCCGACCGGCCTTCCTGACCATCTAAACATCGTCCGATCCTTTTCTTGACTTGATTCCCCAGGCGTTACACCTTGCCGAATTTACTCATCTTACCGAGGCCGGACGAAACGGCAAGGGGAAAGCGGGGGATTCGCCGTGCGCTTCTATTCCACGTGCGCCCGCCCGGCGGGGTGCTCGGGATGGTGCCGACGTCCGCGCCGCCGACGCATGAGGGTGGGCTCTGCGGGGGACGCTCGCGAACCACCGTCAAAGGTTGGCGCGCGGCGCGTCGAGGCCCCGGCCGGGGCTTCCGGATTGCTTGCGGCGCCGTCGGAGGGATGCGGCTCGTTCGAGGGTGCCACGAGGGGCGCCCGTCTACTGCGGGGATCGCGGCACGGGGCGGCTGCTTACGCCGGCTGGAGCTCCTTCTGGCGCTTCTCGAGCTGGTGGCGGAGGCGGGAGAGGATGGCGGAGTGCATCTGGCTGACGCGGCTCTCGGAGAGGTCCAGCGTCTCGCCGATCTCGCGCATGGTCATCTCCTCGAAGTAGTAGAGGATGATGATCAGCCGCTCGGCGCGGCTCAGGCCGCGGGTGATCAGGTCCTTGAGGTCCTTGCGCTGCACGACACGGAAGGGGTCGTCGCTCCGCTTGTCCTCCAGGACGTCGATCTCGCAGACGTCCTTGTTGGAGTCGGTCTCGAACCACTTGCGGCTGAGGGAGACCAGCCCGACGGCGTGGGCGTCGCGCTGGAGCTTGCGGAACTCGCCCATGGGCAGCCTCATGGCCTTGGCCAACTCGCGGTCGGTGGGCCTTCGGCCCAGTTCGGCCTCGAGGCGCAGGTTGGCCTCCTTGAGCTTGTGGGCGCGGCTGCGGACGAGGCGGGGGACCCAGTCCATGGACCGCAGCTCGTCGAGGATGGCCCCGCGGATGCGAGGCGCGCAATAGGTCTCGAATTTCACGCCGCGGGCGGGATCGAAGGCGTTGACGGCGTCGACGAGGCCGAAGACCCCCGCCGAGACCAGGTCGTCGACGTCTACCTCATCGGGCAGCTTGGTGTGCAGCCGCTCGGCGGTGTACTTCACGAGGGGCAGGAAGTTCTCGATGATCTCGTTTCGGGCGCCCTCGTCCTGCGTGGCACAGAAGGCCTTCCAGCAGGCATCGAGGTGCTCTTTGGGCAGCTTCTCGCGCCGCGCTCTCATCACCGCTCGCTCCTTCCTCTCCCGCGCCCGGCCGGACCCCGACAAACCGGCGCGGCATACGGAGGGTATGTGTCAGAATGGGACGCCCATGTCGGGCGGGCGAACGCGCGAACCCGCCGCGGTTCCCTTGGGGAAGCCTGCACACATGGATCGGGCCTTGGCGTCGCCATCCCCACTATTTTCGTCAGAAGCCGTACAAGTATTAGCTTATCTGAACTATTTTTGCAATGTATTTTACCCATGTTCCCTACGTTCTCAGGCGAACCAGTTCGCCACGCGCCGGAAGAAGCCGCCCTTGGCCTGGACCATCGCGCTGCCGCTTCTCAGCTTCGTGGCCAGGGCGGCCAGGCAGCGGCTGGCCGGGCAGCGAGGGAATGCCAGGACGAACGGCTGGCGTTTGCGGACGGCCTCGGGCACCCTCGGGTCGGCCAGGACGTAGCCGGCGTCGAAGACCCGCGCGCCGATGAACTGCCGGGCGACGGTGGCGATCCGCTGGTGGGTGGCTCGGGCCTCGTTGCGCCCGGCGACCATGTTGACCAGCAGGCTCATGTGCCCGGCGTAGCGGCGCTGGGTCATGGCCTTGATGACGGCGTAGGCGTCGGTGACGGCCGTCGGCTCCGGCGTCGTGACGACGATGGCGTGGTCGGACCCGCAGGCGAAGCCCATCATGTCCGGGCCGATGCCGGCGGAGCAGTCGACGACGATCACGTCGTTGTCGGCCTCGAGGGCGCTCAGCTCGCCGAGCAGCTTGCCCCGCTGGAACTCGCTGAGGCTGGCCAGGCGCGCCAGCCCGCTGGCGCCGGGCACGAGCTGCACGCCGCTGGGCAGGTCCACGACGATCTCCTCCAGCGACCGGTTGCCGTTGATGACGTGCGAGAGGTTCGCCCGGACCATCACGTCGGCCAGGACGTCGAGGTTGGCCAGGCCCAGGTCGGCGTCCACGAGGGCCACTCGGTGCCCCGCCGCCGACAGCAGGATCGAGAGGTTCAGCGCGACGTTGCTCTTGCCGACGCCGCCTTTGCCGCTGGCGACGGCGATGGTTCGCGTGCCGCGCGAGGCACGCATCAGCTCCCGGAGCTTGCTGGCTTGATCGTCAGCCGACATGGACTTCCTCTTTGAACCGCCCGGCGAGCACACACTCGGCCAGGGCCTCGGCTTCCGCGGGCAAGATGTCCTCCGGTACCCCCTGCCCGGTGGTCACGTAGCTCAGCGGCTTCCCTGCCGCCGACGGGGCGTGCAACAATACCCCAAACGTGGCCGCCTCGTCCAGCTTCGTCACAATAAGACGGTTGACCCCCAGCGGGACGAACTGCTCCAGCACGCCCTTCGTGCACGCGCGGTGGGCCGTCGCCGACAGCACCAGGTGCACCTCGTCGGGCGCCGCGGCGGACAGGAAGCTGCGGAGCTGGCTCAGCCGCAGGGAGTTGTTCTGACTGCGCCCGGCGGTGTCGATCAGCACCACGTCGCGGTCGCTCATGGCCCGGACGGCCTGGCTCAGCTCGCCGGCGGTCAGCACGGCCCGCAGGGGCACCTCGATGATGTCCGCGTAGGTGCGGAGCTGATCGACCGCCGCGACGCGGTACGTGTCGATCGTCAGCAGGCCGACCTT
>Ga0307380_10008678_pt1 | contig 12994 bp, 9 predicted proteins | sample UN3MG_FD_202239 | JGI IMG/M metagenome (GOLD analysis project Ga0307380, IMG submission 202239) | Soil microbial communities from Risofladan, Vaasa, Finland - UN-3 | ecosystem: Environmental > Terrestrial > Soil > Coastal area > Acid sulfate soil | place: Finland: Risofladan, Vaasa | collected... | reverse complement strand
ACGGCGTGATTGACTACGATGCGATGTCCGAGGCCAAGGGGGATAAGAGCCTCTGGACCGAGGAATCGTTCGGTGATTATGCCCTTCATGTCGAATGGCGTTTGAAGCGGACTTCAGGCCTGTATCCGATGCCCACGATTCTGCCCGACGGGTCCTACAAGACCGACGCCAACGGTGACGTGGTCAAGGTGCCGACCCCCAATGCGGATTCGGGCATCCTTCTTCGCGGAAGGACAGGAGGGCAGGTGAACCTGTGGTGCTGGCCGATAGGTTCGGGTGAGCTTTGGTCGGTCCGAAACAACAAAGAGTTGGCTGCTGAAATCCGCGCGGCAGCGGTACCCAAGGTCTGTGCGGACAAACCCGTCGGTCAGTGGAATTCGATGGACATAACCCTGGTGGACAGCCGCGTGACGGTGATGCTCAACGGCCAGATCGTGATTGAAAACGCCTTGATACCGGATATCCAGGCCCAAGGCCCTATCGGCCTGCAGCATCACGGAGGCATCAACCAGAAGACCGGCGAGATGAGCCCGGCTTCCAGTCTCGTGCAGTTCCGCAATATATGGATTCAGCCGCTGAGCGAGAAGCCGCCGGAGTCTGCAAAGGGCTTCGTTCCTCTCTTCAACGGCAAGAATCTGGACGGCTGGCTCACCGGCCCGGATAACGCATGGATTGTCGAAGACGGCGCCTTGACGCTCCGCCGCGACATGGACGGTAAAGAGCACAATCTCGATTACCTCTGGACAAGAGAGCAGTACGGCAACTTCATTCTGGAACTGGAGTACAAGATGACCAAAGGCACCAACAGCGGTATCTTCATACGGACGCCCGACCGGAAGAATCCGGTCTATACGGGTCTGGAGATACAGGTCAGCGATTCGCATGGCCGGCCGGGCCTGAGCAACAAAGGCACCGCCGGGGCAATCTATGACTGCCTCGCCCCGACCAGGAATGCAGCCAAACCCACCGGCCAGTGGAACACGTGTCAGATCACCTGCCAGGACAATCTGATCAAAGTGGTGCTCAACGGCGAGCACATAATCGACATGGACGTGGACCGTTGGACGACCGCCGGCCGGAATCCGGACGAAACAGCCAACAAGTTCAAGGACGCCGCCATCAAGGACTTCTCCCGCGTCGGCCACATCGGGTTGCAGGACCACGGCCGACTGGTCTGGTATCGCAATATCCGAGTGAAGCGAATCTGAATCGACATTGACAGAGTGAAAGGGAAAATCTAACGTGAATTTCACGGGAGGAAATCGCAATGCAAAAAACTCTGATGGTATTGACAACCGTTGCTCTCTGCGCCGCTCTGCACGGCTGCGGAGGTTACACGGGGACAGCCGTGAAGGATAACGGCTGTTACAACCTGAGTCCCGACAAGTACGGAGTCATCCTGAAGGCCCCGTGCGGCAAGACGGTGCTTCGCTACATGACCAAGAAGCCCATGAAGACAAATCTGGCGGCCAACAGTGTCTGCTGCTTTCACCCGCTCAACACTCCCGCCGGCGAACGGCTGACGGACCTGGCACCGGGCGACCACCATCATCACCGCGGTGTCTTCCTTGCCTGGCACACGATGGATTTCCGGGAAGAGGCGGATTTCTCGGCCTTCGGCCCCACGGGTCCGACGCATGGGCAAAACATCTACCGAGCTGACTTCTGGGGCTGGGGCGAATTTGCGCCCACGCAAGGCAGGGTCATCGAGAATCGCAAGATCGAACTCGTCAAGGCCGATGCCGAGCAGGCGGAGCTGGCGATTCACAACGACTGGACAATCAAGGATCGCGTGGTGATCGTCGAGAAGACGGCTGCGAAGGTTCGCAAGCAGGATGGGGTATATGTCATTGATCTCGACTATCGGCTGACTCCGAGTCTCGATTTGACTTTGAATCATACGGCTTTCGGCGGGTTCTGTGTGCGGGCAAGGAACGACGGCGACTCCTACTACGCCACAGCCGAAGGAAAGGTCACGCTGCCCGACCCGCACTATTCGGTTCCGGAGTTGAACTGGCCCGCCAAGAGGTGGTACGCCTACACGATCGAGCTCGAAAACGGCCGGACCATCGGTGTCGGCACGATTGATCATCCAGACAATCCGCCTTCGACCTGGCACAATCCGCGATACGTCTGGATGGTGAATCCGTGTATCGTTGCGCCCGGGCCTGTTCAGGTGGCGAAAAGCAAGACACTAAGACTTCGCTACCGTTTGGTGGTGCACGACGGTCCGACGCCCACCGATCTGCTTAACAAACTCTCCTCGGTCTGGTAGGCGGTTTGCCTGAGCATCATCAGCAAGAGCACGTATGCGCATCGCATAGCTGCAGTCTGTTCCACCTCTTATGGACTCGGGAAGAACGGAAAAAGTTCCCGAATCTCTTGCGTTGACGGACGACGGCCATATTCGCAGATCTCAAACACCTCGGCATGTTTGATCTTCTTGGCCTGCTCCTGCCCGTACCATTTGGCGAGCTCTTTGCGGAATCGCTCGGCGGTATTTGCGTAACGCCGATCATGGCTCTGCCGGACCTCCTGCTCGCGAGCCTTTCGCTTGGCGGGATCGTCCTGCGGATACAGACGCTCATTTCCGTTACAACCACCTTCCAATGTCTGCGATGCAAGGGCAAGGGCCGCATCCAATTTCTTTTCGATCACTGAATCGATACCTATGGCGATGTCCGCGGCGAACGGATTTGGCTTCTGGAACCGATCCTCGTAGAACAAGAACACGGGATTACGTCTGAGGTAGGGTACGTCGGGACAGAAGAATGGCACCGTGACCATGTAACCGGCATCCTGGACCAGGATCGCCGCATAGCGATGGTCCGGATGGTAGTCGTTCGGACGATGGCACATGACAATGTCTGCGCGCCACTCGCGGATCAGGCGCACAAAGGTTCTGCGGTTTTCGAGGGTCGGCATAATCTCGCCGTCGTGAATGTCCAGGACTTCGGTTTCGATACCGAAGATCTCGGCACAGCGCTCGACCTCGGCGGTGCGACGCTGGGCCAGGGGACCGCCGGCCATACCCCAGTGACCGATATCTCCGTTCGTGCAGGAGACAAACTTGACGTGATGGCCCTGAGCCGCCCACATGGCCGCGACGCCCCCAGCCCGAAACTCGTTGTCGTCCGGATGGGCGCCGAAACAGATAATCCGCACCTTTCCATCGGTGGTATCCGGGGCGGGGGCAGGCTTCGGCACAGCCGCATTTAATGTCCCAGCCGCAAATAGTAATACGCTACCCAGGAGCAAGCTCCACAGCAACCATCTTTCTTTTCGAATTCTGTTCTTCATTGCTCAATTCTCCTATCAAGCGCCCCTTTTTTCACGTCGTCGCGGAAGACCAAACAGAATGCCGCTAACAAAACGATCGATATGACGGTGGTAATGGCCCAAATCGCATTCCAGTTATAGGTCTTCTGAGCAACGCCATCGACGATCGTTTCGGTCATGTAGTGGGAGATCAGTTTGCCGTTGAAGAAGTTGCCTACGAGCATTCCTATGCCGTAACAGATGAGAACGATAAGCCCCTGAGCTTGTGCCCGAATCTCTTTCGGAGCTTTCTTGTCAACATAGACTTGCCCTCCAACAAAGAAAAATCCAAAGATAATCCCATGTACAAGGATCGCCACAAAATAAAGCGACGTGTAATCAAACATGCCGCCGCTGAGAAACGCTATGTAGCGTACGAGGGACGCAATGAGTCCAACCGCCATGGTCCATTTGATACCGACCCGCGCGATTGCGAGCGGCACCATGAGCATAAAGAACATCTCACCGAACTGGCCCCAGTTCATGGTGATCGTGATGAACTCAAATCCCCTATCCTGGAGAAACTCCGAGCAATAGGTCCAATAGATTGTGAAGGGGATCATCACAAACACCGATATGATACCGAACAAGGCAAAATTGAGATCCTTGAGAAGAACAAGCGCTCTCAAGCCGAACGCATCAATAATCGACGCTTCCTGCCTTTTGCTGGGCGGAGGGGTATTCGGCAGTGTCAGGTTGAAGATAGCTGTAATAAGAGCCATTCCCGCACCGCATAAAAGCGGAGTCGCAGTCCCGTCAATCTTCGTTCCATAGACCTTCATGGCCACAAGACTAAACAAGCCTGAGGCTACCCATCCGATTGAACCGAACACTCGAATCTGCGGGAACTTCTCCGATGGACAGTTCGTCATGGCTATTGCGTTGGTTAAGCTCCATGTGGGCATGTAGCAGAACATCGCCAGCAATAACAGGACAAACAGGGGCATGGCACTGTCCTGTTTTGCGGCCAGGAACAGGAGCGCGGCACACCCGAGGTTCAGGACCGCCAGGACCTTCTGACTGGCAAAGTGACGATCGGCAATCATCGTGATGATCGGCGCTGCCAAACAGCCCAGCCCAACGGAACTCAAGATCGTAACCTTGTACAGACCTCCGATGCCAATATTGACAAGGTACGCTGCCAGTGGCTGCCACTATACGGCAAACATAATATATTGCAGAAACATCATCGCGCTCAGCCGAATCCGTATGCTCATCGAAATCCCGTTCATTTCTTTTCTCCTTATTCAGAAAGTTGTACCACGATTTTCCAGTGCGCCACCGTGGTCAAGGCCGGCTTGCATAAGGGTGCGACCTGACGTGCAAATCTAACCCTCATATTCTGACCCCCTGCATCTTAATCCAATGTTGCGACAGCGGTGTGAAAACGAATCAAAGTCCGCCGACAGCTATTATAGTCAGAATCAGCAAACAGGGCAAGATTCACGTCCCGCGTGGGAACACCCTTTGGCAACTCAGGCTCCCGCTCCACGTCTCTCCAACGAATTGCCTCTCGGCTGTCACGGGGTGGGCGTGGGGGGGGCTGTCCGCTTTCTTGGCGTTTCCTGCAACATGGCGTGTTGAACGTTCAGAAGCTTGATGAGCGATCCTGCAACCGTATATTCAGGTATGAGCAATTACCAAACCAATCGTGGAACGTGCGTAAACGGAGAAAGCGGTTCATCGCGGAACTCCGTATGGACTATTCGTGACGCAGTGCTTCTATGGGGTCCATGTACGCGGCTTGCCGAGCTGGATAGACTCCGAATACAATCCCCACGCCGAGGGAAATGATCAATGACAAAATAACCGACCAGAGAGCGATGCGAGGTTCGAGCGTGTGAACAATCGGCGGCAACAGGTCCGGTGACACCATCGTCACTCCTGACCGCAAGCCTCGAAACAACGGGCCGCACAAAAGGCCGAACAGGACTCCCAGCAGACCGCCGCCGGCCGTCAGCACAACCGTCTCGGTGAGAAACTGTTGGATAATGTGCCGGCGTTTTGCGCCGAGAGCCCGACGAATGCCGATCTCGCGAGTCCGCTCGGTCACCGTGGCGAGCATGATATTCATGATGCCGATCCCACCAACGAGCAGCGAGATGCCGGCGATGACCACCAGCAAGACATTGAACATGGCCCGGGTTCTCTCCGCCTGCTGCAGCAACTCCTTGGGCACGACGACGGCGTAGTCTTCGTTCTCGTGATACTTCTTGAGCAGCGTTTCAATGATCGCGGCCGTCTCGTCGACGTCCTCGATGTTATCGACACTCACGGTAATCTGGCTCAGTTCAACGATCTCTCCTTGAAACTCACGGCCAACGCTGCGCTTCAACACGAGATCGCCAACACGAAGGCGGAGCGTCTTGAGTGGGATGTACGCATCCAGGTTGTAGTCCCTGGCATCAAGGCTGCCGCCAATCGCGGCCGAAGCCGTGCGCGGCTTGGTTTGACCGATCACCACGTAGAATTCGTTTCCCACCCAAATCGTCTGGCCAATCGGGTTCTCAAAGGGAAAGAGCCGCTTCGCCGTGTCGTCGGCCAGTACAACGACCTTCTCACCGCGGTCGCGCAGAGTCAGCCATCGACCTCGCGCGATCTCCAGTCGATTCAGTTCCAGGTACTCCTCGACGCATCCCACGAGTTTGGCGTCGGCCGTCCGGTTTCCCAGGCGCAGTTCGAAGCGAACTTCACGCATCGGAACCGCACGGCGAATGCTCGGAATATTCGAGACGATTCGAAGGTAGTCGTCTCGGAGCAGACCGTATTTCTTGACGCGACTGTTGGCGTCCTGCCCCTTGCTGCCCAGGTTCGGCTCCTTCGTCCGAACGATGATGTTGGTCGCGCCGAGCTCCAGGATCTGTTGCTGTGCCCGGTAGCTGACCCCTTCGCCCATCGCCACCAACCAGATCACCGTCGTGGTGCCGATGAAGATGCCCAATGCCGCCAGACTGGCGCGCATCTTATGCACCAGCAGGCTCTTCAAGCTCAATCGAACAGTTTGGAGAAAGGAGCTTTTCATGTCGTTGTCTATGGTCCGTGCTTGGGCGCTTGCGGTTTGGACTCCTGTTTCTTCGAGTCTCCAGACGGCTTTGCGGCACTCGGCCCGGGCGGCTTCGACTTGGCGCCGGACGCAGTTGAATCCGGCTCCCACGGCTTGGCTTCGTCGAGCGGCTTCAGTGCGTCGGTTTGTGCTTCCTCAATGAAGGCACGCGGATTGAGCACGACCTCATCCCCTTGCTTCAAACCTGCTTCGACGAGGATGAACTGGTCGTTGCTATCGCCAAGCTGCACCACGCGTCGTTGCGGGCCGTCGGATGTCTTGACCCAGCAGAAGTACTCCTGCTCCATTTCCACAACGGCTACCACAGGAATGGTCAATACGCTCTCGTACCGAGCCAGTACCACTTCAACCTCGGCGCTCATGCCGGGCTTCAACTCTTTTTCCGAATCAAGGGCAACAATCGTTTCAAATTTCACCACGTTTCCGGTCCACCAGCCTGCCGGCCTTGTGATTTCAGCCACAGAGGAGACTTTACCGACAATCGTCGAATCCTGAAGGGTGACCCGGGCAGGCAAACCCGGTTTGACGCGGTCGATCATGGACTCGTGGATGCCAAGCTTAACCTGCATCTTGGACAGGTCGGGCATCATCAGCAACACTTGATTCGTGTGCACGTTCGCACCTTCTTCAATCTCGGGCGCTTGCTTCCACTCTGCGGCGTTGGGGTGAATCACCATGCCGCCCTGTTTGGCCACAATGACGCAGTTGTTAAACTGCTCTATTGCGTGATCGAGGCGTTGCTTTTGCAGTTCGACCTGCGCCTTTTGCGCATCCAGGTTTGCTTCGGCTGCTTTCAACGTGCCATTCAGAGATTCCAGCTCCTTTGCCTTCGTGAATCGTTCCAGAACGTCGATCGCGGTTTGTGTGACTTTCAGCTCCAACTGAGCTCGTGTGACCGTAAACCTATTGCCTTCGACTTCCAATTCGCTTACGTAGCCACGCTTAAACATCATTTCGGTATGGGCGAGCATGTTCTGCGAAGTAGTCAGATTCGACTTGGCAATTGCCTCGTCCTTCCTCAGACTCTCCAACTGCGAGACATACCTGCCTATCTCGTACTCCGGGATCGAGATCTCCGCTCTGGCCTTTTCCGCCTCGGCTCCAGCGAGTCCGGCCAGGGCGCGCTGATAATCGATCTTCCGCTGACTGACTGTCTCTTCCTTGGCGGATGAATCCAGCCTGACCAATTCGTCGCCCGGCTTCACTACCGCACCACTCTCGATCACCCAGTTGACGGTGCTCCAACCTTCGACTTTGCATCTGATTTCCAAGTTGTTGGAACTTTCCAGCGTCCCCTGTTCGGTTACCGTGACGAGCAGGTCGCCGCGCGTGATCGTGTGCGTCAGCTTGGGACCGGATTGCTGCGGAGACACGGCGCCGGGGATGAACGTGGCGGCAAGCGCAACCACGGCCACCGCAGCAATCGTCAACAGAGCGCGTTTCCACCGTCGGGCGCCTGGAGCATTCTGAGGGTTGCTGCGGGCTTGTGAGCTCTGCTTTTTCGGAAGCACATCAGTCGACATGATCAGTCTCCACTACGAGTTCGTCCTGTCGGACATCGGATTCGATTGGGCGGCTCGCGGCAGAACCGTCGGATGCTTCGACCTCTGCCGAGGGCAGTGCATCGGGTTCCTGCGGCAGGCGGTCTGTCAACTCGATCCATTCGGTTGGAACGGCTGGCGGCAGTGGCAACTCCGCCAGGCTCGACTTGTCACTGCCGGAAGAGTCATCGAGGCTGGAGTTCGGAATGGGATCGTCAATCCAGCTACCGTCGTGATCGAGCATCATGATGCCAAGCTCGCGAGCCAATCGCATGCGCGCCGCGTAGTAGTTGAGCCACACGCTCAGGAAGTTGTTCTGCGTGTTGCGCAAGGCCGACAGCGCCGTCAGAAGATTGGTCGCCGCGGTGGGTCCGAATTGAGCCGGCCGTTGTCCCGGCTGCGGGGGCCGCACCGGCGCATAAAGGGCGGCTCGCGTCAGATCGACGCGCCGAATCGCAATCGCAACGGCGCGCCGTTGAATCTCAAGGTCCGTACGAAGCTGCTCAATCTGTCGAATCAGCCCGCGGAGTCCCAGATGGAGCGAATCACGTGACTGGATGAAGTCGCGACGATCCCGTTGGTAGTCGATCAGCGACTGGCGATAGTTGTTCCGTTCCAACAATCGAGTGAACGGCGCGTCAAATTCCAGTCCCAGCCGTAGATTTCCCGCAGAGCCGCGAAAACTGACGGGGTTGTTCCTCGCCGTTCGAATATCACCATCCGCGGTGACATTCAGTACCGACTGTAGAGCGTCGGCTTTAAACTGGATCAGCCGCCAGCTATCCACGAGCGCCGCCCGGCCATTCATGAAATCCATACGGTTGGCAAGCGCTATTCCGAAGGCATCCCGGGAGCTCAATTCGATTGTATCAACGGTCACCGCTTCGAGGCGAGCACGCGCCTGAACCAGGATGGAGCCCTGAACGAGGCGAAGCAGGTCGCCGAGCCAGACAACGTTTTTACTGACGGTGGCATCCTTTGTTTCCTCAGAGAGTCCGTCCCGAAGTGTCTTCAGTTCGGACTTGGCTTGCTCGAACTGCTGCTTCAACTCCGCCAATCCTTCACGAAGTTGTTCTCTGTCGCGTTGGAACAGTCTCCTTTCCACGTCGGTCATCGTTTGTTCGCGAGCCGGTACCGCCTCTTCCATGCGAGCGATGTCTGCCTGCACGTCGTTTAGCTGGCACCGAATCGGCTCGACAAGCTTGAAGGCATCTGTCAGAACCTGACGAATCGGTTCGACGCTCGCATCATCCGGCAGCTCGCCAACACGATCCTGCAACTCGGCAATTGAGTCCTGGATCGCGGTGGCCTCGCGAGCGACGAGTTGAAACTGGCGAATCAGACTGTCGTCCAGTGCGATGGGCAGGTCCGGGGGCAAACCGAGTGTGCCCGTCTTGTAGCGATCGAGAGAGAGTTCAAAACCATTGCGGGTTTGCAGCAAGTCGGCACGCTCGTTTTCAATACTCTGCCGAAACTGGTCAACTTGCACCAGGTCGATCACGCCGCCGTCCAAATGGGCTTCGAGTTGCGACAAAGTCCGGAGTTGAAGGCTGAGGCTGTCCTCGGTGTTGCGGATCTGCTGGAGTTGTTGCAGGAGGCCGATATAACCGCCGACCGTACCCTGACCGGGAAATCCCGCAATGACCGTACCGCCACCGCCCCGCTGCGGTCCGCCAACCCCCAGCTCGCCGATGGCGACTCGCGTATAGAAACCCTGGCGGTATTGATGGTAAGCACGCAGATTCGAAAGCAAAACGCGCTCGACAAACGTCAGTTGCTCTAACGCAACATCTCGCCCGGCACCGCGCAACAACGGCTGGATGAAGGAGAAATTGGCCAGCGAAGAGGCGAAGTTTGTGCCACTGCCGCCGAACTCGACCACGAACGAGTTGGCGAATCCGATCAGAAGCTCACCCGCGCTGGCAAATCGCTGTCGTGCCTGGAGCGCCGGATCCCCCGCGGATGAACGGCCCACGGTTAGTCGATCATCCCTCAACGATCCATCGTGGCTGTATCTGGCGTCATATCCGCCAAAGAACTGCGTATCCAGGCGGAATCGCTCCGTCGTGACGTCCAGGGCGGACAGATAGAGCGTCTCCAATTGGTTCTGGTGGGACGGCGAGTGTACGTAGGCGAGTTGGAGCGCGGAGTCGATGTTGAGTTTGACCGAGCCGTCCCCGCCCACTTCGACATATTCGGCGAGCGCCTCGCGCCATTCGGGATTCTCCAGCTCAACCCGATCACCGCTGTCATGCCAGTGCTCCCAGCCTTTCATCCCGGCTACCCGACGCATGTACTCGTGCGAGGCAGGATCGTCCGGGGGCATCGGAGGGCGATCCGGATCGCAGGGATCGAAGTACCGACTGCGAGGATCAATCTCGATGCCATAGTCAGCCGCGTGCCATCGCGGATCATCGTTTCGCTCGGCGATGACATCATACGCTTCTCGATCCGCTTGAAGTCGATGTCCCGTGCGCGAACACCCGCCGGCGGCGATAACGACGGATACCAGCAGAAAAGGCATCACCCACACCGGGAAAGCCTGGGGAGAAACGCGCATTGATAGGATTCTGATGATTCGAGTCAGGCAGCGTGCAGGTTCCACTTGGTTCCTCCTCGGTGATCGGCGGCAACAATGAACCGCCGCAATGCAGTCGCGCGATTTCGTCAACGTACGCAGAATGTCCTGCTCTGAGATTGTCATCTTGAAAGTATAACGGTTGACGGATACGAATCCTGACATCTATTTAGATAAATCCTTGGTGTTTCCACTATATAGTCTTTTGAATCGGGATTTCCCGCTTGACTTAATAGACAGTGCTCCTGCGCGCCACGTTTTCTATAATAGCATAATATGTGATTCAATGTCAACCCCTTTGACCGTCAACTCGGCTAACAATCCTGCCAGAAAGGCTCAAGAATGTACGAATTCGTTGAAAATTCAGCATCTTGGCGTGGTTGAGCATCGTGTTCTCATTCGCTAATGACCATTTCCTTCGATGTCTATAATCCCGTCTTTGATCATCTTTGCCACGCTGCGATAGTTGTATCCGGTATGCGCGCTGTTTCCCATCTGAGTAGCCACGCCTGTTTCTTTTGCTACTCTGGCTGCCACCCGCACTTCAGTAACATTCCGGCCCAGCGGCTTCTCGCAATAGACGTGTTTACCCCTCCTCATGGCCATGACGCTGGCGGGGATATGTACATGATCGGGCGTGGCGACCACAACCGCATCGATGTTCTTCTGCTCCTTGTCGAGCATCCTGCGGTAATCACTGTATTTCTTTGCCTCGGAGAACATCTTAAAAGCATCGGCCGCGTGTTTCGTGTCAACGTCGCAAACAGCAACAATGTTCTCGCTCATGACGTTCCTGACGTCATCAAACCCTTTGCCGCCAACACCGATACAGGCAATATTGAGTTTTTCACTCGGAGGCGTGTTGCCGGGACCGCCCAGCACGTGACGCGGAACAATCGTAAACGCAGCCACCGACACGGCAGCGCCGATAAACTCACGTCTGGCAGTTCTTGATTTGCAGTTTATCCTGTTTTTCTTCATATTCAGACTTCTTCTTAAGCGTAAACGTTCCTGGCGGATTCCCCGCCGTAGCGCCTCCCATAAAACCACGCCGAGACAATAATGGTGGTTGTGAGAAATTCATAAGTTCTACGGACAATCCCTTTATTGATCCCTAATTCACTTCTTTCTTCCTGAAGCTTCACGAAGAGCCTTGAGAAATCCCGGGTCGGCTTCCAAGCCCAGACTCTCTTGTTTGTGGATATTTTCCCACACTTTGTCGTATTCTTTTTTGATGAAGTAGATAACAGCACGTTCGCCGTAGGCAACGGCAAGTCGTGGATCTATTTCAATGGCTTTGTTCAAGTCTGAGATGGCCTGGTCAAATTCTCCTTTACCGAGGTACGCACGCCCCCGATAGAAATAGGCATTAGCAAACCTTGGATTTTTCTCAATGGCCCTCGTGAAATCTAAGATAGCACCGTCATGTTCGCCTTTCTCGAGACGGGCAATCCCCCGATTGTAATAGTCTTTGGCCTCCTTACAACCGTGCGCACCCACAACAACTATTATTCCAATCAAAGCAACTACTGTTACTGGGTGTTTAGTTTTCATTACTATCTCCTTTTCTAAAGCAGAAGTCATCCATAGCCGCTTTGATCTTCTTGCCATACGCGTCTCATAGATAACGTCAACACAACTCTTTCATAAAAATGTTTAAGGACCCAGTCACTGGTGCAACCGGGTCCTTAGTTTGTTGACACATTTACCGGGAGCGGGCGCAACGAAACCCGCCGCCCTCATTGCTGGAATCGGCAGGGCTCCTGAGCCGACCGGCGGTGCGCAAGTGGCCCGGAATGTTTTTGTACCACGAGCCGCCACGGATCACCCTAAGTCCGCGCGCCTCGTTGAGCCAACTGTTGACCCACTCCCATGCATTGCCAGCCATGTCATGGACGCCGTAGGGACTGACTCCCGCCGGCTTTGATCCCACGGGCCACGGCCTGCGCTTGCCACACCCGCTATTGTCTCCATCATCCCACACAGCGTATTCACAAGTCGGTGCATCGTTGCCCCAGGGGAAATGCCTGCCATCCGTCCCCCGCGCCGCCTTCTCCCACTCCGCCTCAGTGGGCAATCGCTTCTGTGCCCACTGACAGTACGCCTCGGCGTCGTCATACGTTACGCCGACCACAGGCTGATCCGGCTGGTTGTAGTTGCTGTCGTTCCAGTAGAGCGGCGCAGATCTCCTCGGTTGCGCGCAGGTTACGCTGCGCCCACCAGACAACCGGATTCCACCAGAAAAAGACACAAGCCAGCCACTCAAGCCATCGGACCAGGTAATCGCGCCGCCGTACATGCGCCAGTTCATGCGCCAGAATCCATTGCGACTGCCGAGCATCCATTTGGTCAAGCAATGTCGTAGGAATGACAATTTGCACTTTTCCGCCGGTCCACCATACCATCGGTGAAATACGAGCGGACGTCGTGCAAATCATAGGGATTCTGCCAATCCCAAATCTGCTTGCCATCTTTTCTGCGGCAGTCTGCAAT
>Ga0307380_10008674_pt1 | contig 12998 bp, 10 predicted proteins | sample UN3MG_FD_202239 | JGI IMG/M metagenome (GOLD analysis project Ga0307380, IMG submission 202239) | Soil microbial communities from Risofladan, Vaasa, Finland - UN-3 | ecosystem: Environmental > Terrestrial > Soil > Coastal area > Acid sulfate soil | place: Finland: Risofladan, Vaasa | collected... | reverse complement strand
CGCAAAAGCAAGCTTTCCAGTCCGGCTTTGGTAGTGGCACATCCTTTCGACCGCCAGTTTCGTTTGGCCGTAGGGATTTATTGGCTCGGTCGGAGAATCTTCCGCGATTGGCACGTTTTTAGGAATACCATAGACCGCTGCTGTGCTGCTGAAGACGAACTTCTCCACGCCGACGGTTTCCATCGCCGAGAGCAGATTCTCTGTACAGCAAAGATTATTGCGGTAAAAACTGAGAGGCATCTGGACCGATTCGCCGACTTCAATAAAGGCGGCGAAGTGCATGACCGCTTCTATGCTGTATTTTTCAAGCGTCTCGACAAGCAGCCGGCCGTCTGCTAAATCGCCTTCGATAAATTCAGTTTCTCCGATCGCCGATTTATGACCTTTGCTTAGATTGTCGAAAACGACCGGCTCGTGTCCCTCAGCCGCCAGCTTTGCCGTCATGTTGCTGCCTATGTACCCTGCTCCGCCGCAAACCAGCACTCTCATGTTTGTTTCTCCGTCATTTGTAACTGGTGGTTCGATAGCCGAACGATTCCTGTTCCAATCCGCTTGAGAATCTCCGCTTCAAGTCGTGGATCCCTGCCCAGGTCGATCCAGGCCATATCTTTCTTTTGCTCGGGATTTAGTTTCAGTCTCTGCAATGATGAGCTGCTTTGCGAGAACATCCCATAGACCCTGGCGCTGCTGTTGGCCTGTCGCTCGGGCAGCGACAGCCTTTGGGCCTGCACGTTGCAGCCGATACACAGCTCCCGGCCTTGTTGGCTTATGTCTAATGTCACGGTTCTGCGGATGGTGTGAAGGTTTGCCGCAAGGGTATTGTCGGTCCCTACGTTGTCACTCCTCCAGAATTCGAAAAATTGCGCTCCCGGCAGCGGCCTGGTTCGAATCAAGCCGCTGTTGGTATCGGCTTTATCGATTGTAAAGTACATTCTGGCCAGCACGTCCTCGGCGAGTTCCATCAAATCGGCCTTTCCGATTCCCTGGTCCGACTCGACATAAAGAGCGCTGTCCTGCACCTTTACCCTTGGCGGAGCCGAATTCTGCTGTGTACAACCCGCCGCCATGAGCGCACAGGTCATAAGTGTATACTTGCACAAGCGATATGTGCTCCTTTGTTCTTGTTTTTTTTCATTCTTCTGCATTTTTTGTCTTTAAGCTTAGCCTACAATGTCGCTGATGTCAATCAGATACATTTGCCGGCCGTTGCCGGCGTGGGGTGAGTCGATGACGACTTTTTGGCCGTCAGGGCTGAACCGCGGGTGAGTGTCGCAGCGCCATTCGCCCTTATACTCCGGGGGCAGATAAAAATGCCCGAGCGGCACAGTTTTGCCGGTCGCTACGTTGTAAAGATAGACGTTCTGATTTCGCTCTTTGTCCGGATAGGCATCGTTGAGAATCCACTTATTGCCCGGCAGGCAGGTGCAGTGGCCGTTTCTTGTCATTATGCCTTTGCCGACCACCTCGACTTTTTCCGTGCCGTCCTCATAGAGATAGAACGCGTTGCCGTGCGAGGGGTGCCATGCCCAGGCCAGGATATGCCCCGGATCGCGCCAGATGAAATGCGATGTTTTGCCGTGAGGATCGACGATATGGATATCCGTCCCGTCGGAATTGGCCGTGAGCATTCTCGTGCCGAAACTGCGCAGGCCCGTTGCCCTCCAGCGATGCAGAAAGATGAATCGAGAGCCGTCCGTATTAAACAGCAGGTGGTTGAAGTAGTGCTTGGCGTCCTTTGGATTTCCGGGGATTTGGCCGAATTTGGCTATGTCGGCGAGAGAGATAATCAATTCCCGGCCGCCCGTATCAAGATTGACTCGAAAAATGCCGGAATCCTTCGGGGCCGCGATGTTTTTGTGTGGATCGGGCAGGCCGGCGTAGCCATAGCCGGGTCGCATGTCCTGAATCCGCCGGAAATCCGGCACCACGGCGGTCCGACCATCGGGGCTGATAGTATAAATCGGGTACGGCAGAGTTCGCTTGCTGCCGCTGTGAACGTTAAGGATGTGGCATACGAACCGGCCATCCTGCCGGTTGTTCCAAATAATCTCGTCTTTCGAGCCGGGACGCCACTGGAGCATACAGCCCTGCTGCCAGCACCAGGCGCTGCTTTGGCCGAGTTCCGTCCACTGGTCGCCGTTTTTCAGGTTCACCATCCCGATTTTGATGATATCATCGGCTTTGGGGCTGCGATGCTCGAAATCGACCTCCATCCCGAGCACGTACCGGCCGGTCGGGTCGAACTGAAGTTTGTCGTAGTAACTGAACCAGTGGAATTTCGGCCCCTGTGTGATAGCCCTAACCGGAGGCGGGCCCGGCAATTTCGATTCGGTCGCGCCCCCAAAGACTGAGCCGGCCAGACCAGGCAACGCAAGCGAGCCGATGGCGGTCCTTCGCATGAATTCCCGACGATTAAGTTCGATATTGTCCATGCGAGACAATTCTATTGCCTGGGGCCTTGAATGCAAGCGCCAATTCGGGTGAGAAAGCATTCGACCGGTCAATTTTTCACGCCTGTTTTTCTTGCGGATTGCTATCTAAAGGATAGCCCCTTCTAATGCCGATGATGATATTACGGCCGAGAAGTGTTTGGCGAACAGGAATTTATCTTCGGTGCCCCTTTTCATGGGTTCCGAATTATGAGTAATTAGAAATGCTCTCGATGCAGAGACAATCTGTTGGCGAAAAATTGCTGGCTTTACCCCTGGGGCAGGAGGTCAAAAATTTTCTGAATTATCTGACTGTAGAGGCCGGTCTGTCCGAGAATACCGTTCTGGCCTACGGCCGAGACCTTAAGAGCTTTCTGGAATACTGTAAATCGAACAATATCAAGCACCTGTCGCAAATCAAGCCGGCGATAATTCAGGACTATCTTCGAATCCTTACTCAGGACCAGAAAGGCGAAAGTTCGATTAAACGGGCGCTTGTGGCTATCAGGATGTTCCTGCGATACTCCAAACTTATGGGTCTTGTCGAAGATGACTTTACGTCAATCCTCGAAAGCCCGAAAATCTGGCAGAGATTGCCCAGCATTTGCAGCAAGCAGCAGGTTGTCAATCTACTGAATGCCCCTAGTCCCGACGAGCCGTTCTATTTCCGCGACAAGGCGATGCTTGAATTGCTCTATGCAACCGGAATAAGGGCCAGCGAGCTTGCAGGCCTGAGGATTCCGGACCTAAATCTTGATATAGCCTACCTTCGATGCCTCGGCAAAGGCAACAGGGAACGTGTTGTCCCGATAGGCAAAGTTGCCATCGAAGCGACGGTTGAGTACCTGTCGAAACTCCGGCCGGGGTTGGCCAAACCTTTTAGTGACAATTATCTGCTGCTATCCCGAACAGGCCGGCCTATGAGTCGTATTGAAGTTTGGAGATTGGTAAAAAAGTACGCGATGCGGGCAGGGATGCCCAAAAATTTAACTGCGCATACGCTTAGGCACTGCTTCGCAACGCACCTTCTGGCAGGAGGAGCGGATCTTCGAAGCATCCAGGATATGCTCGGGCACGTGGATATAGCGACGACACAGATTTATACACACGTTGACCATGAAAGGCTTAGAGAGATTCATAGAAAATACCACCCAAGACCGTAGGAAAATTACCTATTTTCTATTACTCACAATAAAATTGGTTGACTAAAAAAGTTTTCAATATTATTATATCGTAATGAATGGATAGAAACATCGCAAAACAGGAACCGGCAGTTTCTTGAAGGCTATCTGAATGAGCGCAAAGCGTTTATATCTGGTTATATTGATGTTGGCGATAGGAGGCCGGCAGGCCGGTATCGCCCAGGAAAAGGCGCCCGCAGCCGCCCAAGCCACACCTGTGAACGCAGAACTCGATCCCCAGTTAAAAGTTAACAAGGATGCCTTGCTCAACGGATCAACAGACGCCGCAACTGTAATGTTATTCCACGACGATCCGAAAGCTCGGGAGATATTGCTTGATGCCCTCAAGCAGAGTGAAAACAGTCCGGCGCGTACGGCGGTCTGTAAAGCGTTGATTCAGGCGAGGGTATCGAAGACGGCCGTTAAGAACGATCAGGATTTTATCGGGCCGCTGCTCGGTGTATTTGATACTAAAAATGTTGACGAAGCCCAGTCTGCTGCGGAGGCGACCCTCATTTTCGAGTACGACAAAATAAGAGAATCGCTTGATAAGATATTTACAGACCCCAATAAACCGGTCAAAACAAAGATAAATGCCATACACGCATTGAAACTTCGGCTTGATATGATGGCGACCATTAGACTGATCGAGCTGGTCGATGACCCTGAGGAACAAGTATCCGCTGAAGCGGAAAATGCCTTGCATTCTCTGGGTATACCGGTAGGCGAAGATCCCCAAACTCGCAAACAAAATATAGATGCAATTAAACAGCAAGGTCAGGTTGCGTTCCTGCGGACTCAGTTGATTCGCCAGGATGCTCAGATGCGCAAGGAGAGAGCTGCATTGGACTTGTGGCAGCGGAAATATAAATCGGAATTGGACAAGAGGTATGAAAGCATAAGCGAAGACGGGGCCAGAGGGGAATTCTTAGCCGCGTATTTAGTCGATACGGAAACGGTTGTGAGATTATGGGCCCTGGATAAGGCTTATAAGTGGCGAGTCGCACCGGGTTCGAAGCTGCCCGAAAAACTTGATCCCGTTTTAATCAAGCTGATTTCCGATGGCGACCGAGATGTCCGATTGATAACCGCCAAACTGCTGGCTTTGAAGCCGAAGCTGAATTCAACTTCACCCCTGCTGGCACAACTCGGAGCCGAACAGGACGACTTGGTCAAAACAGAGCTATTAGTTGCGCTCGGTGGAGCGTGTGAAAACGCTATTTTGTCCAATCCTACAGCCACAATCTCTCCTGAGATGAAAGAGATACGCAGGCAAACCCTGGAATGGGCTGCGAAATTTCTTTTTGAGGAGAATGTGGAAAAGGCCCGGAACGGTGCGGAAGTCATAAAAAAGCTGCTCAAACGAGACGGATTAGAGCCGAAAGAGGTTGACAGATACCTTGGTCTGCTATCGGAGAGATATAACGAGCAAACGGACAATCCCGACGGAACCCTAAGGGGGGAATTGCTCAACGAAATGGCTGCTTTGTGTGCTCAGGACAGCACTTGCAGGCAAAAGGCGGCCCAGCTTTTTCAAAATTTGTTTGTAGAAGCTCTGCGCGATGAATCGAATTTCGTCCGGGAAGCGGCCGTAGATGGCCTGACTTATATTAACAAGACAAATGCTCTAAAACTGCTTAGAATTGATTTCATCTATGATCCCAGTATCACACTAAAAAAGAAAATAATCGCTCTTGCTGACGAAGTCGGCGGCAAAGAAGACTTGAATTGGCTGGCCGAAAAAATCGGATTAAACTCTGAAAGCGACCCGGCCTGGCAGGCAATGCTGAAGATATTCACTGGCTCCGACACTGGTGTCCTTAAGGAATGGATGGACAAACTTACCGTACAGAGCAGTAAATTTAAGTTGTCCGATGATCAGAAAATTGATTTTCTTAAGATAGCGGAAAATGCGAAGGGCAATAGCCAATACATGCCGGAGATACGTAAGAAATTAGCTGATTTGTATTATAAAACGGGTCAATATGAACAAGCCGAAGGTTATTTCAGCATTCTATACGAAATGGCCCAGACACCGGAGGGTAAAAAGGCGATTTTGCCGAACCTTTTGGATGCATCCTTAAAAGGAGCAAAGCCGGAGAGTATTGCCGAGTTGGTGAAGAGTTGCCTTACAGAAGGAGACTTGGATCCTAATAGTATTGTTGTCAAGACGATTGGCAATTACTTCAATAAACCACCGGTTGGAGCTGTTCCGAATGAAGTTCTTAAAGTATTAATCGCCATAAAAGTTCCACAATACAGACCACAATGGAACAAACAGCTTGAGAGTTGGACATATCTCCTGGGCAAAGCTGAAGAGCCGGATAAACCAAAATCGGCAGAGTAGTTAGCCCGAAGTATTCACTTGTTTTTCAATATTGTCTGCCTCGAATGAGGCCATCTGCCAGGTTTATTAACAAATTAAGCGAGCCCGTACCGTCCTTGCATCCGTACAAGTGGAAAATATGCTTGTAATCGCAAGTAAATGCTTTGGATAAAAGACTATACAAGAACTAAGCCTATTAACCTTGTCAGCTTAAAAAATCTATATTTGAGGTCGAAATTCTTGACTAAACTTGCAAAAAGGAGTATAAGAATTCTTACTAAAGCGGAAAACGACGTTTCAGTAGGGTAATAGTTCGCCTTTTGAAGGGTAACTGTAGATGAAGAAGCAGTCGGTGTCTCTTTAATCTCTGTTGAGCAAATGCCCGGACGTTACCTCTTTGGATTGGTAAAAGTAATTTTCAATGTGTTACGTGGCTGCTCTTGAGCTTCATAATATTCAAATCGTATTGGAATAGCGATGGTTTTGGGAGAGCGACGAATAGGAACAGAGAAATGTCCATTCTGCGGCCAGGAGATTGATGCTGCAGCTACCAGGTGTTTCTTCTGTGGGGCAGAGTTGAACGAAAGCTCGGTTCACAAACGTCTTGAGCAACTTCACATACAGGATGAACGAGCCGCTCGAAGGGTCCGTATACCCCTTTTAATAAAAGTTATTGTTGTTTTAATCCTGGTTATTGTTGTATTTTTTTACGACACTTCCGGCAGAAAACACATATCCGATGTTGGTAGTCCCGGCCGGAATTCGAATGTGAAGTTGAATGCAGAAGTTATTTATCCGGGCGCAAGATTTGTAATTTCTAATAATGATTCGTTTGATTGGAAAAATGTCAAACTGGAAATTGTTTCGGAAACTACGGAGGGCCGTTTCAGCCTGAGTGTCCCAAATATATTAGCTGGAGAGACATATACGGCGGCTGCCGCGGAATTCCTCAAATATGAGGGAACCCGCTTCAATCCATATACGATGAAGCCGAAGGAATTCTGGATTTTGTGCGATACTCCAACCAGGGAGAACGGTTCTTATATGGCCGGATGGGAATAAATTGTTTCACAATTTCGCCCGTCCGTCTTTGTATGAAGATTTCCGGGATTCTCTTGTGCAGCAGCATACCTTAAAGCCGACAAGACCCGGGTTGAAAGAGTATCCCTGAAAGCTTTAGCGGCAAATCGGCAGTCTTAAGGATTGACTGGTTACATTTAGACTGATTATAATCGTTCGATTTGAGAAGTTTGGAGGTTTTTTTATGATTAACAGTAAAATACTCGTAGTATCGTTAGTTATTTTCAGTATTTTCTCTTTTCTCGCCGAGGATTTATGCTTAGGCGGCATGGACAACGATGGTTGGAAAGCGTCTCCTGAATTAGTTGCTAAACTTGCGAAAAGCCGTTCCGAGACTAATTATGACGAGCGGAAGGTCCCGGAATACACTTTACCTGACCCGCTGTTGATGTCCGACGGCACGAAAGTGAGCGATGCCAGGGCCTGGCGTGACGAGCGTCGGCCCGAAGTGCTCGAATTGTTCCGGACTCACGTTTATGGTCGCTCGCCTATCGAACGGCCACAGGATATGGCCTTCAAGGTTTTCGACCTTGAGCGGCGGGCGCTTGGCGGTCTGGCCACGCGTAAGCAAGTGGCAGTCAGCTTTACCGGCAAGCAGGATGGGCCGGGGATGGATATCCTGATATACTTGCCAAATGACAGAAAAAAGCCCATTCCCACCTTTGTCATCTTGAATTTCGGCGGCAACCATACGATTCACGCTGACCCAGCTATCAAGCTGTCAGGCAGTTGGATGCGCCAGGGATCCGGAATCGTGAACAATAGTGCCTCGGCGGACTCCAGAGGCAAAGCCTCATCGCGGTTTCCAGTCGAAGAAATCCTGAAGAGGGGTTACGGCCTGGCGACAATCTACTATGGAGATATAGATCCGGACTTTCACGATGGCTTTAAAAATGGAGTACACCCCGCCTTTGACAGACTTCAAGAAGGAAAAAGAGCATCGGATGCATGGGGTTCGATCAGTGCATGGGCGTGGGGTCTGAGTCGGGCAGTGGACTATTTTGAGACAGACCCCGACATTAACCAAAATCGCGCAATTGTCCTCGGGCATTCGCGTCTGGGCAAGACGGCTCTTTGGGCAGGGGCTCGAGATGAGCGATTCGCAATTGTGATTTCAAATGACTCAGGTTGCGGCGGGGCGGCTCTTAGCCGCCGGCGGTTCGGCGAAACCGTAGGGCGCATCAATACGAGTTTTCCACACTGGTTCTGTGAGAATTTCAGGAAATACAACGGCAAAGAAGACAATCTGCCTGTCGATCAACACATGCTTATCGCACTGATAGCACCGCGCCCGGTGTACGTAACCAGTGCAGATCAGGACTTGTGGGCCGATCCGCACGGCGAGTTTCTGTCGTGCAAGCATGCCGATCCCGTTTATCGCCTTCTGGGCCTCGACGGACTGGGAGTTGACCGAATGCCCGGCCTCGACAGGCCTGTAAATAAAGGCACAATCGGCTATCATGTCCGTTCCGGCGGGCATAATCTAACAGAGTATGACTGGCAGCAGTTTATGAATTTTGCTGATATGCATTTTGTGAAATAAAACATGGGCAAGAACTGAAGTTCTTGTTCTGTTCAATCTTGAGCATCTCCACCTGTTTGATGTATTTGGATGCTTTGTTAATATATTTGTTATGTAAATAGGCGGAAGTATTTAAAATATTTTTCATATTTTTCATTTTTTCCCATTTTTATGTTTGCACTTTCACTGTCATTAAGATATTTTACATGGTTTATATTAACAATCTGTTGAAAATAATAAGTTTCTGCGCACTATTTTCAGGCAAGTTGAGTAGAAACAAGGTATCTTTCTTTGTATTTATCGGTTTTTGCCGTATATGAGGGTGGTATTTGACTCGGTTCACCACGTCGGTGTCGATCTGGTGGATTGGGTTTTGCTGCTGTAGCTCAGTGGTAGAGCGCGTCCTTGGTAAGGACGAGGTCATGGGTTCAAGCCCCATCAGCAGCTAAATGCAAGTGGTCAAGCCAAGATAGCTTGTCCGGCACCAAAAGCCTATAGCCAAAGCTTTTTGGACGCATGGAAATCAGTTATCCTGGCTGTGAGTTAATTATAAAGGTTGAAAAGTAGTTTTAATTACAATAGGCAGTAATGAAATACTAATCCAGCACATTGGAGGTTTATTTTAAGATGGCTAAGGCAGTATTTGAACGGACAAAACCACATATTAATATTGGCACTATTGGTCATATCGATCACGGCAAAACAACGTTGACGGCTGCAATAACAATGCGACTGGCGCATAAGGCCGGCCACGGCAATGTTAAAAAGTTCGAAGATATCGACAATGCCCCGGAAGAGAGAGAGCGCGGCGTTACAATAAATACTGCTCACATAGAGTATGAGACGGATAATCGCCATTACGCTCACGTCGATTGTCCGGGCCACGCTGACTACATCAAGAATATGATTACCGGAGCAGCCCAGATGGACGGGGCTATTTTGGTGGTGGCCGCCAGCGATGGCCCGATGCCCCAGACCCGCGAGCATATCCTTCTCGCCCGTCAGGTTAATGTGCCGTATATTGTGGTCTTTCTGAACAAGGTGGACCAGGTCGACGATCAGGAACTGATCGATTTGGTCGAACTTGAAACAAGAGACCTTTTGAACAAGTACGAATTCCCGGGCGACGATATTCCTATTATCAGGGGATCGGCACTGGCGGCAATGGAAAGCGAAGGCAAAGACGATGAAGCCTGTAAGTGCATTGACGAGCTAATGGCGTCGGTCGATGATTATTTCCCGCTTCCTGTGCGTGATGTTGACAAGCCGTTTCTCATGCCGATCGAGGATGTTTTCAGCATTAAAGGCCGTGGTACGGTCGGCACAGGCCGGGTTGAGCGTGGTATAGTCCATACCGGCGACGAGATCGAAATCGTTGGGCTTGCAGATCAAGTACGCAAGACAGTTGTTACCGGGGTGGAGATGTTTAATAAGACGCTCAATGATGGTCAGGCCGGTGATAACGTTGGTTTGCTTTTAAGAGGCGTTGAAAAGAAGGATTTGGAACGTGGACAGGTTGTCGCGGCACCCCGCAGTATTACGCCGCATACCAGGTTTCATTCTGAAGTCTATGTTCTAACCAAGGAGGAAGGCGGTCGCCATACGCCGTTCTTCTCAGGATACAAGCCACAATTTTACTTCAGAACAACCGATATAACCGGTTCGGTTCATGCGTTAATGAGCAGGGATGGCAAGACTGCGGAGATGTGTATGCCCGGCGATAACATCGCGATGGACGTGGAGATTATTGCCCCAATCGCTATGGAAGAAGGCCTTCGCTTTGCGATTCGTGAGGGCGGCAGGACCGTCGGGGCTGGTGTGGTAACGAAGATCATTACATAAAATATATCTGAATAAATATCTGGAATCTGTGTGCGTTAGAAAAGGGTGCTAAAGCCAGCCAAACGTATCCAGGCGAATAGCTGAATGGTAACCGGATAATTCTTGAGTAATTAGCCCTGCTTGGTTGGGACGAATCTTATGGCTAAAAAAAAGAGTAAAAGGGAGTATGTCTGGCTTGAATGTAGCGAGTGCAGCAACAGAAACTATCGCACAAGTGTTAGTGTGGCAGAAGGTACGCCCAAGATAAAACTCAAAAAATTCTGCAAAAACGAACGTAAACATACTGTTCACAAGATACGGCGCAAGTAATCGAATGCCGAAGAGTACATATTTTGGCGTATAAGCAGTTGCAGATAATAAACAAAAAATGACAAATGGTCAATTAAATAGGCCAGTAGCTCAATTGGCAGAGCGTCGGTCTCCAAAACCGAAGGTTGGGGGTTCGATTCCTCCCTGGCCTGTTTTGAAGAATGAGGCAGGATGAGAGACTAGTAGGTTCGTTTCTGTTAATGATATGAGGTCGATATGGTTTTTGATATTTACAAACGTGGTCAGGGCAAATATACAAGGCTCTGCAGTGCTTTTGCCATAGCGATAATCGCCGGATTAGGTTGCTTGCAGCTATACAAGAAGTTGCAGGCTGGCGACCTGGGTTTGTGGGTTGAGACTATGGTACCTGCTGGTTTGTTTGTTATCCTGGCTATTTTGATTTTCTGGCTTGCCAATAAACCGTCTCTCGCCAATTTTATGATCGCTGCTGAAGGCGAAATGAAAAAGGTTAGCTGGTCAAGCAGGCAGGAAATAGTTGTCTCGACATTTATTGTTATTGTTGTTGTTGTTAGTATGGCGGTGCTTCTTGGAACTACAGACATTGGCTTTAGAACGTTCTTTACCTGGCTTCTGAGCTAATATAGTATCTCGAAAGAGATATAGTATAAGGTGTTAATATGCAGTGGTACGTTTTACGAGTTGCGTCAAATAAGGAAGTGCAGGTCAAGGATAAGCTAATTCAGAAGGTTAAAAAGGAAGGTTTGACGGATATTATTGGGCGAATCGAGGTTCCTATTGACAGGATTAAACGTATCCGCGGCAGTAAACAGATGGTTCAGACAAAACCCAAGTATCGTGGCTATGTTTTTATGGAGATGGAGTCAACGGAGGATGGCAGGGTGCCGGAAAAGGCCTGGTTTATGATCAAGGGGACAACCGGCGTCGGAGACTTTATTGGCACGGAAGGATTTCCTACCGCGATGCGGGATACGGAGGTGGCAAAGATGCTTGATGAGGCCGAAAAGCCCGAGGCGGCACCAAGTATCAGAGTCGAGTTTAAGAAGGGTGATATGATTAAGATTAGAGAAGGAGCGTTTGAAAACTTTGAAGGCGTTGTCGATTCGATCGATCCTGAGCGAGGGATTGTTAAGGTAATTGTTTCGATTTTCGGCCGAAGTACGCCACTGGACATTGAGTATTGGCAGATTGAAAAAGCGTGATTTGTAGCTCGGTCCTCAATAAATAAAGCAAGAGATACTAGATTATGGCGAAAGCAGTAAAAGTAAAAATTAAATTGCAGGCAAAGGGCGGCCAGGCAACTCCGGCCCCCCCGGTAGGTCCGGCATTAGGTCAACACGGTGTAAATATCGGTCAGTTCGTTTCGCAATTCAACGAGCGGACGAAAAGCCTGAACGGAACAGTCGTACCGGTCGTAATAACCGTTTTTGCGGACAAAAGTTTCACTTTTGAAGTCAAGAGCCCCCCGGCGGCGGTGTTGCTGAAACAGGCAGCCGAAATCGCAAAGGGCAGCGGCATCCCGAATAGAGAGAAGGTCGGAAAAGTCAGCGCCGAGCAAGTGCGAAAAATAGCCGAGACCAAGTTCAAGGACTTAAACGCATACGACCTGGATCAGGCGGAAAAAATTATAAAAGGTACCGCCCGAAGTATGGGTGTGGAGATAATTGATTAGTAAAGAACTTGTACATGATACGAGATATAAGCTATGCGAGTTAGAAGCAAAAGATACAAACAAGAATCGGGGCAACTAAACAAAGAGACTATGAGCTTAACCGAGGCCGTCGAAAAGGTTAAGTCGTTTAAGTCTGTGAAATTTGACCAGAGCATTGAATGCGTGATGAATTTAGGCATTGATCCGAAGCAGGCAGACCAGTTGGTCCGAGGCTCAATATCCCTGCCTAACGGGATAGGTAAGCAGAAAAAGGTTATCGCTTTCTGTGAGGGGGAGGATATCGAGGCGGCTCAAAATGCCGGTGCTCTTGAAGCGGGCTGCGATGAGCTGATAAAAAAAGTCACGGATGGCTGGATGGACTTCGATGTAGCTATCGCCTCGCCAAAAGTAATGGGTAAAGTAGGCAAGCTTGGCCGTGTGCTCGGACCACAGGGAAAGATGCCTTCGCCCAAAAACGGCACTGTTACTATGGATGTAGCAACTGCAGTAGGCGAATTCGCAGCAGGCAAGGTCGAATATAGAAATGATGCCGGCGGTAATATCCACGTAGTAATCGGAAAGCAAAGCTTCGAGACTGCAAAACTGGTGGAAAATGCCGAGGCGTTTATTTCGCACATAAAGAAGATCAAGCCGGCTGCGGCAAAAGGTACATACATCA
>Ga0307380_10008672_pt1 | contig 12999 bp, 13 predicted proteins | sample UN3MG_FD_202239 | JGI IMG/M metagenome (GOLD analysis project Ga0307380, IMG submission 202239) | Soil microbial communities from Risofladan, Vaasa, Finland - UN-3 | ecosystem: Environmental > Terrestrial > Soil > Coastal area > Acid sulfate soil | place: Finland: Risofladan, Vaasa | collected... | reverse complement strand
AGCGGTTAATTTCTATTTTCTTCGTGGTTCTTCGTGGTGAATCCATAACCATGTTAATCTGCGGTTTATGAAAATGACTATCCACAGCACGCAATACGCACTAAGGACGCCGTCTGGAGCTGACCTCTGTGGCCAATTTACCTTTCCTTCCAAGCGTCAAAAACCAAGCATCATTTTTTACTACTGATAGACAAGGCTCGTAGTCCTTTTGATTAATCAAAAGGACTACGAGCCTTGCCCGCTCAAATGTGAATATATTAAAAATTACAGCGGCGAGGATGGTGACGATTGCGGCTGGGTGGATGGACTGCTGGGGGAAATATTAGAAATATTAGGGTCATAGAAATATTAGGGTCAGGTCTTTTTTTACAACTTATTTTTGACAAGGGTGCATTAACATGCGAAGTGCAAAAAGGTTCCGTTAAGCGGCATGATTGATTCTCTATTGTGCTCTTGTCGTTTTCAAAGATGGATAATGTTCATATTCCCGGCAGCCCCCTCGCGATTCCAACCGCCCCGCCCGTTCGTAAAAACTCAGGGACAGGTCCCGAAAGGATGACGATATTATTGAATATTAGATTTTACGGGCCAATTCGCGGGCATGGTTCGGGGATTGTCGGCTGGGATCTGAGCTATCGCGGGTTCATTACGATGACAGTGACATCGGTGAGGCTCTCGATGTCACAGGCAGGTTTGACGGTTATGTCCCAGAGCAGGGGATTTTCCTTGTTGCTTTCGCACTGGGCGACCGTTCCCAAGATTACGGGCGTGCTCAGGAATCCGGGCTTTTTCCGGGCATAAACCACCTCGCCAATTTCGACTCTGTATTTCGTCGGCAGCAGTTTGACCTTGGCGGAATTGTTGCCGGTGCCCTGCAGGATTCTGTCTTTATTTAATCCTTCTATCTTGACCGCAATTTGTGAAGCCGGATCGGTAATCAATCGAACTCGGGCCGTGCGAGTATCCACCTTGCATATGGTTCCGATGATACTTTCATTTGCCAGAACGAATTGATCTTCGGCCAGGCCGTCTTCCCTGCCGCGGTTGATAATAAGCCCGCTATGCAAATTATCGATAGTAGAGGTAATTATATCAGCCAAAACAAAATTTACGCCCTTCCAGGCAGGACGATTGCGCAGCCCCGACAGCGTTTCGACCTTTTGGCGTTCCTGCTTCAACCATTCGGTCACGTTAGCAAGACGGTTATGGAGCTTATCGTATCTTTTACGACTGACAACGTCTTTAGGTGAACCCTCTGCCGAAGCCATAAATCCGTATGCGGAAAGCGAAATGTCCCTGCTAATACTCAAAGGCCAGCAGAAAACTCTAACAAAAGCAAATTGGAATTTATTTGTCAGTCTCTGCGGTGCAAAGAGGAAAATAAGCCCGGTCAACAAAAGTGAGATAAATAAGACTCTTTCAGGAACTCTGATCTTCCTCTTTAGCATGATCGTATTTCATCTTATACACGATGCGTTGCGAATTGTTCCGATCCATATTCGCTGCGGTCCATCGTTTCCTTCCAGAGCTCCAGGTTCTCCAGGTATATGCCGGTACCCCGGGCAACGCAGCTCAATGGGTCTTCTACTATTTGGACTTTCAGCCCGGTTGCGTTTGCTAATGCCGTATCCATTCCCTTCAGCAATGATCCGCCCCCACAGATATGTAAGCCATTGTCAATGAGATCGGCGGCCAATTCCGGCTCGGCCTTTTCCAGCGTTGCCATAACCGTATCGAGGATTGCAGCAATAGGGCCCTTGAGCGCTTCGCGGATTTCCTCACTCGTTATGACAATTTTCCTCGGCATCCCCGAGATGGTGTCCCTGCCGGCGACTTCCATTGTCAGCTCCTTTTGGAGCGGGGCGGCAGAGCCGATTTCCGTTTTGACTTTTTCAGCCCTCGACTCTCCGACTAACAGGTTATAAGTCCTCTTGAGGTGATTAATCACAGCTTCATCCATATCGTCACCGCCAACTCGAATTGATTCGCACGAGGCAACGTCAGCGAGACTCATAATGGCCACTTCGGTAGTTCCTCCTCCTATGTCGACAATCATCGAAGCGGTAGGATCCGTGATTGGCAGTCCGGCTCCTATTCCGGCCGCCATCGGCTCTTCAACCAGATATACCTTGCGTGCACCCGCGCGTTCGGCCGTCCCGATAACCGCCTGGCGTTCAACATCGGTTATTCCGCCGGGCACGGCTATTACCACGCGAGGCCTGACGATTCCACCGCCGTGCGCCTTGCGAATAAAATAGGCCAGCATCGCCTCGGTTATTTCGAAGTCGCTGATTACGCCGTCTTTAAGCGGTCTTATCGCACTAATCGAGCCCGGCGTTTTGCCTAACATTTCACGCGCAACCAGCCCGACTGCTTCGCCGTTGTTCAGGACAATATTAGTTCCTTTGCGAACGGCAACGACCGAAGGTTCATTGAGGATAATACCTTTGTCACGGACATAAACCAGCGTAGAGCATGTGCCCAGGTCGATACCCATGTCCATACTGAACCAGCCAAATACAAAGTCCGACAGCATCTTCGATTCCTTTCATAAGGTTAACTTATCCAGTGCCAACAGCTTATTTTTACACAGCACTGAAATCATTCGTAGTTCGGCTTTACAAAAATGCCACTTTACGTAGATTTGCCCGTTCGCATATACCTGCCGTGTAATCGATGTTTAAGCATTTTTATAGGAGCATATGATTTTTAGGTCCTATATGAATGCACAAAAGAGATTCGCAATACCCCGTGGCCGTTCTTCTTCGCAGGAATATTGCGGGAGCTTGTTATTGCTGCCTGTTATCGTGATAGAGAATTGATTCAGACTTAATGTTAAACTCTCTGGACAGCTCTTCGGCAAGGACCTCAGCTCGTTTTATCTGGAAGTTGGTAAACTGAGGACTTTGACCGTTCGTTACGATAGAGATGTAGATAGTCTGTTCATTTTGTCTGGCTCGCCGCTTGTTATTGTCCGTCGGACGATTCGCCGGGAGTTGTCTATTCCATTTCTCGGTCGGTTTTATCTGGCCATCATGGCCGGTAAGCCCGTTGTAGATAATAAAATGACAGTCTGTATCCTCCTGATCGGAAACACTGCTCAACGAGCCCGGTTGTTCAACTTGCATATTCGAGCCGGATGCGACTCGATCGCCGGAACCACCTTTGCTATAGTAAATTTCGATCCACTTCCAGTATTTCGGGCGCTGGACTTCTCGCGAGCGAATCAATTTTTCAACAGGAACAAGGCGGTAATACTGCGAAAGGCAAAAAGCGCCGGCCGAAGGTGGATTGTGACCCAGGACATTTAAGATTATTGTGCAGAGCACGATGGAAACCAGCAGTGCTGCAAGAACTTTAGTCTGCCTTGACTGAACCGTCATCATTCACCCTCTTTATTGACCAGAATATTTAGCATTCTTTTTGGACCATTCATAAAACGGAGATATTCTTTGCCCCCTGCCTCCGATCCGGCACTATCAATTTCGGCATTACAAAGAAAATGCTTTAACTTAGTTAACCTTTCTTAAGACATATCCGATACAACTGCACAGTTGTGACGTTTTTATGGGAGCCGTCAGGTAAGCAGGTCCTATATCGGTACAAAAGGGCATAAAAGGAGATAACAATAGTGCTCGTAGACCTATTGTAGAATTGCTGCGAACTAATTGTATTGATATACGCGTTTTTTACATTCGCTTATATCGTGGTCCGCCGCCGCCTTCGGGGACCGTCCACCTGATATTATCGAAGGGACATTTTCTCTGGCAGGTCTTACAATGCAGGCAGTTGGACGGATTGGCCGGCTTGACCTCGTCGTGAATCGTCTCGTAGACTCCCGCCGGGCAGAAAGTTATGCAGGGATTGTCGAATGCCGGCGCGCATTTGGTTTTGCAAATGTCGCCATCGAGAATTGCCAGATGTGATGGCTCCTCTTCGCGGTGCTCGGTTGCCGCCACTGCGGTGAATGTGTCTTTATCGAAGTTCTGATCGGGCTTGATACGGTATCGAGCGACCGTCATTGCCTCGTAATCCTTCTCAACCTTAAACTTCGGCAGCAGTCCGCCAAAAATCGAGAGCGGCATGCCCTGCAGAGGCCCGAATTTGGCAACCGTCTGTCGGAAGTTTTTCGCCGATTTCATCTCTTTAGCGATATTCGACTGGTCAACCAGTTCGCTATATTTCGATGCTGCCGCTTCGGGATTGTCGAGGCAATGGACAATAGCCTTTGCCGCCCGCATTCCTGAGTCAATCGCGTTGTGCAGGCCCTTGATTTTGTGCATATTTACGAAGCCGGCGCTGTCACCTAAGATCATAACGTTGCCTTTGCCGATACTGCCTGTTTCCGGATCTCTCGGGATTGCGTAATATCCGCCCTCGGGAATCATTTTAGCACCGGCCTCAACGACCGTGCCGCCATCGATGAACTGTTTTACGAAGCGGTGATTCTTGAAATTGGTCAGTGCATCCTGCACGTTCAAGTCGCAGTACTTCCAGTCGGCGCCGATTATCATTCCGACAGACAAATGGTCCTGGACGCCCGCGTAGACGATGCCGCCTCCGAACATTCCGGGTCCGATTACCGGCGTCCAGATGGGATAGCCCATCGCGTGAACGACCCGGCCCGAAGTAAACTTGCTGTACTGTTCGGGACTGACCTTGATCAACTCTTTCACGCCGACCGAATACAGTTGCGGGCTCTGCCTCTGAAGATGTGCCTTTTCCACGAATTTTTCCGTCAGGAGCCCGTCGCATCCTTCGGCCAGCACTATAAAATCGGCGTCGATGATTTCACCTTCGACATAGTTCGGCTGCTTGTTGCCTTCCTTGTCGAGACCCTGGTCAACAAGTTTAATACCCGACGCCTGAGCCGAGCCGTTGAGTATGATATCTTCGGCCCCAAAACCGGTCAGAACCTCGACTCCGAGGTCTTTCGCAATCCGGCCCATCCACCTGGTCAGCTTGCTGATAGATACGGAATAGTCCCCCTTGTGGACCATGTCGCCGAAGCCGAGACGAAGTGACTTGCAGAGCCTGATCGCAAAGAAGATATTAAACGCCAGCTTTTTACCCAGCAGAAACATAATATCATCTTTGTCGATTTTGTTTGCAAGCACGTCTTTGGCTGCGTCGGTTTCCTGCCATCCCGGTGCCGCCGAATCCAGAAGCGTATGCAGCGGCTCGGCTTCCAGGACCGCTCCGGAGAGATTGTGATTTCCAAGATCCGCCGACTTTTCCACAACACAAACGTCGATATCAGGATTAGTTGTTTTGAGCTGTATCGCAGCGGCAAGACCGGCCGGCCCTGCCCCGACGACCAAAACGGATGCTTTGCTGTAGTCTTTGATGTTTGGCACTTTCTACTCCACCTCTAATATTGTCTTGTATTCAAATTCGAAAATCGAAATTCCAATATCTCTATTCAGCCTTCAACGCCTGCACTAATTGAGGTATCGTATCCTCCACAGTTCCGACGATATAGTAATCGCACTGCTTGAATATCGGTGCATTCGGATCGCTGTTGATGGCAACAATCGTCTCGGTGTTGGCGACGCCGATCATATGTTGAATGGCGCCGGAGATTCCCAGCGCAATATATAGTTTCGGCCCGATGGCGGTGCCTGTCTGCCCGACCTGGTGAACGCGTTCGATAAAGCCTTGTTCAACGGCCGCACGCGAGGCGCCTCTTTCGACCTGCGTTCCAAGCTTATTACTCAAGCCCTCGCAAAGTGCCCCCAGAAGCGATTCGTAGTTGTCCCTGCTCTGCATTCCCTTGCCGCCGCTGACAATCACGTCGGCGCCGAAGTTCACTTCCCCGGAGCCCAGCTCTGTCTGTATAATCTCCAGACTGACATCGTCTTCGGAAAGCTCGACCTGGTGTTTGACAACCTTCCCTTTTCTCGACGGGTCGGGGGGGAGCCTTTTCATAACGCCCGGCCTTGCGGTCGCCATCTGCGACTTCGAGTTCTTGGTGCGAATCGTGGCCATCACGTTGCCGCCCAATGCCGGCCGCGTCTGAAGCAACAAGCCTATGTCGCCCTTTCGCGAGCTGTCGCGAATATCCAGTCCCGTACAGTCGGCGGTCAGGCCGCTATGGACGCGATACGATACCATCGGCGCCAGCATCCGGCCCTGGGGCGTGGCCGCGTAAAGAACAATCTGCGGCACATATTTGTCAATCGCATCGGCTACGGCCTTGCGATAGGCAGTCGGATCGAACTGCTTGAGAACCTTATGCTCGATCGCATAGACGGTGTCGGCGCCGGCGGCGATCAGCTCTTCGGCCATATGCCCGACGTTATCGCCGGCTATACAAACGCCAACCTTGGTTTCGAGCGAATCGGCTAAATCGCGGGCCTTACCAGTCAGTTCGAAGGTCGCCGGGTGAACCACGCCGTCACTGTGCTCGGCTACAACCCAAACCTCACCCTTGAAGGCAGGCCTGGTCGCCTTAAAGCCCTCTATCATGTCATCCAGCGTCTTTTTATGAATACTATTACCGGTAGATTCAAGAATCTTCTCTTTGACGGAATCGTCTATTTGTACCGCCGATTTTATGCCGAGTTCTTTGACCTTTTCGATCAGGAGATTATAATCATCCTGTTCCTTTTGTGTCGCCTCGAACATTCTTTGAAATTTGTCTTTACGTTTGTCGGGCAGAACATAGCTGCCTGCCTGGGCGTCGCCATTCTGGTCAGCCTGGCCGTTGCCGCTCTTGACAGAATCGATTATCACTTTAGCCAAAGATTTAACGTCGCTGAGATGCTGACATTTGCGGGTGCTTTTGCCCGGGGGGAAGACTCTGATGACTGCCGTCTTGGAACCCTTGGCCCCGATGTGGGCAGCTTTGATGTCATCGGCGCCCCATTGAACAAGATCGGCCTTATTAGCCCAGCGGGTTCTGCCAAACGTAGCGAACAGAGTATGTTCGTACTTGGCGACGGTAAGAACAGCCGGCAGCTTCTTGGTAGCCACAGTCTGGCTTCCGCCGCTGATGATTCGAGTGAACTCGAACCGCTTTTTCTTATATTCGGCGCCGGTGACATAGGCGATGCAGGGCAGGCCTAATTCCTCGGCTATCTGCGCCGGCACCTGAGCCGTATCGCCATCGACCGATTGCATGCCGGAGACCACGAAATAGTCGTCGCCGCATTTGAGCAGCTCCTTTGTGATTTTTCGGATTGCATAGGCGAGCGGATTGGCCGTCGCCCACGTATCGGCTCCGCCGAGCGCCCGATCGGTGAGAAGAACCACCTGATCGGCTGAGCGAGCCAGACTGTAGCGAAGAACCTCCTCTGCCATCGGCGGGCCCATCGTCAAAGCAATGATGCGTGCCTTGTCGTCGCCGCTGATCTTCTTCATCATATTCGCAAACGCCAGCGCCTGGGCATCCAGTTCATTTATAACGCTGGCAAGCCTTGCCCTGACGAGTGTGCCGGTTTCAGGATCAAAAGCGTTGTCGGTGATTTGCGAGACGTCGGGAACCTGTTTTACCAAAACTATATAGTCACTCATGTTTCGTATCTCGTATTTCGTACCTCGTATTCCATTTGAACTGCTTCATAACTCAAAACAAAAACGTAAAGATATAACTGCCTTTATTTCACTTAATTTTAAAGCCATCATTGTAGAGCAAACAACAATAGGTAATAAAAACAACGTTTATATCATGTATTAATATTTTTTCAAATAATATAAATTCTGTTTTTGTATTTTTATACTGTCATGTGCGTCAAAACAGCTCGCACCTCTAAAAAAGTTTTATTTAGGGCTTGTTTTGAATGAGTAAATGATGTTAAATTACGCCTCTGGTTATTGTTTTTAAGGAATATCAATAGGAATAGTATAGTTTTTTTGAGGTGAACCGGAATGGTAGATTTGAAGGCATTAGCTGATGCTGTTATCAATGGAGACCAAAACACAGCGTTGGAAATCACGACGGCGGCTCTTGAAGAGGGCACAGAGGCAAAAGACGTTCTCGATAATGGACTAATCGCAGGTATGGACATTGTCGGCGCTCTTTTTAAGAAAAATGAAATCTACATCCCCGAGGTGCTTATCGCTGCACGGGCGATGAAAACGGCGATGGAAGTCCTTGAGCCGGAGCTTGTAAAAGCCGGCGTCGAACCGGTCGGAAAACTGCTGATCGGCACCGTTCAGGGGGATTTGCACGATATCGGCAAAAATCTGGTCGCAATGATGCTCAAAGGAGCAGGCTTCGAGGTTATAGACCTGGGCGTAGATGTCGGGCCTGAAAAATTCATCGAGCAAGTCAAAGCAGCGAATGCCCAGTTGATTGGCATGAGCGCACTTCTGACGACAACGATGCCCGGCATGGAAAAAACCATCAAGGCGCTGAAGGATGCCGGGATTCCCGTCAAGGTGATGATCGGCGGCGCTCCGGTAACTCAAGATTATGCCGACAGAATCGGCGCCGACGGTTATGCGCCTGATGCCGCTTCTGCCGTCGATCTTGCCAAGAGCCTCGTAGCCTGAGAAAGTGCAGAGGAGCATTAGCGAATACAAACACAAGGCAACAAGGAGAATTCGCCGGGTATGACTCCCAGGTTCCTGGTTCACATTTTTGTATGAAGTTTTTGAACTCGTGATAAAATCTCAAACAGCCGTTCGTTCGGCTGTTTTTTTGCGCCCAATTCTGGTAAAATGAACACTCGATTATGCGACCTATAAAGAGTCAGAATTTGGCACAATTATTGATGCAGCTTCGATTTACGCCGGAGAAGAAGCGGCGAAAACAGCTCGATGCGGCCGAGAAGCTTTTTGCCATCATCGACAAAGACAAGGAATATCCTTTCGAGTTTGTATGCTTTCGCATCACAGGCTTCCACCTCAAGAGCACAAACGAGGACGAGCTTATAAAAGGCTACGAGCTGCTCGAAGACCTGAGAATTTTCATTTCCAAGCTGAGCGGCAGGCTCGCTCGTCCGGTCAACGAACAAAGTCAGAAAATTAATAGTATCGAAGAGCTGGCCACAACAGTTGGTGTTTCAACTAAAACGATTTATCGCTGGCGAAAACAAGGCCTGGTCGCGAGAAAATACATATTCGATGACGGCATAAGACGTTTCGGCTTTCTGCAGTCAACCGTCGATGAATTCCTTTCGGCACATCCGGAACTTGCCGGCAAAGCCAAAAACTTCACGCGGCTGACGGATCAGCAAAAACAGCAGATTGTAAAGCAGGCCGTAAAGCTTGCCGCCGGCACAAATCTGTCCCGCTACCAGATAATAGACAGGTTAAGTGCCAAAACCGGAAAGTGTCACGAAACCATCAGATACACGCTGCTAAATTACGAAAACGCCAATCCTGACAAGGCCATCTTCAAAAAGTCAACCGGCGTAATTGGACCGGCCCAGGCCGCGGAAATCTATCGGCTGTTCAAACAGGGCTGTAGTATCAAAGAGCTAATGACGCGTTTCGAACGCAACAAAAGTTCGATATATCGAATCATCAATCGACGAAGGGCAAAGGTGCTTCTGGCTAAAAAAATCGAATTCGTCGCAAACGATGAATTTCTCGAACATGATGCCAAAGAGCGGATTCTGGCAGAGCCGATCGACAAATCAGAGCCGTCCGCACTCAGGAATGCCGAGCCGATCAAATTGACCGGCAGCTCCCTTTCCGAATATCTGCATACATTAACAGATGCGCCTGTGCTCAACAGAGAAGACGAAGTCGAGCTGTTCCGTCGATATAATTATCTGAAATTTCTGGCCTGCCAAAGCCGCTCCGGCATTAAACTTTCTCACGTCTCGGGCACCATGTTAAGTAAAATAGAATCTTATTTAGCCCAGACCGAAGAGATCAAAAGAAGAATAATCGAAGCGAACCTGCGGCTCGTCGTCAACGTCGCCCGCAAACACACACTCAGCGGAGCGAATCTGCTCGACCTGGTCAGCGAGGGCAATATTTCGCTGATGCGCGCGGTCGAAAAATTCGATTACAGCAGGGGTTTTCGATTTACCACTTTCGCCTCCTGGGCCATAGCCAAAGATTTCGCCCGCAAAATTCCGGACCAGATCGGCCGGCTCGGCAAAGCCACAAAAGCTTCGCTGGCAAACATCCACCGCGAAATGAGAACCGAAGACGCGGCGGATTTCGCTGCCATCGAACGCGCACACCAAAGCCTTGCCCAGGTCATAAAAGACAACCTCACAAAACGCGAGCAGTATGTAATAATGAATCGTTTCGGTCTTGTCGGGCCTCCAATAAAAAAGGAAACAAAAACCCTGGTACAAATCGGCCAGGAACTTGATTTGAGCAAGGAACGAATCCGCCAGATCGAGCTGACCGCCCTGCAGAAATTACGCCAATCACTCAGCCCCGAAGAATTCGAACTCCTGACCGGCTAATTTTCAGCAGGTGGGTTTTTGCCGGTCAGCTCTGCGATCTGGAGTTGCAGCTCCTTCATTTCTTTTTGTATGCTGAGCTTGGTTTGTATCTGCCAGTACCATAGAATGATCACCATTGCCGCATTGACTCCGACAATAGCGGTGAAAAGAGCCCAGGTGACATGCCAGCCGGTATTGTATTTTATCCCAATCGCCCCATACACCGTAATAGCCGCGGCGAACGCCAGTCTGACGTAACACTCTATTACCGCTTTTCTGAGCTGTTTCTTATACACTTTTCCGACATCTTGGGTGAAAGCAGAATTCTTGTCGAGGTCGTAACTACCGCCGCTCCAACCGCATAACAGTCTTTTTACAAAATCATTCATTTTAGTCTCGCTCCATTAATTGACGAAGTTCGTTTATGGTACGATGCAATCTGGATTTTACCGTTCCCTCAGGAATCCTTAGAATTTCAGCGATCTGACTTACATCGAAGCCCTCGGAGTATCGAAGGGCAAGCAATGCCCGGCGTTCGGGCGAGAGTTTCTCAATAGCAGCCTGGAGAGATTCGTTTTTTTCATCGCCGTTTTGCTTTTCGTCGGATTCATTTCGGCTCTGCTTCGTAAGCTCGTTATTAAGCCGCCCTTGTCGTCGCTGCCTGCGCCCCCAATCGACACATTTGTTGTTGACAATTCGAAAAGCCCATCGGGGGAAAACAGATACGTCATCGAGCTTTCTTATACCTTTTATAATGCCAAACCAGGTTTCCTGGACAACGTCCCAGGCAGCCGATTCGGAGCCGGTTACCCGACACGCATAGTGCCAGAGGCGTTTCTGCCATCTGCCGACAAGTTCATCAAAAGCCGCTTTGTCGCCCTGCCGGCATTTGATTACAAGCAGCTCATCGTATATTTGGCTTCGACTCTTTCGCATCGTTCTATAATACAAGTCGGACGGACTGCGGGAAACGTTCCATTTTTCGCTTCATCCGGCTAACCGGTAGCTGCCCCACAGACAGATGACAGAAAACAGAAGGCAGAAAACAGATATCTGCTCTGACATCTGCCATCCGGCATCAGATTTCTGACTTCTGTTTTAGCCCTTTGGGCAGTGCGGTAGCCTCAAATTGGCTTTGTTTGGCTTTGTTTTCTTCGGCGCTACCGGCTGATTTATTGTCATAATCTCTTTTCATAAAAGGCGTTACGCCCATAAGGGCCGGAGCAAATTGGGTTTGTTTTTTCAAATCACCTTTTTTCTCCGCCAGCAGGCGCCGGGTGGCAGCCTCATCCCTTAGGGATGGAATGGCCTGGTCCAGTGGCATGGTCATCTTGGCCATGTGTTCCACGGGCTGGAAGCCCGTGCCACGCTTGGTAATGGCCGGTGCAGGTTCCGGCTTGCAGGTTTCGGCCTATTGTATTACCCGCATCAGTTGGTACGTTTTAAGCTTGTTTATCGTCTTGTGCAGGCTGCTCTCAATTCGCCGTTCGTACAACATCATCCTGTCGAGCACCCTGCAATCGGACCAGTCAGTCGAAGCGATTCGTCCGAGTTGCAAATGGCCTATGACATATCTCGGATCGCCCGGCTTTATCCCTTTCTGATTTACTAATTACTATTGTCTATTGACTATATTTATAACGATTCTATTATTTATGTTTTATAATAATCTTACTAATAGAAACGTTTGCCGTCAAGTGAAAAATAAAAAAATTAGGAATTTTATTTAGACACGATTTACAGAGATAAACACGGTGAAAAGAAAAAGGTAAAAATCTGTGAAAATCCTGTAAATCCTGTCTGAAGAGAACGCCGAGGAACACGGATTTTTGAGGCGCATGTGGTATTTCGTATGTAGTATGTCGAATATGGATTCTGAATTCTATCCCTTCGGCAGAGTCTTGCCCTGAGCGAAACCGAAGGGGTTGCAAAACGTACAAAACTTGCCAATAAATAAGTTGTAAAAAAAGATGTGACCCCAATCTCCACCGGTAATTTTTTGCCGGCGGCAGCAACGATTTGCTTAAGAATATTTTCTATGCCGCTATAGAAATTATGAATAAGAGCGGCAAGACCGGCCAATTCAAGGTTAGAAAGGCCTGGCAGGGATTCAGAGTTCGGCACTTCTGCAAGTGTTCGTTCGATATTTTCAAACTCTGCCTCTACCTGTTCATGCACTTTGGCCATAGAGTCGAATTCCATCTCTGTAAACAAGTCTATTAAACTTGGTATCGCTCGAGAGGTCTATAAGGTCAATAGGTTTCGATAATTCAAAAAGCAGGTCTCCGTAGAAATTAAAAAAAACCTCGGGAGCGATACCTGCAACGGCAAGGTCTATATCGTTTGCTTTTCTGTTCGGATCAATGCTTGAACCAAACAGAAGGATTTCCCGGACATGATATTGGAGGCCAATTTTTATTATTTTCGCTTTGTCTTGCTCTGAAATCATAATCTGATTATATAAATCAATGTTACTTTTGTCAAAAAAGATACTTACGACGACATTATTATGAAGCCGGGCCTAATTTATGGCCGGGGCCCAAGAGATTGATTATTGACTATTGATTATTGACTATTTCACTGCGTTCTGGGTACTTTCCTTCGACAGAGTCTATCCTGAGCGTAGTCGAATGGGCTCAGGACGGCG
>Ga0307380_10008668_pt1 | contig 13004 bp, 10 predicted proteins | sample UN3MG_FD_202239 | JGI IMG/M metagenome (GOLD analysis project Ga0307380, IMG submission 202239) | Soil microbial communities from Risofladan, Vaasa, Finland - UN-3 | ecosystem: Environmental > Terrestrial > Soil > Coastal area > Acid sulfate soil | place: Finland: Risofladan, Vaasa | collected... | reverse complement strand
ATATACAGTGTTGGATTCAATACCTCAAACCATAATAAATTTATGAAAGCTTATCAGGATTTTACTGATAAAATACCTGATACAGACAGCTATGCAGAGATGATCACCTGGGCTGACCCTGCAGAATATGATCCTGTTAAGTACCCGGAAACACATAATCCTTCAACAGCATCCTGGGTAAAAGACAGGCTCCTTACGGGGGTTGATTATTATAAGAGATACCGTGATCTTTCCTATATTGGTATCGCCGCATGGTATCTTATATCCGTTCTTGATGCTAATGTCGATGCAAGTCTGTTTAATTATGATATCAGCAATAACCTTGACCTTGATGTTGCTCCTCTACAACTACCAGTACCTGGTTTTGCGGGAGCGGGACTGAATATTACACTGAAATTATCTTTCTAATAAAAAAATTGACTAATGAGATTCAAAATTTTAATTCTGACAATCCTTATCACAGCAATCAACGCCAGTGCATCATTTGTTAATGATACAATAATCCTGAAAACAAATATCGATACAGAAAAAATAACAAGAGATCTTGACAGTCTTGTCAGCAGCTGGTATGTGAAAATGGCATTGAAAGGATTGCCCGATGGATTTCAGAGCGACTCTGCCGGAAAGGAGTTTTCCGACTCGTTATATCTTCAAAGGTTAAGAAAGATAAATTCAGTAATCAGATTACCCTATAACAGCATTATCAGAAATCATATACATGTTTATACAATTAAACAAAGGGATAAGTTCAGTGCAGTCCTTGGACTGATAGATTATTACTTTCCAATGATTGAAGATATTTTTGATTCATATGGTTTGCCGACCGAGCTGAAATATATGGCAGTTATTGAATCGGCCCTAAATGCCAATGCTGTGTCGCGTGTCGGAGCCACAGGTTTGTGGCAGTTTATGTACAGCACCGGCAGAAGCTACGGTCTGACAATAAATTCTGTTGTTGATGAAAGACGGGATCCTGTAAAATCAACTCATGCTGCAGCAAGGTTCATTAAGGATCTGTACAACATCTACAACGACTGGATCCTTGTGATCGCAGCTTATAATTGCGGCCCCGGGAATGTCAATAAGGCTATCAGACGATCGGATAACAGGCAGGACTACTGGGAGATCTACTACAGGTTGCCACGGGAGACAAGGGGATATATCCCCCAATATGTTGCTGCCACATATGCAGTTAACTATTTTGCCGAACATAGGATAAAACCAATGCCAATAAATATTCCTGTTTCCACCGATACAATCATGATTAACAAGGATATTCATCTTACGCAGATCTCGGAGGTAATGAATATCCCGCTTGGTGAACTCAGGGCATTAAATCCTCAATACAGAACAGGCTTAGTTCCTGGCTCATCAAAGCCACTTTCACTTACCCTGCCTATGACCCACCTTGGAGATTTCATCGATCTGAATGACACTATAAGGAATTACAAATCTGATATTTATCTTGCCAAAACAAACAAAATTGAGGATCCTTCACGCTCAACCTATCTTCCTGCTGAGGTAAAAGGTAAAACCAGGCTGATCTACACTGTTAAGGATGGGGACAATCTGGGTTACATATCAGAATGGTACAAGATTGGATTGTCTGACCTCAGGTATTGGAACAATGTCTACCGGAACACAATAAGGATTGGCCAGAAACTGGTGATATATGTTGATCCTTCAAGATCAGAATACTCTTCGAAGATTGATGCCATGTCATTTGCCGACAAACAGAAGATGACAGGTAAAATTGTCCCTGTAAACCCTGTCGCCTCCCTGCCAGCCGAAACGGATGGAGAGTATCTGACCTATACTGTACGATATGGGGACACTATATGGGATATAGTAAAGAGGTTCGACAATGTAACAACAAGTGATGTTCTCAACCTAAACAATATAAAAGATCCGGGCAAAATACAGGTTGGACAAAAACTAAAAATAAAGAAGAAGAACTGACCTCTTTATAAAATATGCGTCCTTTCAGATCATTCTCATTACTGCTGATCTTTCTGGTCTGTTTTACAGGTCTTTATTATATTTTCCCCGATAACTGGCATCTCAAACTGCCTTCAATCGGGGAATTTATTCCGGTTGAGGCTGGAATAAGTTCATCACAGGATGCCACTACGACACCCCGGGATAGTAATCTTACTGTTAAAGAATTAACAGATATCATACTTCCCGCCGTTCCTGACACTCTTTTTAATGTCGATTCACTTTTAAGTCGGTCTGAATATTACCCACCGGACCCTCTTCAGGAATTTCTTGATACCCTCCGTTACTCCGGCAGGCAGGTAAGAATAATGTATTACGGTGATTCGCAGATTGAGGGAGACCGGATTACTTCGTTTTTGCGGCAAGTCTTAAGGGAGGGACGTAATGGTACCGGCCCGGGGCTCTTCTTACCTCAGATGCCCGTGATGTACACCAAATCGGTTTATATACGTTCATCTTCAAACTGGAAAAGGTACAATTATCTTTCTTATAAAACAGGCGAAATATCCCATAATGACCTTGGGCCTTTCATGGCATTTTGCAGGTATATTCCCGAAGGACAGATGACAACACTCCCTGTAAAAGCCTGGATAAGAATAGTGCCTTCCAAGTTAGCCGACTCTGCAGCGTTATCCTTCGATTTATTGAGAATATTCTACAGGAACCCCCTCGATGCGATAAATATTCAGGTTAAAGCAGATGACTTTCAACTAATTGCAGACACCCTTGAAACAAACCCCGGGATAAATGAGTTCACATGCCAACTTTACAATTCAAAGAATGTCCTTATTGAGTTTTCAGGCAGAGTAAGTCCGGATATATACGGGATAAGTATCGAAAGTAAAACGGGTATCATTGTTGACAATATTCCTCAAAGGGGCAGTGCAGGCCTTGAGTTTACTATGGTTGACCAGGAAAACCTGAAAGAAGTGTACGGGATACTTTCTCCCGATCTGCTGGTTTTGCATTACGGACTAAATATTGTTAAGAATGTAAGAGAGAACTATTCCTACTATGAAAGGGGATTATACCGGCAGCTCTCACTTCTTAAAAGCATTTCCCCCGGGACAAAATTTCTTGTGGTAGGTGTAACAGATATGGCTGCAGGTGAAGGAGATAGCTTAAGATCATATCCGAATATCCCGGCTATAAATAATGCACAGAAGAATGCAGCGAAGCAGGCTGGTGCTATTTTCTGGGATTCATATAATGCGATGGGAGGGGCCTCTTCGATCATCAGATGGGCTAATATGAGACCACAGTTAGCTCAGAAGGATTATGTTCATTTTACCAATCAGGGCGCCGACACTATCTCCAGGATGATGATTGCCGACCTGTTCACTGTTGCAACCCGGGATACTTTGCCTGCTTCAGGGGTAATTTCCAGACCTGACACCTTAGTCGTGCCACAGAGTGATTTTATTTCAGAACCTCAGAGCACTGAACAGGAGCCTCACCTTGCAGAGGTGTTGATTTCCAGGTTGTTCAGTTATGATCCTGATGAACCATTCATTTTCTCCAGTGCTGCCTTCTGGATCTTCTTACTGCTGGTTCTGTTGGGGTACAGCCTCGTCTATAAAAAATTGTCCCTCAGGAATCTGTACCTATTCCTGATAAGCCTGTTCTTTTATTATAAGTCGGGCGGCTTATTCCTGATCCTGCTGATCATTGTAACCTTCGTTGACTTTTTTTGCGGACTCCTGATATCCGGTTCAGCTACCCGGAGAAGCAGAAGGATATTCCTTCTTATAAGCATATTATCAAATATCGGATTGCTTGCCTACTTTAAATATACAGGATTTTTTATTGATTCCATCAATGATATCTTTGGAACTGACTTTGTCGTACATGATTTCCTTCAGTCTTTCTCAAACTCACTTCTGGGTACCTCTTTTGATGCAGCTGACATTATACTCCCGGTCGGGATCTCATTTTTCACTTTTCAGTCGCTTAGTTATACTATCGATATTTACAGGAAGAAGCTTGAACCGGTCAGAAACATTATTGACTTCGGTTTTTATGTCTCATTCTTTCCGCAACTGGTAGCAGGTCCCATTGTAAGAGCGTCAGAGTTTATTCCCCAGTTGTATAGCGAATTTCATCTTAGGCAAAGGGAATTTAGTCATGCATTATTCCTTATCTCAAAAGGACTTATAAAAAAGATTATTATATCTGATTTTATTGCTGTTAACTTCATTGATCGTGTCTTTGAAATGCCTGCCATGTACTCTGGTTTCGAAAATCTTACAGCCATCTTTGGCTATGGATTGCAGATATATTGTGATTTTTCGGGATATACTGATATTGCTATTGGACTGGGATTGATCCTGGGTTTCAGGTTGCCCGTGAATTTTAATTCGCCTTATAAGGCGTCAAGTGTTGCTGATTTCTGGAGACGATGGCATATCTCCTTATCCCGGTGGCTGAAAGATTACCTTTATATTCCCATTGGAGGGAACCGAAAGGGCAGATTGCGGACTGTGACAAATCTCATGATCACAATGCTTCTTGGCGGACTATGGCATGGTGCAGCTTTGCGGTTTGTTCTTTGGGGCGGGTTACATGGATTAGGTCTGGTTGTGAATAAATTATGGATCTATCTGTTCGGTGAAAAGACTAATAAGAAATGGTATATCAGGGCAGTGGCAGTCTTTTTAACGTTCAACTTTGTATCTTTCTGCTGGATCTTCTTCAGAGCACCGGATATGGAGAGCGCTCTGCTTATGATCCGTCAGATTGCCACAGATTTCTCTCCGGGATCCTACTTGTCACTGATAACGACATACAGTACTGTTTTCTCGCTAATCATTGCAGGTTATCTTATTCATTTCCTCCCTGAGAAGGTTAAAGAGTCCTACCGCGGACTATTCATCAAAATACCTCTGGTCGCCCAGATGATTATCATCATGCTTATAGCCGTATTGTTATTCCAGATGCGGACGACAGAAGTAATGCCGTTTATTTATTTCAGGTTTTAGGATATCTAGTACTACAGGTAAGTCAATTTGTTTCCGGAAGATTCCACAAACGGTGCTATTGCCCTGTTATAGATCCCCTGCACCCAAGCTATAGCCATACCGTAATTAGTTACAGGGATTCCTGCCCTGATAGCCGGCTGCAACCTGTTATAGAGTTGCTTTCTTGTGATCATACATCCGCCGCACTGGATCACAAGCGAATAATCTGAAACTGGTCGGGGCAGTTGATCAAGTCCTGAAACAACATCGTATTCGATTTTTTTACCGGTAAAGTTTGAGATCCATCTGGGGATCTTTGTCCTGCCGATATCATCACATGCTACATGATGTGTACATGATTCCAGCAGCAGCACCCTGTCACCGTCGCGCAATTCTGATATTTTAGGGGTTCCTTTAAGACAATTTTCAAAATCACCTTTAAACCGGGCGAGCATTATGCTGAAGCTTGTTAATGGTATTTCAGGAGGGATAGAAGCATCAGCTTTAATAAAAACCTGAGAATCGGTTATTGCGAGAGCAGGTTTTATTTTTGTTTTTTTCAGGAATGAATCAACTTCCCTCTCTTTAAGGACTATAGCAACCGCATCATTATCAAGAATATCCCTTATCGCCTGTACCTGAGGAAGGATGAGACGGCCTGCAGGAGCCTCGACGTCAATAGGAGTGATCAGAATAACTATATCCCCGTAACTTATCAGATCACCGAGAAGGGTAGGGGTTTTATAAGAGAGTTCAGGGATTGTCTTGATTATCAGCGATATCAACTCCTCGTAATTACGTTTATCTATTGAGGAGAATTCAAAAAGTGATGTTCCCGTAATTATACGGACCTTGTTTTGAAATTCCGGTGTGGGCTCTGCTATGTCTGATTTACTGTGTATTATAATAAATGGAACATCATGGTTACGGAATTTTCCGATAAGATCATCTTCATATCCTCCCCATGAATTATTAGTTACGATCAGCACTGCAAGATCAATGATATCAATAGTTCTGACTGTGCGCTCCACTCTTTTCTGCCCGAGATCACCCGAGTCATCTATACCTGCTGTATCAACAAGTATTACAGGTCCGAATCCGGTTATCTCGAATGACTTTTTAACCGGATCGGTGGTAGTGCCGGCCTGATCTGAAACAATAGCAATATCCTGGCCCGCAAGGCAGTTGATAAGACTGCTTTTGCCGTTATTCCTGCGGCCGTAGATACCTATATGCGGTTTTGCATCCCTGCCTTTGCTCATGCTATTATAATATCGGACAAAATTAGCAATAATTCACATTGTAATTCTGATAAGTTCCGGATTCATTCTAATAATTAAGGCATAATGGTGCAACGGTACAACGGCGCAAAGGTAAAACAATAATAAGCACTTTACAGGCCGGTCCCTGCTATAGCGGGGCAGGCTCTAAGGAGCTTGTAAATAAATTTATAATTCAATAAGTTAAGCCACCGGAATCATCTCCGGGGGCTTTTATTTCAGTCTTGCTGCAACCTCATTTTTTAAGGGCCGCAGATGATTCCTGATTATCGCCCATACAATAGAGGGATCAACAGCATCATAAGCATGGATCAGCCTGTTACGAAATCCGGTAATCTTTCGAGCATTAGATAACGTTGCATCAGGGAATAGTTTTTCAAATTTATTGACCGCTTCACCTATAATTCCAAGCTGTCTTTCCACGGCACTTTGTGTCTTTAAGTCAGAAAGATAATTGTCAAAGTCTGTGATGCCCGAGATAAAAGATTCGATCAATTCAATCGCCTGAAAAATATCAGATAAGTATTTTCTGCCCTGATCCGTCATAAATTAAAACTTTAGTCGAGTCAATACTTTTTCGTAGAAATGGATTACGAATAGAAGAATCTGTTAGCAAATCTACTCTGCGATTGAAGAAGTTTTCAAACAGATCCCACAATGATAAAAGCTTTTCGCCTCTGTCAAGAGGATCTTCAGAGTCAATTTCAACCAGGAGATCAATATCGCTCCTGTTCGGATCAAATTTCTCTGAAACAGATGATCCGAAAGCATATAAGTATTTTACTTTGTGGTTTTTACACAAAATGGCAAATTCATTTCGCTTTTTCGATATTTCTTCTTTTATCTTCATATATCAAAGATAAGCTTTTCCAGGGAATGTCTCATCTCGGATACCATCTTCTCAAGGTTTACAGCATGAGCTTTTTAGCCCCCCTTTAGGGGGGATGGGGGGTGGAGAACCACAGAGTTATATATTACTGCCTGATACCGGACGTGCATATGCGACGACGTCAGCTCCGGTAATTTCATCTTTGCAAAGGATGATCAACCTTTCAAGTACATTTCTGAATTCACGGATATTTCCGGTCCATTCTATTTTCTGCAATTCCCTGATGGCATCCTTTTTTATAATCTTCTTGCTCATTCCGTATTCACTGCAAATCAATGAATTAAAATATTCAGCAAGAAGAGGGATGTCATCTTCACGTTCGTTAAGCGTCGGCACATGAATGAGTATTACACTGAGCCTGTGGTAAAGGTCTTCCCTGAACCGGTTATTTTCAATCTCACTCTTGATGTTCTTGTTTGTTGCAGTTATTACCCTGACGTTAACATGTATATCTTTGTCGGAGCCGACCCTGGTAATCTTATTCTCCTGAAGTGCCCTGAGTACTTTAGCCTGGGCTGAGAGACTCATATCTCCAATCTCATCGAGAAATAGAGTACCTCCGTTAGCCTGCTCAAATTTTCCGATCCGCTGTTTGATAGCCGATGTAAATGATCCCTTTTCATGTCCGAAAAGCTCACTTTCGATCAGCTCTGAGGGTATTGCGGCGCAGTTGACTTCAACGAAGGCTCCTTTTGCCCTGTTGCTTTTTTCATGGATCTGGTGTGCAACAAGTTCCTTGCCTGTTCCGTTTGCTCCGGTTATAAGCACTCTTGCCTCAGTCGGAGCAACTCTGTCGATCATCTCCTTAACCTTCCTGATTGTTTCAGATTCTCCGACAATCTCATACATTTTGCTGACTTTATTCTTCAGGACCTGGGTTTGGGAAATAAGAGTCGATTTATCAGTGGCATTACGGATAGTAATAAGCAGCCGGTTAAGATCCAGGGGTTTCTCAAGAAAATCAAAGGCTCCTTTTTTTATCGCTTCCACGGCCGTGTCGATATTGCCATGACCTGAGATCATTATTACAGGAGTGTCGGATGAGGTTTCATAAATCTTTTGCAGTACCTCTATTCCATCCATCTTGGCCATCTTTATATCGCAGAGAACAATGTCGTATGAGTTTGAATTGAATAATTCAATTCCTGAAGGGCCGTCCTCTGCCAGATCTACCTCATGTTTCTCATACTCCAGTACCTCCTTCAGAGTATTCCGGATTGCCCGTTCGTCGTCTATTACAAGTATCTTTGACATAACGTCGTTAATTATTTCTACTGTCATTGTGATCCCGCGAAGCGGGAGAAGCAATCTCTATAATTGTATCTTTTGTTTTTAAACACGGAGTTACGCTGAGCCCTGAGCCCTGAGCCCTGTGCCCTCAGCCGTTATACCTCAGCCACTTCCACATCTCTTTCCATGATGTTTTCTTCCCGTACATTAGGATTCCTGTGCGATAAACCTTGGCTGCCATCCAGACAAATGCCATAAAAGTAATTACCATAATCAGCATTGAAACAGCAATCTGCCAGTAAGGCACTCCAAAGGGTATCCGTGCCATCATAACAATCGGGGAGGTAAGTGGTATAAGTGAAAACCAGAACGAGAGTGAACTTTCAGGATTTTGCATTGTACCCATTGCAACAAATAGTCCGAAAATTATTGGTATTGTAACAGGCAGCATAAATTGCTGGGTTTCGGTCTCATTATCAACTGCCGATCCGATAGCAGCAAATATTGAGGCATAAAGAAGATACCCTGAAATAAAATAAAAGATAAAACATATTACAATCAAGCCCCAGGGCTGATTCATTGCATTGTTAAACATCCTGGAAAATTCTGCAAGCTCTGGTGTCAGGTCAGGAGTCTGAGAAGGAACTGCCGCCTGCTGGCTATCGTTCATAAGACTTTTTGTTACATTCTGAGTAACTTCAGTCACATTTGTATTTTGCAGGACAGTTGTTTTCACAACACCGACTATAGCTATTGTAAGGATTACCCAGAACAAAAATTGTGTCAGTCCGACCAGGGCAATGCCGATAATTTTACCCATCATCAGCTGAATAGGCTTAACCGAAGAGACAATTACTTCCACTACCCTGCTTGTTTTTTCTTCAATTACACCCCTCATCACCTGAGCCCCGAACATAAATACAAGCATATACATAAGGAATCCGCCAATATATGCAACTGCCATCGCTATTCCTGTGCTGGTTTCCTTAACTGCTCCCGATTCATCTATTTTTATTGTCTGGATCGAGACGTTAGTCTGGACATTCTTCATAATTTCGTCGAGATTTTCAATTTTGTAGACAGATAACTTCTGTCTTTCAATCTCTTTTTCAAGTGAACGTTCAATATGATCCAGGACACCAATTGCTGGTTGTTGTTTCGATATAAGCTGAACGGCATTAGGGACATTTACCACTTCGGGTGAAATATAAAGAATACCATAATATCCTGCTTGTTCAAAAGTCCTTTTAAGGTCATCAACTTTAACATTTTCGAGATATACGAACTCTAAATTTTTGGTATTTTGTATGACACCCTTAAAAAGGTCTGATCTATCTTCAATAACTGCAATCTTTTTAAAATCCTGATCCTGGTTCATCATTACAAGGGCAGGAACAACAATTACTGCTGCCATAAGAAGCGGTGCCAGAATCGTCATGATAATAAACGATTTTTTCCTGACTCTTGTTAGATATTCCCTTTTAATAATTACAGATATCTTATTCATAATAATATGTTTAAGGTGATATTGGAAAGTGTTTTATTAATTGCGGGCTTCAACTACCCTTATAAAAATCTCGTTCATTGAAGGTAGAGCTGGATTGAATGAAATGATCTTACCGGAATTAATAGCGGTTTTAAGAATTTCATTTGTATTCATATCCCTGTTTGTTTTTATTCTGATAATACTTTTATCATTATCTGTCTGTCTGTTAAGGATATTGTACTGACCATTTCCTTCTATGGTCACATCACCTTCAAAAACAAGATCATACTCATTGGCAGCCCACTCCTTACGAATTGTATCGACACTTCCCTCAAGAATAGTCCTGGCTTTATCGATAAGGGTTATATTATCACACAACTCCTCAACCGAGGCCATATGATGTGTTGAAAAAATTATTGTGGCACCCCTTTCCCTCAGAAACAGGATCTCGTTTTTAATCAGATTGGTATTTACAGGATCAAATCCGGTAAATGGTTCATCAAATATAAGGAGCTTCGGCTCATGAAGGACTGTTGTAATAAACTGTACCTTTTGCTGCATACCTTTTGATAATTCTTCGACTTTTTTACCCCACCAGTCGATAATATCAAGTTTTTTGAACCAGTATTTAAGCCTTTTCATTGCTTCGGCTTTTGTAAGTCCTTTAAGCTGGGCAAAATATACAGCCTGTTCTCCTACTTTCATCTTTTTGTATAACCCTCTTTCTTCAGGGAGATAACCGATTGATAATACGTCCTCCGGCTTTAGTTTTTTCCCGTTGAGGAATAATTCTCCGGAGTCAGGACCTGTTATCTGGTTGATGACTCTTATAAGTGTTGTTTTTCCGGCACCGTTTGGTCCAAGAAGCCCGAAAATGCATTGCTCTGGTACAGAGATGCTTACATTATCAAGTGCCAGTTGGGTACCGAATTGTTTTGTGATGTTTTTTGCTTCAAAAAGTACCATGAGTTTTAGTATGTAGATTAAATATGAAATCGTCGATTACTGGAAATATCCTCTCATCCGTTCGAAGAAGCCTTTATCGTCTTTATCGGGTTTGGGGGCAAAGGAATCAGAATCTTTGAATCTTTCCATGAGTTTTATTTCATCTCTGGGTAAGTTTTTTGGTATCCAAACATTAACATTTACCAGCAGATCGCCTCTGCCGTAGCCGTTCACTTCAGGTAATCCCTTGCCTCTCAACCGAAGGATTTTACCCGGCTGGGTGCCTGGTTCAATCTTGATCTTTAAATTATTTTCAACTGTGGGAACTTCGACATGAGAACCTAATATTGCATCAGGGATACTGATAAAAAGATTGTAAATAAGGTCGTTACCCTCTCTTATCAACTGTGGGTGTTCTTCTTCATCTATAACAACAAGCAGGTCGCCATTAACTCCTCCCCGTCTCGGAGCGTTTCCTTTACCATTGACATTCATTTGCATTCCTTTGCCAACGCCTGCCGGGATATTTATTTTTATTATCTCATCTTTCTGAACGATCCCTTCGCCGTAACAAACCGTGCATTTTTTTGTAATAGTTTTACCCTCACCGCCACATGAAGGACAGACTGAAGTAGTTTGCATCTGACCGAGCATGGTGTTCACAACTTTTGTCACGTGCCCCGATCCCCTACAGGTTGAACATGTCGACATACTATTAAGATCAGCAGCGCCTGATCCTCCGCAGGAATTACATGTGTCGTATTTGTTTACCTTTATCTTTTTTTCTGCTCCTGCTGCGATTTCATGAAGTGTGAGTTTTACCTTAACTCTCAGGTTGCTACCTTTATTGACTCTTCTGCTGCTGCTTCGTCGTGAACTGCCAAATCCCCCGAACCCTCCGAAAGCATCACCAAAAATATCGCCAAACGAAGCAAAGATATCTTCTACCGTCATTCCGGCTCCGCCAAATCCGTTACCGGCCCCGCTGACTCCTTCATGACCGAAACGGTCGTACCGGGCACGTTTTTCATCGTTGCTTAAAACCTCGTATGCTGCTGCTGCCTCTTTGAAGTTCTCCTCAGCTTTTTTATCGCCGGGATTTTTATCGGGATGATACTTCAATGCCTGCTTCCTGTAAGCTTTCTTTATCTCCTCCTTCGTAGCCTCCTTTGATATTCCAAGCACCTCATAATAATCTCTTTTTCCCATCCTTTTGGTTTTTTCTATATCAACGCTTCACACACATATCTGAATCAACCCTACTCACCTACAACAACTTTTGAGTGTCTTATAACCTTATCCTGCAGATAGTAACCTTTAAGTATGACATCAACCACCTTCCCTTTCTTTGTCTCTTCTTCTACTGGGACCTGAGCAACAGCCTCGTGAAGATCAACATCAAATCTGCTGTTAAGTGATTCAATTTCCTTAACGCCATTCTGTGTGAGAAAGTCATAGAATTTAACATAAATCAGATCGATCCCCTCCTTCAGAGCTACACTGTCGGTTGTTGACTCCATGTGCTTCAGGGCTCTTTCGAAATCGTCCATGAAAGGAAGAACCTTTATCAGTATATCTTCTCCCGCATATTTTGCAATATCCATTTTTTCCCTGAGGGTGCGTTTTCGGTAATTATCAAACTCGGCAGAAAGCCGCAGATATTTATCCTGTATCTCTGCCAGTTTTGCCTCAAAAACATTCTCCTCCCGGACAACTTTGTCAGTGGCAGGTTCAGCTATACCATCTCCATTCAACTGACTCTCCACTGATTCCTTGTCATGTGATAACTCAACCTGATCTTTATTGTCGGGATCAGTATTGTGTTTATTGTCTTTATTTTCAGTTATTTCAGTATGGTTTTTCTTTTTGTTTTCTTCCGTTTCAGTTAACTTTTTCTTAACCATCATTCACATTATTTCAATTAGATCTTTTAAAATTAATCAAAATACCTGCCAATAGCGGGGAATTGACAAATTGGCAGGAAGGCTTAAAGGCACAACGGCGCAAAGGCCTGAAAATGTATTATATATTATAAGCGATGTATTATGTTTTGCCATTGAGCCGCAACGCCTCTACACCTTCGCGCCTTCACGCCTTTATACCCTTCTAATATCAGCTCCAAGGGCATTGAGCCGTTTATCAATATTCTGATAGCCCCTGTCGATCTGCTCAATATTATGAATTATGCTTTTCCCTTCAGCCGATAAAGCTGCAATGAG
>Ga0307380_10008665_pt1 | contig 13005 bp, 4 predicted proteins | sample UN3MG_FD_202239 | JGI IMG/M metagenome (GOLD analysis project Ga0307380, IMG submission 202239) | Soil microbial communities from Risofladan, Vaasa, Finland - UN-3 | ecosystem: Environmental > Terrestrial > Soil > Coastal area > Acid sulfate soil | place: Finland: Risofladan, Vaasa | collected... | reverse complement strand
ATAGTCCAATCCCACGAAAACTGGTATCCTCGACATGCCCGTTGCTCCATAACAGAACCTGGATATTCCCGCTGGTACAATACACCAGCAGGAGCAACGGGCTCTCATCCCCATCTTGCGTGGCCATGCGGAGCCTTGGTGCAATTGCGCGGGCGGCCCGGCGGATCAAGTGTCACTTGCCCTCTGGTGTTGGCCGTGCCGACTTGGTACAATTCGGAGCGTTAGCCGGTTAGGCAGTTTTTGGCGGGCGCGACGGCCTACGAAGGGCCTGGGACCGCGGCGCATGGCGCAGTCCCAGGTTGGGCCGGAAACCGCCGCACCTCCGCGGGATTACCAGAACAGCGAGAAACAGCGATCCGCGCGCATCGCTCGCCATCGGTCGTGAGGCGCGCGGCCGCCCATCGGAGTGAGCGGGACCGCGATGAAAACGTGGACCTCATCGACCAGCGTTTTTTTTGGGGGGGCACGCAGGTTCCACGCTGCCAACGACGACGACGGCAACCCCAAACCGGCCACCCCGGCCAGTCTCGGGGCGGGGTAGAAAGAAACGAGGGAATGCTATGAATCGGACGGTTCTCCACGGGCTGTGGGCCTGGGCGGTCGTGGGCGTCGCGGGCTCTGCGACGGTGTGGGGCGGCGACATGGTGTTCGTTCCCGGCGGGTCGTTCCAGATGGGCGACACCTTCAGCGAAGGCTCATCATCCGAGCTCCCAGTCCACACCGTCCACCTCAGCCCGTACTACATCGACGCGTACGAGGCCACCAACCAGCAGTACGCCGACGCGCTGAACTGGGCCTGGACCCAGGGCGGGCTGATCACGGTCACCAGCGGCGTGGTCTACAAGTACGGCAGCGGGCCGAGCTACCTATACTGCTCGACGACCTCGGCCCCCTCAGGCTTTCCACATTTCGGCAACTGCAGCCGGATCACCTGGAACGGCAGCACCTTCGGCGTGGTGGCGGGGAAGGAGGACCACCCGATGGCGCTGGTGAGCTGGTACGGCTCGGTCGCGTACTGCAACTGGCGCAGCGCGATGGAGGGCAAGCCCCTGTGCTACAACCTCTCTACCTGGACCTGCAACTTCGGGAGCGGCTATCGCCTGCCGACGGAGGCGGAGTGGGAAAAGGCGGCGCGGGGCGGTACGCCGGGGCACCGGTTCCCGTGGTCCGACCAGGACACCATCCAGCACGCCCGGGCGAACTACTACAGTTCATCGTCCGTCTCGTACGACACGAGCCCGACGCGCGGCCATCACCCGGACTTTCTTGACGGCGGATATCCGTACACGAGCCCGGTGGGGTACTTCGCTCCGAGTGATTATGGCGTGTACGACATGGCGGGCAACGTGTGGGAGTGGTGCAACGACTGGTGGTCGGGCACATACTATTCGAGTTCGCCAGGATCGAACCCGACGGGACCGGTGTCGGGCACGTACCGTGTTCTGCGCGGAGGCGGTTGTATCTTCTATGCGCCCTACTGCCGATGTGCGCACCGCAACGGCTTCACGCCCGGCGACGGGTACTACGGCTACGGGTTCCGGTTGGCCCTGGGGAGTCTCACGCCCTCGGGGGGCGGTGTGCCTATCGGTGACTGGATACTGACAGGCGATTCAGTCGTTCAGGTCAGCCCGAACGTATGGCAGATCAGCGGCAACGTTTGGATCAACGGCCTGCTCCGCCTGACCGGTACGGTCACGGCCAACACGTTCACGTCGATCGTCTACGGTGCAGGCCAAGTTTGGCTCGATGGCGTCCCCGTCCTCGGGGACGTGATGATCTACGACGGTGCCTGGGAGTTCGACGGCGAAGCGGCCGCCACGACCACCATCAACCAGTTGCTCTCCGGTCTCAAGGTCGTTGGCCTGGATGTAAAAGTTGACCACATCGAAGTGATCACGGAAGGAGTGCGTCTCCAGGGATGCCTGGCCATGCCTGGGCTACTCAACGGAGCTAACGGAGCTAAGCTGGACATCTCGGGCAGCGACTACATCCAGCTCACCGTGACCGGAGGACTGGAGTTCAGCGGTGCCACCATCAGCATTCCGGACGCCAGCGGCCTGCAGTTCATGGGCATACCCTTCAACGCCAGCAGCGTGTCGCTTCACGTCAGCCCGAGTGAGATCCAGATTCGCGGAACGCTGGAGCTTCCAGCCTTGCTCGGCGGGACGACCATCGACCTGTCCACCGACCAGAACCACGTCTCAATTACCGAAGCGGGCGGCCAGCCGCACGTGGACCTCGCCGGCACCCTTGCCCTGAACGGCCCGATCGTGCTCGGTCCGGGCTTCTCGCTGCAGGACATGTTCTTCACGCTCAACACGGGGCAGGAGATCCTCCAAGCCGACGGGACGCTGAACGTCCCGGCAGGATTCGGGATACAAGCGGGCGTGGGCTTCCGCGGGGGTTATTTCAACTACGTGCAGGCTGGGCGGACGAACATGGGCTTCGTGATCATCTACGGCCCGCCACCGGCCTTGGTACCGATCGTGTACTGGCAGGACGTTTCGGCGTTCATGGACAACTTGTCGCCGGACGACGGGCTAGCGATCGTGTTCGGCGGAGCCATGGCCTTCACGGCTGGGCCACAGATCAGCTCGTACTACCTGGCTCGGCTGAACCTGGCTGCCGAGTACGACACTGGCGGGCGCTTCACCGGGACCGGGCAAGTTCTGATTGGTGGTGGCCCGGATCCCTTTGAGTTCGCCTCGGCAAGCGTCATCCTGGACAAGACGTACGGGATGTACGTCAATGGCCACATGAGCTTCATCGGCATCCTGGATGTCGACGGGGCTGTGCGGATCGACCTGTACAACAACATGCAGGGTGACCTCACGGGGACTATCCACGCGCCTGCTTGGCTAGGCGGCTTGGACCTGGCCGACGCGACACTCTACGGGCAGTACTACGACGACGTCGACCTGGCGAACGATTACTTCATTGCCGCTGGCCGAATCGGCTGGATCTTCGAGTTCGAGCACGCAGTCAAGTTCGACATCAACACCGGCGACGTGGACTGGAACGCCAGCATGGACCTGATCCACGAGGTCGATGTCCCACCAGGGGGCCGCGATACACCGCCCTTCTCCTTCGATCTACCGGCCGGTTTGCAGGGAGCCATATTCCGGGCGGATTGGGATTCAGGAGATACTGACCTGCATCTGACCCGACCGGACAGCACACTCATCACGCCCGCGAACGTCGATACGTTCCCCGACGTGAAGTACTTCAAGGACGACGTCGGCCTTCAGGCGATGTACGCGGTGACACAGCCTGAGGTAGGACAATGGCAGGTGGATCTGACAAACCCGGCAGGCATCGGCGGGTACCGCATACAGCAGTTGAGTACAACAAGCAGGCCGGTGATCACCGTGCTGGAGCCGTCTACGGACACCGTGGCCGCCAGCGTCAACATCACCTGGACGGATGCGGACAGCGACAGCGATGCGACGATCACCCTGTACTACGACACCGACCGCAAAGGCGCCGACGGAGTGGAGATCGGCACCAGCGGCATCAGCGAGGATGACCCGGCGAACGCGTACCTCTGGGATACGACGGGTGTGCCGACCGGCACCTACTACGTCTACGCCAAGATAGACGATGGCCAGAACGCTCCGACGATCGACTACAGCATCGGGCGGGTCACCGTGGTCGATCCAGCCGCGCCCGGGGCTCCGACCGATTTGGCGGCTGTCGCGGGTGATCAAGAGGGCGAAGTCCGACTGGCCTGGACCGCCGGGGCCGGGGTGGTGGATCATCACGTCATCAGCGTTTCGAGCGATGCCGCCGGTGAGTTCTCTGAAGCCCTGGTCGCTGGGACAGACGACGTAACCATGACGCTCACCGGCCTGGTGCCGGGCCAACAATACCGCCTGGCTGTGGCAGCGGTGGATGCGCCCGATCGCACCAGCGAGTTCAGCGAGCCGGTCATCGTCACTGTTCAGGGGACGGCGAACAACGTTCCGGTTTTCACCGGGAGCCTTGCCAGCCGCGCCACGGACGGGCAGCTATACCAGAGCCAGGTGTGGGCAACCGACATCGACGGGCAGGCCATCAACTACGCCCTGGTGAACGAGCCCGTCGGTATGACCGTGTCGACGAACGGCTTGATCGACTGGACGCCGGCGTCAAACCAGGTGGGGGACCACACCTTCCATGTGGCCCTTGATGACGGTGTGGGCGGCATTAGCCAGCGCTCGTTCTTCATCAACGTGGCGGATAGTGACGTGGGTAACCGGCCGCCGGAGATCCTGTCGCAGGCAGCGGCACTCGTGCAACCGGGTAGCCAGTACAGCTATCAGGTGATCACCGACGATCCTGACGCCGGCGACACTCTGGTGTTCGATCTGCTTGACGAGCCGGGAGGGGCGACGGTGAGCACCGCGGGGCTGGTGGAGTACAACGTCCCCGCGGGCACCGGGCGGTACGATTTCCTGGTCCGGGTGCAGGATAGCCTCGGGCTTTATGACATCCAGCGATTCACGATCCAGGCAGACGCCGACGCCCCGCTTCTCGACGTCGGCGCTTGGGGCTCGGCCACAGCGGTTGCCCCCGACACTATCGAGGTGGAGGCCAATCCCGCGCCGGACGCCACCGGATTGATCGAGTACCAGCTTGAGGTCGACGCGGCACCTGCCCAGTGGCAGCGATTACCGAAGTGGACGATTGCCGGCTTGTCCCCCAACACACAGCATGCCTTCCGCGTAATGGCCCGCGACGCCTCGGCCGACCAGAACGAATCGGGCTGGTCCGATGGCCTCAACGTGTACACTTTGGCCGACACCCCGCCCGCTCCGATCCTGGTGTCCGCGGAAGAAACCGCCCTGAACCTATCACTCTCGCCGGGAGCCAATCCCGCGGGCACCGAGCTGGCCTTGTGGAACGTTTCGTATGCAGAGTGGGTGGCGCTCGACGGAACCGGGTCAGTCACCGAGGTCTGGGCTGACGCCGCAACCTGGGGAACGGTCAACGTTCACGGTTTGGCCGTCGACACGACGCACCACTTCACGGTCAAGGCCCGGAACGGTGATGTCATTGAAACGGCCGATTCGCAGATCCTGGCTGCCAAGACGCTTGCCCCAGCCTCAACAGCGCAGATCGGCCTGTCCCAAACCTGGGTGCTGGAGAACTTGGCCGGGTCTACCGACCAGCAGGTGATGCTGACTGCCTCGTTCGATGACGACCCATATACCAACAGCAACTATACGTACCTGTGGATCGCCCCTGATCACGCGGTGACGGGCAAGGCCATGGTGCTGGTGTCTGGTGGTGGGGCGCCTGGCTCAGCGGCCACGTATGCTGCCCCGGAGGCACCGGCCGCCGATGTGACTCCCTACGCGATCCAGTGTGTGGTCACCGGCATAGACCACGGGAACTACGTGATGGGCACCGTGCAGGTCACCGTCGTGCAGCGGGGTGACGCCGACCACGACGGCGATATCGATCTCGACGACTTCGCCATATTCGGGACCTGCCAGGCCGGTCCGGACGTAAACATACCTCCGGGCGGCTGCACGCAGGAGGAGTTTGACGCCGCGGACGCCAATGCGGACAACGACGTAGACCTCGACGACTTTGGGGGGTTCCAGACTGTGTTCATGGCTGTGGTACGAGCCGACTTGGACTGGGACGGGGACGTCGACCTGGATGACTACGGACTGTGGCAGACATGCCTGGCCGGGCCGGGCGTCCCGGCAGTCGGTGGGTGCCAGTACGGGGACCTCGACGGGGATGGGCACGTTGACATGAGGGATTTCGGCGAATTCCAGGAAGCGTTCAGCGGGGGTTAGGACGCTGCTTGCTCGTTGCCGGAGGAGGTTACGGGGGTCAGGCTTACTTCTTGCTACCGTCGCTGCCTCCCTTTGGGCGCCGGGGCGGCATAGCTCCGCCCAGCCGACCCGTCCAACGCCCACAGCGCACGCCACATCCTCACTCACCGACCCACGATACCCGCATGCGCAGTCCTGCGCCTCAAAGCAGTCCTCTGCGCCAATCTCCGAAATCTGCGGACAATGCCTTTGCAGTCAAGAAAGGACCAACTGTCTCCGCCCCCGTTCTCGCCGCACCGGCCGCGCCATTCGCAATTCCCCCTCCCCGAATCCGCGTCCATCCGCGAAATCCGCGGCCCGTCCGCCTTTCCCGCCTCGCTCCTCAGTCCGCGTTTCTTGGCTTCTTTCTGTGCGCTCTGTGTCATCTGTGGATCATGCCGTTTTTCGACGCCCGTTCGACGCCCGCCCGCCCGGCGCGATCGTCACACCTCTTCCCGCACGCCCGCCCAACGCCGCGATTCTCCCTTCTCCCTTCGCCTCCCCGCCGCCCCGTCTCCGTGGCCCGCCTTGCCCTTGCCGTTTCCCTTTTGCCTGGCCTGAATCTGCGCCAATCTGCGAAATCTGCGGATAATGCCTTTGCAGTCAGAACACGGTCAACCGTCTCCGCCCCCGTTCGCGCCGCACCAGCCGCGTCAATCGCTATTCGCCATTCGCAATTCCCCAATCCCCCGCCTCTCTTGGCGCCCTTGGCTTCCTTGGCGTCCTTCGCCGCCTTGCCGTTGTCGGTCTCCTGGCGTTCTTGGCGATCTTGGCGCCTTGGCGGTTCACTCTTTGGGTTCAGGTGGTCAGCCTGACTTCTTCCCGCCGTCGCTGCCTCGCTTCGCCCGCCACGCTGCCATAGCCCCGCCAAGCCGACCCGTCCAACGCCCACCGCGCACGCCACATCCTCACCCACCTCACCTCCCCCGCTCGCCCACAAACCCCCGTTCAAACCCGCACGCCGCCCCATTCGCCATTCGCCATTCGCAATTCCCCCTCCCCCAATCCGCGTCCATCCGCGAAATCCGCGGCCCGTCCGCCTTTCCCGCCTCGCTCCTCAGTCCCCGTTTCTTCGCTTCTTTCTGTGCTCTCTGTGTCATCTGTGGATCATGCCGTTTTTCGACACCCGTTCGACGCCCGCCCGCCCGGCGCGATCGTCACACCTCTTCCCGCACGCCCGCCCAACGCCGCGATTCTCCCTTCTCCCTTCGCCTCCCTGCCGCCCCGTCTCCGTGGCCCGCCTTGCCCTTGCCCTTTCCCTTTTGCCTGGCCTGAATCTGCGCCAATCTGCGAAATCTGCGGACAATGCCGTTGCAGTTAAAAAACGATCAACTGTCTCCGCCCCTGTTCTCGCCGCGCCAGCCGCGCCCTCTGCGGTGAACGTCCTGCCTCTGCTTGCCAACTCGATACTCGCTACTCGCAACTCTGAACTCACCTTTCGCCCTTCGTCATTCTTCGAATCCCAAATCTCCAATCCTGCCCCACCTGACCGCCTCAAAGCCTCAGCCTTCCTTCTGTGCCATCTGTCTCATCTGTGGATCAAGCCGTTCTGCGGAGCAAGGTAAGGGTGAGGTTGCTTCCTGCTGCCCTCGCTGCCCCACTTTGCCCCCATCGCTGGTCCCCTGCTAGCCTGCGCCCCGCCTCAGTCCCTCTCAGGCCTCTCTCCGCGCTCTCGGCGCCCTCTGTGGTGAATGCCCTCGGCCGTTCGCCTTGCCTCTCCGGATTCCGCATTCCGCATTCGGACGTCCGCATCCCAATATCCACCTTCTCACTTCTCCCTTCTCACTTCCCTCTTCGCCTCCGTGCCTCCCCGTCTCCCTGGTCAGCTTCTCCCGCCTCAATTCCCACTTCAAACCGCCCCTGGCGCTACCAAAAACCCCGTTTTCCGCAGACCGCACCCCCTGAAGGTGATCGGGCGCCAAGTTATAGGGGTAGAGGAACGCATCCCTCAGGCGCGGATGCGCGTAGCCGACGCCACCGGAGGCCGCAACGCCGGCAAGAAAAAGGCCACGGGCACGAGACGCGCACGGCAGGCACCCAACGCACGGGTGCGCCCGACCGAAAGGAGGTGCCACGGACGAATCCGTCCCATGACACAATTGAATAAGAGGCACGGGTGCCCAGAGGCCGCCGCGGGTCGCCGGTTTGAACCGGCCCTCGCCCGGTGCTTCTCCTGGCTCAGAAGAGTGATCCTCGCTCGCTGCTCCGCGCTAGCTGAAGCTCGCGGATCAATGGGGTCACGGACGTTTCGACCGGCGCAATGGGTCAGTTTGAGTTTTTGACCAGCGCTGCCGCTACGCGGCCGGAGCATCAGACCGATCGGCGGGCGAGACGAAAACGCGGCCCAACCGCGCCCCGACCGATCGCAGGTCGGCCGCGATCAGGTAGATCGACGGCACCACGACCAAGACCAGCACCGTCGCGAAGGCCAGCCCGAAGGAGATGGATATCCCCATGGGGATCAGGAAGCGGGCCTGGAACGACTGCTCGGCGAGCAAAGGGGCCAGTCCGGCCACGGTGGTGATGCTGGTCAGCAGGATGGGCCGCAGACGCGACTTGCAGCCGATGACCACGGCCTCGAACATCTTCGTGCCGGCCGCGATCTGCCGGTTGATGAAGCTCACCAGAATCAGCGAGTCGTTCACCACGATCCCCGACAGGGCCACCAGCCCGATGAGCGACAGCACGGTCAGCGGATAGCCCATCAGGTAGTGCCCCACCACGGCACCGGTCAGGCCGAAGGGAATCGCAGTCATCACGATCAGCGGCTGCACGTAGCTGCGGAACAGCCCCGCCAGGATGACGAAGATCAGCAGCATAGCGATAACGAAGTCCCGCTTCAGCGAGACGAACGACTTGGCGAACTCGCGCTCCTGTCCGCCGAAGGCCATGCTGACATCCCGTCCTTCGGCCAGCTCCGTGAAACCGGCCGCCAACTTCGCGTTGATGTCATGGGAGTTGGCCACGGCCTCATCCACGTCGGCCGTCACGGTCACCGTGCGCCGCTGATCCAGCCGGTTGATGGCCGCATAGCTGCGCCCCTCGCGCACCCGGGCCACCTCCGAGAACGGCACCAGCGTCCCGTCCGGCGCGGCGATCCACATCGACTCGACGTCATACACCTGCCTGCGGTCCGACTCCGGATAGCGAACCACGATCTTGACGTCTTCGCGATCCCGGTTGATCTTGCGAGCCTCCAGCCCGTAGAACGCCGCCCGCACCTGGCCGGCCAATGACTCCGTCGTCAGCCCCAACGCCCGGGCCGAATCCAACAGCTCGATCTGAATCTCCCGCCGGCCGGCATCGAAGTTGTCGTCGATGTCGAAGACGCCCTCGAACTGGCCGAGCCGCTGCTTCAGCCGGTCGCAGACGGCCACGATGTCCTCCAGGCGCTCGCCGCTGATCTCCAGTTGGATCGCCCGACCACCCGGACCCCCGTGGATGGCCGTGTAGCGCAACGCATTGGCCCCGGGGATGTCGCCGGTCTGCTCCCGCAGATCCCGCAGGATCGCCTCGCTGTCCCGCTGCCGCTCCTCGACCGCCTGCAGCTCGATGATCACCTGGGCGGTGTGCGACCTGGCCCCGGCAGCCTGGCCCCAATCGTCGATTTGCGAGCCCACCAGCGTGAACATGCTCTGGACTTCGGGGATGGCCAGTCCGGCCCGTTCGATGGCCTGCACGCCCTCATCGGTCTGCGCCAACGGCGTGCCCACCGGCATCTCCAGATTGGCCAGCAGCGTCTCGGAGTCCATCTTCTGGAAGGGCACAAAGGGCACCCGCCCCCCCTGCACGGCGCCCGCCGCGACAATCAACCCGGCCACCGCGACACCCAGCGTGACGTAACGGTATCCCAGGGCCAAACGCAGCAGCCGCTCGTACCCGGCGATCAGCACGTTATGCAGCACGTGCTGCTGGAGGCCGCGGAACCGGGCCCGCAGGGTCTTCAGCCGCCCGTTGGTCTCGCGGACCCGTCGAGGCACCATCTGATGGGCCAGGTGCGAGGGCAGAATGGTCAGGGCCTCGAACAACGAGGTGCTCAATGCGATGATCACGATGATGGGCAGTACGATGAAGAAGTCACCCATCTGCCCCTCGATGTACATCAGCGGAGCAAACGCCGCGACGGTCGTGGCAATCGCGCAAACCACGGGCCAGGTAACCTCCTCGGCCCCTTGGATCGCGGCCACCTTGGGGGGCACACCGCGCTCGACCTTCGAGTAGATGTGCTCCGCGATGATGATGGCGTCGTCCACCAGCATGCCCAACACGACGATCATACCGAACATGGTCAGCAGGTTGAGCGTCATCCCGATGAGCTTCATCACGATCAGCGTGCCCAGGATGGACAGCACCAGCCCCATCATCACCCAGAACGCCACCCGCCAGTTCAAGAAAGCCAACAGCGTGACGAAGACCAGCATCAGCCCCCACAGGCCGTTGCGCTTCACCAGATCCAGCCGCCCCTCGATGAACCGGGACAGGTCGCTATGTGTCTCCATGAGACCCGGCAGGTCGCCGTAGGGCTGGAGGGCAGCCGTCTGATAGACCCCCTGGGCCGCCCGCCCGCGCGGCGTATAGGTGTCCGCCCCGGAGAGTTCGAACGGCTGCCCCGTCTTTCCGGCCAGGAAGGCCTTGACCTTCCAGGCAATGTCGATGGCATCCTGGTTGGCCGTCTGGTACACGGTCACAGACACCGACGGCCTCGCGTTGTAGCGCCCGATCAGATCGACGTCCTCAAACCCATCCACGACCCGGGCGACGTCCTTCAAGCGAATGACCCGGCCCCGGGCATCGCTGCGGACCACGATTTCGCCAATGGCCTCGGCCTGGTCTTTCTCCCCCACCGTCCGCACGGCCACGTTGCCGCCGCCGGTGCGCACCTGCCCCCCGGGCAGGTCCAGGTTGGACCGGCGGATGGCGTTGGCCACCTCGCCAAACGACAGCCCGAACTCCAGCAGCCGCCCCTGCCGGACTTCGACGCTGATCTCGTCCGGGCGCGTACCGCTCAGAACGACCTCGGTGATCCCGTCGATCTGCAGGACGTCGTCGCGCAGCTGCCTGCCCCACTCCTTGAGCGTCTGCTCGTCAATCTGCCCGTAGAGCGAAAACGAGATAACCGGCAGGCGGGGCTCGGCCGCTGTGACCCGCGTCTCTTCGGCCTCTTCGGGGAAGTCCTCCCGCGGAATCGTGTCGATCACCGCCTTGGCATCGGTGACCACCTGGTCGACGTCATCCACGTCGTTTCGCAACGCCAGCAGGATGGTGGAGTACCCCTCGCCGATAGTGGTCCGCATCTCGTCAAGTTCTTCCAGGCCCTTGACCTGCTCCTCAATCTTGATGGAGATGCCCTTTTCCACCTCCGCCGGCGTGGCGCCGGGATAGATCGTCGTGATGCGTATCTGGTTCGGGCGGATTTCGGGGAACATCTCCCGCACCAGCGTGAAGGCGCAATACAACCCGCCGATCAGGATGGTCAGCATCAGCAGGTTGACCAGAATGGGGTTGTGCACGCTGAAGCGCGGCAGGGAAAACCCTGTTGGGGCGCCCGAAGAGGCTGGGGGAGAATCGACTTCTCGGCGCCGGAGACGCCGGATACGGAACACCAGCCCAGTTGTGGTTCTTGGTAGGCGTCTCCGGCGCGCGCGCCGTGGTTTATTCCCAGGCTCCGAAGATGGGTCTTCGGACTGACTCCCACTGACTGGCTGGTCTTGGTCTGGTGGGTCGGGCAGGGTCATTGGCGTGCCCCTTCCGCCCCGTCGGTCGCCCGCGGCGTCGGCACGTGGACTACGGACCCGTCCTCGAGCACGTCGAGATTCGTCACGATGACCCGGTCACCGGGAGCGAAGTCGCCGGTCACAACCGCCTGCTCGGCCAGCAGCCGTTCGACCTGCACGCCGCGGCGCGTTGCCCGGTCGCCGTTGACCACGAACACGTGCCCATCCACGATCGCACCGCGGGGGACCAAGAGTACGTCGGTCAGCGTCGGCCCGGTCACGTCGGCCCGCAGGAAGTACCCCGGCACCAGGGGCGTGCCCTGGAGACGGTTGTCCACCACCACGTAAGCCTGAAACGTGCGTGACCGTTCGTCGGCACTGGGCGACACGCGCTCCACCTCGCCCGACCATTGCAGTTCCGGCGCACTGTCCACCGACAGCGTCACCGCCGTTGCGATCGTCACCCGCGGGCGGGTCGCGACCGGCAGCTCGATGGGCACCTCGATGCGTATCGGATCGATCAGACTGGCCACCGCGGTGCCGCGTTGCACCGTCTCGCCGACCTCGACCATCAGCTCGTCGATCTGCCCGTCGAACGGGGCCGCGATCCGGCAGTGCTCCACGTCCAGTCTGGCCAGCTCCACATCGGCCAGGCGGGCCTGATGGGCGGCACGGAGCTGTTTCTTCCGCGGCGCGATCAGGGCGAGTTGGTTCTCGTATATCGTCCGCTCGCGGACCGCACGGGAATGGGCCAAACGGGCCAGATCGTACTCCCGGGACGAGGCGTGCTCGCCCTCCAGGAGCCCGGCCAGGCGCCGCTCGTCGTTTCGGGTGACCTCCACCTCGTTGTGGGCGATGCCGATGAGGCGCTTCAGGTTGGCCTCTTCGACGTCGAGCCGCAGCAGGTCGGCCTCGGCGCCGGCCGCGGAACTCAGCTTCTCCTCCAGAGCCTGCAAGTACCGCCGCTCGTCGATGCGGGTCAGAAGCTGATCGGCGGTGACCGGACTGCCCGCCCGCAGCCCGTCGGCCAGCTCCATCACCTCGCCACCGACTTCGGTCGTCAGCACCACCGATCGATAGGCCCGGGCGCTGCCGTAGCCGGTGATCCTCTCGGTCACGGTTTCCGGCCCCACGGTGACCGTCTGCACCAGGGGCGGCGGCAGCGAGGCCGCCTTCTGGGGGGGCACCGGCCGCGTGTGGTACATCACCCTCGCGATCGTAGCACCCGCACCCACCACCAGTGTGATCAGGGCCAGGGAAATCAACGTCTTGGTCAGCATGTTTGGGTGGACCCCAAGCGGTCGGTTACGCGGCTGGTCTAATCCCATTATAGTACCAGATTCGGGGACCGCCCAGACGGCTGACCGCGCCGCGGTGTCGCATCTTGTGGACCCGGCGGTACGGTACCACGCAGCGGCGCCGGGGCTGGCGGCGTTGCTTTGTCGGCCGTCGTGGCCGCGGTCCGACTGGAGACTGCCATGATG
>Ga0307380_10008664_pt1 | contig 13005 bp, 9 predicted proteins | sample UN3MG_FD_202239 | JGI IMG/M metagenome (GOLD analysis project Ga0307380, IMG submission 202239) | Soil microbial communities from Risofladan, Vaasa, Finland - UN-3 | ecosystem: Environmental > Terrestrial > Soil > Coastal area > Acid sulfate soil | place: Finland: Risofladan, Vaasa | collected... | reverse complement strand
GACGGCCTCCACAACGTCATCCAGCCATGACGGACGGCAGACGAGGGCCGTGAGCAATTCCCTCTCCTTCACCCATCGGCGGCCGCGCGTCGCCGGGTCCGGCAGGTTCGACCCCACCTCCGTCCCGACCGCCGACCGGCGCGACGACCGCCGAAGCCGCGAAAACTCCGACCGCAGCGTCGCCTCCGGTATCCCGAGCGTTCGGCTCATGTGCCCCAGGATCAGGTCCCGCTGCAGCCGCAGGTCCTGCTGCGCGAGCGACGGTGCCTGCAGCACGCTCGTGAGCATCGCCTCCAGCGCCCGTCGCTGGGCCGCCGGGTTCGTCGCGGCCTCCAGGTCCCTCTGCACGAGGTCCCACTTATACTTAAACGCATCCTGGGCCTCGCTTATTCGCGCCCGGAAGGCGTCGGCCCCGTGCTCGGTGCAGTAATCGCAGGGGTCTTTCCCGTCGGGCACGACGGCCATGAGGATTCGGACGTCGTGCGCGAGGAAAAGTTCCATTCCGCGGTCGGCGGCACGTTGCCCCGCCAGGTCGTTGTCGAAGACGATCACGACCTCGTCGGCGTACCGCCTGAGCGCCCGGATGTGCCCGTCGGTCAGCGCGGTGCCGAGCGTGGCCACGACGTTGGTGACGCCGACCTGGTGCGGCATCAGGACGTCGAAGTATCCCTCGACGACGACGACGCGGCGGTCGGCCTCGACGCCGGCGCGTGCCTGCGGCAGGCCGTACAACGTCTCTGACTTGTGAAAGAGCGGCGTCTCCGGCGAGTTCAGGTACTTGGGCTCATCGTCGCCCAAGGCCCTGCCGCCGAAGCCGATCGGCCGGTTCAACGCATCGAAGATCGGGAAGATGACCCGACCCCGGAACCGGTCGTACCAGCCGGACCCGTCGTCGCGCCGGACGACCAGGCCCGCCGTCTCGAGCATCTCGGGCCCGATCTCCTCGCGTCGGGCCGCCTCAATCAGGTTCTCCCATCCGTCCGGCGCGTAGCCGACCTGGAACGTCTCGATCGTGGCCGGCGCGATGCCACGGCGTTCCAGGTACTGGCGCCCGGGCGTGCCGGCCTTCGGATGCTTCAGACCCGCCACGAAGTACCGCGTGGCCCAGGCCAGCACGTCCCGCGATTTTCTGCGTGTTCCTGCCCGTTTTTCGGCCGCCGGGTCGCGCCGGACCTCGATGCCGGCCCGGTCGGCCAGGATTCGGACGGCCTCGGGGAACGGGACGTTCTCCTTGGCCATCACGAAGTTAAACACGCTGCCGCCCCGGCCGCAGCCGAAGCACTTAAAAATCTGCTTGCTCGGGCTCACGCTGAAGGAGGGGGTCTTTTCGGCGTGAAACGGGCATAGGGCTGTGTAGTCCTTGCCCGCCCGTTTCAGCGGGAAGTAGCTCTGCACCACTTCAACAATGTCGTTGGCGCGGGCTATCTGGTCTAGAATGTCGTCCGAGTAGAGTCCCGACAAAGCGACGACCCACACCCCTCACTCTCAACCTTCTTTGGTGGAGGGACGCCGTCCCCCCGAATCATACCAGTATAGACCATGAACCGGACTGTGTCAAGGTTTGGAGTCCATTTCGTTGGAAGAAGCCCCGCACAGGGCCCGTTTCCGGTGCTGGAGGCTATAAAACGCTATCCGGAGGGGGGCGCGATCCGGCCAGCCGACCCCGCCCCAAGCGACGAAACGGGCCTTTCAGTGCCGGCCGTGCCGTACCTGCTGGGGCAGTCGCGGGGCCTGATTCTTGACCCTGCCGCCTGCGGGCCCTATGATGCCCCCTTTCCGAGGCAGGGCGTTTGGCCGTCGGCCGGTACGCGTTGAGCCGTCGGCGGCACGCCGACGGGAATGGGCGCTGATGCTCCAACGCCGACGGGAATGGGCGCCGGCGCTCGAACGGCAACGACCGTCGCCGTGCCGGCGACGGCTAAACGCGGCGCAACGAAACGCGGCGCGACGAAACGCGGCACGACGAAACGCGGCACGACGAAACGCGGCGGGTACGCCGTTTTGTTTAGCCGTCGGCGGCACGCCGACGGGAATGGGCGCCGGCGCTCCAAGGCCAACGACCGTCGCCGTGCCGGCGACGGCTAAACGCGGCGCGACGAAACGCGGCGACGGCTAAACGGGCGGGTGGCGCGCTTTGGCTCGCCAAGGCATGGCACCCGAAGTAACCGACAGGAAGGAACACGCATGGCGACCGAGCAGGACCTGATGGAACGCATCGTTTCGCTGGCCAAGCGGCGGGGGTTCATCTTCCCCTCCAGCGAGATCTACGGCGGCATCAACGGTTTCTGGGACTACGGGCCCCTGGGCGTGGCGCTCAAGCGCAACATCAAAGAAGCCTGGTGGCACGACGTCGTCCGCTGCCCGCCCCCCGGCCCCGACGCAGCGCCCATCGAGATGGTCGGCCTCGACTGCTCGATCATCATGAATCCGAAGGTGTGGGAGGCCAGCGGGCACTTGGGCGGTTTTGCCGACCCCATGGTCACATGCAAGGACTGCAAGAGACACATGCGATCCGATCAACTTAGCATGTGCATCATAGGCGAGGTGCCAAGAATCCCAGATCAGGTTTTTGACACGCAGATGCAGGCTATCGAGGCCCTCAATCCGGAACCAACGTCTGAGGGGTTTATGGTTGGTCCCGCGAGGGGACCAACATTCGGCCAGTCCGTAGGCAGTGATACACCTACATTCCTGGTTGCCGATGGGGTCTCCGTCGAAGAGATGCAGGCCGGTCTTCGAAGGAGAATTGGTTCCAAGCGCGCGAAGGTTGTGAGCCGGGGGGCGGCACGGTTTGCTGAGGATGGCGGCAAGTGCTACTTCCTCGAATTTGGCTACAATGCGGATTGGACAAGGCTTAACTCGCCCGACGCCAGGTGCCCGCATTGCGGCGGCGAACTGACGGAACCCCGCAGTTTCAACTTGATGTTGCCAACCAACATCGGTGCGATGGAAGATTCGTCCTCTCGCGCCTATCTCCGCCCCGAGACCGCCCAGGGCATCTTCGCCAACTATATGAACGTGCTGGACACCAGCCGCGTCAAAGTCCCCTTCGGCATCGCACAGATCGGCAAGGCGTTTCGCAACGAGATCAACCCGCGCAACTACACCTTCCGCAGCCGCGAGTTCGAGCAGATGGAGATCGAGTTCTTCTGCCATCCGAACGACGCCGACACGTGGTACGAGTACTGGCGCGATTCGCGGTTCCAGTGGTACGTGGACCACGGCTTAAAGAGCGACAAGTTGCGCCTGCGGAACCACGAGCAGGACGAACTCGCCCACTACGCCGTCTCGTGCGCCGATGTCGAGTACGCCTTCCCCTTCGGCACGAGCGAACTTGAGGGCGTCGCCAACCGGACCGACTTCGACCTCAAGCAGCACCAGGAGGCGAGCGGCCGCGACATGACCTACTTTGACGACCAGACGAAGGAGCGGTTCATCCCGTACGTCATCGAGCCGTCCGGCGGCGTGGACCGTGCGGCCCTGGCGTTCCTGTGCGAGGCGTACGACGAGGACGAGGCCCCCGACGAGAAGGGCAAGATGCAGCGGCGCACCGTTCTCAGATTCCACCCGCGGTTCGCCCCCGTCAAGGTGGCCGTCTTCCCGCTGGTCCGCAAGGACGGCATGCCCGAGAAGGCCCGCGAGATTTACATGGCCTGCCGCGAGCAGGTCTCCGCGTTCTACGACGAGAAAGGCGCCGTCGGCCGACGCTACCGCCGTCAGGACGAGGCCGGCACGCCGTTCTGCGTGACCGTGGACGGCCAGACCGCCGAGGACGGCACCGTCACGATCCGCGACCGCGACACGATGGTCCAGGAACGCATCCCGTCCGACGACGTGGCGGCGTACGTCCGCGAGCGCCTGCGGCTGTAAGGCTGCGGCGCGACGAAACACGGCGCGACGAAGCGCGGCGGGTTGCCGTTTCGTTTAGCCGTCGGCGGCACGCCGACGGGAACGGGCGGTCATGCTCGAACGGCAACGGCCCGTCGCCGTGCCGGCGACGGCTAAACGCGGCGCGGCTAAACGCGGCGCGGCTAAACGCGGTGGGTTGCCGTTTCGTTTAGCCGTCGGCGGCACGCCGACGTGAACGGGCGGTCATGCTCGAACGGCAACGACCGTCGCCGTGCCGGCGACGGCTAAACGCGGCGCGGCTAAACACGGCGACGGCTCAACCACCCCCGACTGAAAGTCGGGGGGATGGGGGGCGAGTGAAACTCGCAAAGGGCCACTGAAGTGGCGTCAACGCTTCTCCACAATCCGGAAGCCCTTGCCCCCGTCGTCCTCCCACTTTTGCCCCTCGATGTACCGCTTGATCACCTCGTCCGTCACCGTCCCCACCGTCGCACAGAAATACCCCCGCGCCCACAGGTGTTGCCCCCAGTAACGCTTCCGAAGCGACGAGAACTCCTCCTGCAACTTCCGAGAACTCCGACCCTTCAGATACTGCAGCATCTTCGCCGGGGCCAACTTCGGCGGGGCCGCTACCAGCATGTGTATGTGGTCCGGCGCCAACGCCCCACGGATCACCGTGATCTCCCGGGCCATCGCTATCTGCCGAACCAGGTCCCGGCAACGCTCCGCAATCTCCCCACGAAGCACGGGGTACCGGTACTTCGTACACCAGCACAGGTGGTACTGGATGTCATACACCGTGTGACTGCCCGACTTATACTCACGCGCCATCCTATGGGCCTCCTCCAGAGGCCCATCATACACTCGAAGTTGACCGTCTGAAAGACGGTGGGGTTAAACCAGGTGCACAGAGCCTAAACGCGGCGCGGCTAAACACGGCGCGACGAAGCGCGGCGGCCAATCCTGGCTGCCGCGCGGTGGGCAGGATTGCCCACCGCGCTATCCCCAAATGGCGCTGCAGCGTCAGGCTGCGTCCGATAACGGTGTACCGGGCACCTTTTTGTCTGAAGACCCCGCCTGCCGGGGGCCGATTCTACAACAGGGACGCCAGGGGTGTGTCCCCGCGCCGCAAGGGCGAGGTGGTCTGTCTGGCCGCGCGCTGGCGGAGGTTTCTGTGCGTCGCTTCGTGACGGCTGTCTTGGCGTCGGTGTGCTTCCTGGGGGCCGGGTGCGCCTCGGGGAGCCAGGCGGATCGCGCCGCATTCGACTCCGGTTACGCGGCACTGGAGGCCGGCCGGTGGCAGGAGGCCGTTGACGGTTTCACGCGGTACCTGCGGTCGGATCCGACGTCGGCCCACCGCGGTGAGGTCTACTACTATCGCGGCCAGGCGCTCGTTCATCTGAACCGACGGACGGAGGCCAAGACGGATTTCGTGCGGGCCATCGGCGCCGAGCCCCGGCCGCCGATCGACCAGTTTGTTCGGGTCGCCATCGGCAACCTGTACTACGAGGAAGGCAGTGACGTGAAGGCCATCGAGCACTACACCAAGGTCATCTCGGACCCTGACAAAGACGTCCCGGTGCCGTCTGTTCTGCTGCGGATCGGCGTCAGCCTGCAGCGGCTTGGCAAATGGTCGCTCGCCGACAGTTACCTGGGCCACCTCGTCGAGAAGTACCCCGGCACGCCGTCGGCCGGGCAGGCGTTGCGCCGGCTTCACGCCGACGCGTTTCGCGTTCAGACGGGGGCGTTTGCGTCGATGACGACGGCCGCACGGCAGGCCCAGCAGGTACGCGCCGCCGGCTTCGAAACACGCTTGGGGCGGACCTCGAAAGGCGGACAGGCTCTCAGCACGGTGCAGGTCGGCCGCGCCGGAACCTACGCCGAGGCGGCGGTTCTGGCACAGCGCGTCCGCCAGGCGGGATTCGAGACGTTGATTGTGCCTTGACCGGGGCGGACTCGCCATCCGACCGGGGGAAACAGGAGCGTCATGCGACGCCACGACTACGACAAGGAAGCCGAACTCCGCGCCCGTGCTGCGGCCCAACCGTCGCGGCCGCGGGTCCACACGGAGTTGGCGGCATGGCTCAGCCGCGCAGGGCGCGCGGCCCAGGCCCGAGAGGTGCTGCAGACGGGCCTTGCCGTGGCCGAACGGACGGCGCGGCTGCATCATCTGCTCGGGCTTATCCTTTGTGGGGCGGGCGACTACGAGTCGGGCCTGCGGCACCTGGAACGGGCGGTCGAGAAGGAGCCCACGCGGCTTCTGTTGCTGCGCGACCTGGCGTTGGCTCAAGGCGCTGCCGGGCGGACGGCGTCGTCGGTCGAATCGTTGCGGCTGGCGGTGAGCCTCGGCGGTGAGGAGGCGTCGCGCCTGACGTGGCTTCTTCGTGTCGGCGAGAGGGTGATGGCCGAGACGGGCGCCCGTGCCGAGCGCCGGCCGCCCAGGCTGTCGCGTCGGGCCGCCGTCGTTGAACGGATCGTGTCGCGGAACCCGGAGATTGCCGAGGCGCTCATCCTGCGCAAAGGGGCGCCGGGTTCGGCCCAGCGGGAGACGTTGCGGGCCGCCAGGCGGGCGCTCGTGCGGTTGGCGGCACAGAACCCGTCACACGCCGACCTGCACTTCGGCTTGAGCCTGGTGGAAGAGCAACTGGGCGAAATCGACCGGGCCATTGAGGCGGCCGAGAAGGCGCTGACGCTCAATCCCCATTACGTGGAGGCGTGCCTGTTGGCCGTGCGACTTTACGAGAAGAACGGCAAGCCCGGGCGGGCTGAACAGCGGTGCCGCCACGCCAGCCGGCTCAGGCCCCGTTGGGCCGACGTCCATGTCTGCCTTGGCCGCATCCTCCATGAACAGGGCCGAGGGCCAGAGGCCGCCGAGGCCTACCAGCAGGCGCTTCAGATCGATGCCGATTGCGACGAGGCTCGCCAGGGGGTTGCGGCCCTTGAAGCGGCGTGGGCCGAGAAAGGGGGCGAGGCGTGAGTTACCTCCTGCGGCTTCTCGGCAGAGGACTGGCGGGCGACTTCACGGGATACCTCAGCAAGTTCTTGAGACCTCTCGACGACGTGACGCTCGAATCGGTTCAGCGCGAGGCGACGGCGCATCCGGCGAGAGCAGAGGCTCAGTTGATGCTGGGTCTGAAGCAGATGGAACTGGGGCGGTTCGCCCCGGCCAAACAGGCCCTCGATGCCGCCGTGCGGCTGAACCCGAATCTGGAGGACGCGCGGGTGGCGCTGGCCGCCGTCCTCAGCGACCTGGGGAGTCCGGCCGACGCCGTCAGCGTCCTTGAGCCGGTTGCCGACCGGAGCGACCAGCCGGCCGCCCTGCGGTATGTCATCGGGCAACTGCATGAGCGTCAGGGCGACCAGGAGGAAGCCGCCGCCGCGTACCGGTCGGCGCTGGCGGCCGAGCCGGGGCACGTTGCCTCCCGCCAACGGCTGGCGGCGCTGGAGTTGCTGGGCGGCAACTTCGACATTGCGACCCACCATTATGCGGCGCTGAAGCGGCATCAGCCGGACGACTTCGAGACACGGGTGACGCTGGCGTCGCTGCACATCAAACGCGGGGACATGGCGGCAGCGGTTCGCGAGTACCAGGATGCGATCATCATCGAGCCCGACAACTGGGAGGCCCGCTGCCAGTTGGCCGACTGCCTGGAGCGCGAAGGCATGCCGGAGCAGGCCCTCGATGAGATCCGACGCATCCTCGACGCCCACCCGGACTATCCGGACATGCACTTTCGGGCCGCGCGCCTCTTGGTCGATGCCGGCGACCTGGAGTCGGCCGACTACCATCTGGCCCAGGCCCTGACGCTCAACCCCCGGTACCTTCAGGCCTTGGCGCTGCGGGGACAGGTCCTCATGGAACTGGGGCGGGCCGAGGAATCCATCCACTATTACGAGCGGGCCGCACGCGTCAACGATCAGTACGTCGAGGCGTACGTGGGACTGGCCGTGGCGTACCGCCAGATGGGCCTCCAGAAGGAGGCCGACGAGGCCGTTGACATGGCCTGCGAGGTGGCCCCGGGCTCCGTGCAGTTGTACCAGCAGATGTCGCACGTGGCGATGCGGGCGGCGCTCGCATCGGCCTTGGGCGAGGAATTGGGCGCCCCGGCGGCAGCGCTGGACGGCTTTCTGGCGGAACTGGACCCGGCCGAGGTCCTCGGCGCGGAATTGCGTGACCATGCGGACGCCGTCGCGGAACACCCCGATTACCCGGACTACCGCTACCGGTATGGGCTGCTCCTGAAGAGCGCGGGCCGGATCGAGGAAGCCCTGGAGCAGTTTCGGGCGGCCGTGGCGATCAACCCGACGTACATCAAGGCCCTGGTCAAACTCGGTCTGGCGGCGTGGGAGTTGGGACGACTCGACGAGGCCGCATTGGCCCTCTCGCAGGCCGTTAACCTTGAACCGGGGTATGCGGACCTGCACTACCGGCTCGGCCTCGTCTATGCCGACCGGGGCCTCTGGCCCCTGGCTGTCGAGCAATACCGCGAGGCGCTCGATCAGTATCCCGGCGACGGGGCCGTCGAGGCGAGTCTCGCCCTGGCGCTCGAGAACATGGGACTCGTGGACGCAGACGGGCCCGTGTTCGCCAAGGCGGCGGAGCGCCACGCGCAAGCCGCCCCCCCGGCCGGCACCTGACGACGCGAATCCTCGAGCCGTGCGCCACGCGCCGCGGACCGCTTGACAGGCGAGAGCGGCTGTTTTCTAATGACGCCCGACGAGGGCCGGCGCACACCGCGACAGGCGCGATGCCGCTCACCTCTGGTCCGGAGAGGTCCTCCAGCCGATGCTCCGGCAAACCACGTTACTGCAAGGTCCGCGAACCGCGCTCCAGCGCGCGCGACCGTACCTGTTCACGTTGCTGTTGCCCGTCATCATCCTGGCGGCGGGCAGCCTGGTCCTGGAGTACGGGTTCCGGGTGACGCCGGAGGCGAAAGGCGTCCTCCACACCATCGAGCGGGTAGCCTTGGCGTGGCTGTTGCTGGACCCGCTGGCGCGGCTGATCCTGGCGCGCGATCGGCGGGGATTGCTTCGGTTCCGCTGGTTTGAGTTCACGCTGGCGGCCGCCTTCCTGGCCTTCGCCGCCGTCGTCTACGTCGCGGAGGTTGCGGAGGCGGGGTGGTGGCTGCAGCGAGGCATCCACGTCGCGATCGTGCTGAGCCTGGTGGCCCGCCTGGTGGAGTTCCACCAGTTCCTCGCGACGCTGAAGGTGCGTCCGGCCCTGCTGATGGTCGGCAGTTTCCTGACGCTGATCAGCATCGGGGCGGGCCTGCTGCTGCTTCCGGCCGCGACAGCCCCCGGCAAGCCGGCAACGGGCTTCCTTGACGCCCTCTTCACGGCCACCAGCGCCGTGTGCGTCACCGGCCTGGTCGTGGTCGATACGGGAACGCACTGGTCGCGGTTCGGCCAGTACGTGATCCTGACCCTCATTCAACTGGGCGGGCTGGGGCTGATGACGTACGCCTCGGTCTTTGCCCTGTTCATGTGGCGCGGCATGCGGGTGCGGGAGACGCTGGTTCTGCGCGAAGTGTTCACGCACGACCTGCGGGCGGAGATCGGCCGCCTGACGAAGTTCATCCTCCTGACCACGCTGGCGGTTGAGGCGGTGGGCGCCTTGCTGCTGATGGGGCTCTGGAACCACACGGCTGCGTCCGAGGTGGTCTCGTCGGCCGATCGCATCTACTACAGCGTGTTTCACAGCATTTCGGCCTTCTGCAACGCCGGCTTCTGCCTGTACAGCCGAAGCCTGATGGACTACGGGTCAACGTGGCAGGCCAATCTGGTGTTTCCGTTGCTGATCATCTCGGGCGGCCTCGGCTTCGCCGTCCTGTATAACCTGGCGCGCGCGGGCCGGCATCGCCTGTTCGGCAGGCGCCCCGCGCCGCTCGTGGAGCGGCGGCTGACGCTCCAGGCCAAACTGGTGCTGACGATGACGGCTGTGCTGCTGGTCGGCGGCCTGGTCCTGACGCTGGCCGTCGAAACGGGTCCGGGCGGCGCCGATCCTTGGAAACCCACCGCCTGGATGCCGCAGCAGTTATCCGCCGCGCCACAAGCGCAGGGCGCGGACCACGGGCCGCCGATGGGCCGAGCGTGGGCCGAACGGCTCAGCGGGGCATGGTTCCTCTCGACGACGGCCCGGACCGCGGGGTTCAACACGACGGACACGACGCGGCTGGCGGCCCCGACCAGGTTCCTGACGGTGGTCCTGATGTTCATCGGCGCCTCGCCGGGGTCCACCGGCGGCGGTATCAAGACGGTTACCGTGGCGGTGATCGTGTGCGGTGTTTGGTCGGCCTTGCGGGGGCGCCAGACGGTGCAGGCGTACCGTCGCACCCTGCCGCCCGAAACCGTCCGCCGCGCCATGGCGATTCTGGCGGTCGGCGTCACGTGGGTGGCGGCGGCGAGCATCGTGATTGCGGCGTGGGGGATTCGCGACGGCGCCCAGTATACGTACCTCGACGTGCTGTTTGAGACCCAGTCGGCGTTTGCGACGGTGGGCCTTTCGACGGGTGTAACGCCGCTGCTCAACACCTTCGGTCGCATGGCGGTCATCGTGACGATGTTCGTCGGCCGCGTGGGACCGTTGACGTTATTTGTGGCGATGCAGATCCGGGCGCGATCGCAGCGGTTTGCGTATGCGAGCGAGGACGTGGCCATTTCGTAGGGCAAGGGGGGTGGCGTCGGACGCCGGGTCGGCGGATGGCGGGCCTTGCAGCGGCGAGGGGCCGCGGCAGAGGAGGACGGACGGATGAAACGGTTCTTGATTATCGGGCTTGGGCGGTTTGGTCGGCGGCTCGCACAGGCGCTGACGGAGGCCGGTGAAGAGGTCATCGCGGCCGACATCCGCGAGGACGTGGTCGAACGCGTCCGCGACGAGGTGGCCCTGGCCGTCCGCTTGGACGCCACCGACCCGGAACCGCTCAAGAATCAGGACGTGACCGGTGTCGATGCCGCCATCGTTGCCATCGGCGAGGATTTCGAGGCCAACGTCCTGGCGACGACCACGCTGAAGTTGATGGGCGTGCCCCGCGTCATCAGCCGGGCCTCGAGCGAGATCCAGCGGCGCATCCTCAGTCGGGTCGGCGCCGACGAGGTGATTTTCCCCGAGGAGGAACGGGCCGTCCGGCTGGCGAATCAACTGACCAACCCGAACATCCTCGAACATTTGGCCCTCTCGGAAGGACACAGTCTGGTTCAGATACGTGCCCCGTCAGCGTGGCATGACAAGACGTTGGGTGACATCGACCTGAGGCGCAAGTACGAGGTGAATCTGGTGGCCATCAAGCGACCGGCTCGGAGCGGGGCCGAACAGGGGGAAGAAGGGGCCGCCGAGGAACTTCTCGATCTGCCCATGGCCCACACGACCGTCCGGGAGGGCGACGTGCTTGTCCTCGTGGGTGCGACCGAGAGCCTCGCGCAGTTGCCGTCGTGAGGCGTCGGTCGGGCCTAAAGCGGAAAGCGGCGCCGGTGCAGCCGATGACGGCCGCCGCACTCCGCCGAAGGGTTGCGGCTACTTGCTCTTCGCCTTGCGCTTCTGCAGGGCGGACGTCTTGGCCCCTTGGGCGGAGGCGGGGTCGAGATGCCGCTCGGCAGCCATCACTTTGTTGATCCGGCGGGCGTGTCGGCCGCCGTCGAACGGCGTGGCCAGCCACACCTCGACCATGCGGCGAACGAGTTCATCGCCAAGCAGGTCGGCCGGCAGGCACAGGACGTTGGCGTTGTTGTGCCGGCGGCTGATCTCGGCCGACAACTCGTCGTGGCAGAGGGCGGCCCGGATGCCCGCGACTTTGTTGGCCGTGATGCTCATGCCGATGCCCGTCCCGCACAACAGGATGGCGCGTTCGGCCTGCTTTCTGGTGACCCTCAGGCAGGCCGGGACGGCAAAGTCGGGGTAGTCGCACGACTTGTCGGAGTCTGAGCCGCAGTCCAGGATCTCATGGCCCTGGTCGAGCAGGAAACCCTTCAGACGCTCTTTGCCCTGGAAGCCGCGGTGGTCGGCGCCGAGGACGATCTTCATCAAACCACCTCCGCCAGACGGTGAGCGAGGGCCTGTTCCAGATGCCGGGCACATGTTCGATAGACCTCCAGGTTGCCTCCGATCGGGTCGGACACCTCACGGCCGGCGGGGTCCACCAGCGACACCTTCGCCGCGACCGCCGGCGCATGGCGGATGGCCGCCTCGCGGTGCCCGCCTGTCATCACCCAAATATAGTCGGCCTGGGCGAGCGCGTCAACCGTCATCGGCCGCGACCGGTGCCGCGCGAGGTCGATACCCCTCTCGGCCATGACCCTGATGGCGTTGTCGCTGGCGGGACCCCCCCAGGCACATGCGGTGCCGGCGCTGGTTATCTCGAAGCCGTGGGCGTCGAGGTCGTCGGACGTGCAGTCAAGACGGTCCGCGAGGATCTTGCGTGCCAGGCCGACGGCCATGGGGCTGCGGCACATGTTGCCCGTGCACACGAAGAGGAGGCACGTCCGCGCCAGCCGCGCCAGTCTGCGGTCGCTGACGGCGCCTTCGCGAAGCACCTGGTACGAATCGTCTGCCTGGACGCGGACGACGGTTGACGGCCCGGCATGCCGTGCGGGGCCGGCATCGACCACCAGGGGAACCCGCCCGTCGAGTTGGGCGAGCGCGTCGGGGGCCGTGCGAGGCGGGGGCTGCCCGGCGAGGTTCGCGCTGGTGCCGACCACCGGGACACCCGCTGCACGCAGGATCGCACGGCCGACGGCGTGGTCGGGGCACCGAAGGCCGACCGTGCCACGGTGGTAGATGGCCGCTTCGAAGAGGCCTTCCGGCCGGCCCGGGTTTTCTCGCCGGTCGGGAAGGACCAGCGTGAGCGGTCCCGGCCAGGCTCTTCGGATCAATCGCAGCGCCACCGGCGAGAGCGTGCCGGCATACGTCCGGGCCTGCTCGGGGTCGGGCAGGTGAAGCGTGAACGGCTTGCCGGGCTGACGGTTCTTCAGACGGTTCATCGCGTCGATGGCTTCGCGTCCGAGGGCGCTGGCGCCGAGACCGTAAACGGTCTCGGTTGGAAACACGATGAGTTCGCCTCGGGCCAGCGCGGCGCCCGCCTCGCGGATTTGCTCGTCGTCCGGGGACGCATCGCCGATGGTGACGGTCCGTGTTTCCATGCACTTTGCCTATTGCAATGCGAG
>Ga0307380_10008663_pt1 | contig 13006 bp, 15 predicted proteins | sample UN3MG_FD_202239 | JGI IMG/M metagenome (GOLD analysis project Ga0307380, IMG submission 202239) | Soil microbial communities from Risofladan, Vaasa, Finland - UN-3 | ecosystem: Environmental > Terrestrial > Soil > Coastal area > Acid sulfate soil | place: Finland: Risofladan, Vaasa | collected... | reverse complement strand
TCGTTCCCATAATTATATTTAAGTATTAATTATTCTTTAAAATCATCATCTTCCATACTCCATGCATATTCTTGTACTAATAACTCTGCTATTAAACTTTCTGGAGGACGTATATGGTTCTTTTTAACCATAATTTTAAGTTGTTCAATAACTTGTTTTATTTGAAATTCTCCATTTTGAATTCTATCAGAGTAAACGTTGCAGTAAAAAACTTTACCATCTACATGATTATCTTCTAAATTAAAATGACATGGTGTTTTTAACCTTTCTTCAGTTAATTCGGCTATTTTCTCTAGCTGATCATATACATAATCAGCGTCTTCTACGGTTTGGAGTACTATTTGTATATCTCCTTGTGTACAAACTCCCATTATCGTAGATTTCCTTTAGTATAATGAGCATGTCTTGGACAACCTCCATGTTTAACAGGTGCCATACCTGTAAATTTGATACGCTCTCCTATAAGAAAGTTTCCATGATTTTGCATTAAGGTTTTTCTATCTTTATGGTCAAAACCATTTAATGCTACTGTAAGTTCATTACCATCATCCATTTTTACTTTAAATCCTTTAGCCATTCCTGATGGAATTCTATCTTCTTTAAGTTGAGATGTTTTACTGCGACCAAGTTCATTGATAGTTTTTTCAGCACCTTCACGGGCTTCAGTTCCTTCTTCAACACTTAAAATAACTCCTTCATACTCTTTATTAGAATCTTTTATTTTAAATCCTTGAGCAGAGTTTAAAGTAAGACGACCTGTTTTATATAAAGAATCTTGTCTCATAAGTACAAGTCCTTCTCCTCCATTTCTAATAGATGAATCATAAGCGAGGGTAATTTCATCTATATGACTAGGTTTAAATTGATAAATTAACGTTGCTTCATCATTACTTACTTGTTGTCTTTTAAACATATGCTGTAAATCTTCATATCTCTTGTATTTAGTTCTATCATCTCCATTGGTAAATACATGATCAAATACATAAAACTTTAATGATGGATGCCATGTAGTAAGCCATTCAACAGTTCTTCCTGGGTATTTCCAGCCCTTAGCAGGATCCCCTTGAGTTTTCTCCCATAACTTAGTGTATTTAGCTACGGTATGTTCAGATGTTACATTTTCTGTTTTGAAAAAATGCATTAATTCAGCAAAATTCATATCATGTGAAAAGAATTCAGCTTCAATTACACCAGTATGCTGTGTAAGTAGCGTTAAATCTTCAGCCATTCGATTAATATGTAAAGATGGTAGTGTTTTTAAACTTCTACCTTTTACAATACCATCTTCAAAAAGTTCTACGCGTGCTCCATCATATTTATGAGATAAAAGCCAATTTTGAGGATTACCAATTCTAGCTTCCCAGTCTATAGTTTCTCCTGCCTTATCATTAGGCAATAATTGTGGTTTAAATAGATTCATTTTAATTTGTTTTTAGTTTATATTTCTTCTACTTCTGGTTTTTCATCTTTACCAAGATTAGGAAATTCCCATATAGTACCTGCTACCCATTCATCATCAGCTAATTCTTCTAAAAAAGCAAATTCTGATGGGCCTTCTCTTTTAAGAGCAATTTCAATAGCTTCTTCTTCTGTTTCAGCTTCTACATTTGTAAAATATTCTGTACTAACATATACTGATACTTTAAAATTCGTCATAAATTATAGGTTAAAAAGCCCTACTATTTCTAATAGGGCTCTATTAATAAGTAAATAAATTATCTTACAGGATCATCTGTAACACTAAATTCTTTAACTTCTTCATTAGCAGTATCACCAATATAGAAATGTTGATCTTTAGCTAAATCAACACCTTCATTAACAGCATCTGCCATTAACTCTTCAATTCTAGCAGTAGACATTTTATCATACTCTGAAGAATGATAGATACCTTTCAATGGTACATCTAAGTCCCATACATTGTTAGGGAAGAGAGCATCAGTTCTGATAGCTCTACCTTCACTTTGAAAGGAAAGGATATCTCCTGGATTAACAAAACATACCAAGACAGCTCTAGTAGGGCTTTTATAAGTATCTATATACAACAATCCTCCTGTATATAGACCACCTCCACCAAAAGTATTGTTTAAATTTCTACGTGCTTTTTTAGGTAAACGTTGTGCTTTTCCTACTTCATACACATATCCTAGTTTTTGTCCACTGAAGAACTTATCTCCATTTTTGTGAATAGCAGGTGTAAATAAGTAATCTTCTAAATGTTCAGGTTTTTCATAAGATTCTTTAGTTAAAATCTCCCCAGTTGTTTCATCAATTTCTGCAGGAATAATTTTATACTTTTTCTTCATTACCTTAGTATAAGAATCATCTTCTTCATTATGTTCTAAAAGATATTTCCAATCTACAATATCAGCTACTTTGTATGTCACAAGCATTCCCTCCTTGGAGATAGAAATATCCTGATAAGTACACATGGCTTCAGCTACTTCAGGGTCGATATCTTCCTCTTCAATTAATTTTGAAACAGCAGGATAATCAGTGAATGTAGCTTGTAAATAACTAGCAAAATAGTTACCCATTTCATCATTGTAACGAGGATTTGTCAATAATCTTGCCCATGATTTAAGAATAGGCATAAAGTCTATATCTTTATCATGTGATTTATTAATAATTTCAACAAGTACCTGAGGAATAGCTTTTTTACTTCTAAAACCATCAAAGGTTAAGAAATATTGATTAGTAACAGGACTATAAATTAAGTATTTATTGCTTCCAGCTACTTCTCCTAATTTAACTGATTTAACATATTCCCATACATCTATATCAGGTGTATCATCTTTCTTTGCTTTTTCTAGCCAAGCAATAGCATCATTTGTTTTTGTAATATTAAAGGGTTTTCCTCCAATAACACCTGTAATAGTGTTTTCTAGTTTTCTAAAATTAATCATGATTTTTGTTTTTATGTATTGTGTCTAATAATAAATTTAATAATGGTGTACATTCTGCTGAATAATAACTAATGCTACTAATAAGTGGAGCAATAACTGAGAGTCTTTTTAACTCCTCTTCAACAGAGTCTATGTAATCTTTGTCATAAGCATATATGTTATGAATTTTATCAGTATCGAAGACCTCTAAAGCTTTCAATGCAATTGCATCTTTGTCCTTTGATCCTACTACTGTTTGAAACTCAGCTAAGTTGTCCAAATAGGACAAAATTTCTGTTAATAATGCGTTATCTCCACCCGTTGAGTGTAACATAACGTCTTTTATACTTCTTGCATTATGGTAGGAAAATGTGTCATATTTATCCTTGTCAATAGATGACAAGTTACAAATAATTTCCGAACAATTTGCAAAATTTAAGTACTTATCTTTCAATTTTTTGAACTGCCAAGCAGTATTTAAATCGACTAATTTTTCGCCTATCATAAGCTGTCCTGTTTCTAAATCTAATTTTCTAAAATAATTCGTTATATGAGTGCCTCCCATCTTCATAAAATGCTCAGAATTTTCTTCTGATACAAACACTGCTTCAAAATTAGTAGTGTTCTTAAACAGCTTGTCAATCATTACCATCATTTTACCTAATTTGGTATATTTTGATGGAACAACAACAAGATCAGTGTGTTTGAAAATTTCTCCTAACTGTTCAAGTTTTCTAACTATTTTTGTTCTTTCAAATTCAATAGTATCATATCCCCAACTGTCAAAATCATAAGTATACCAAAGTATCTCCTTATTCATTTTTCTGAGCTTAGCCTGATTGACTTTATTATCTTCTAAAAGAACATCGTCTAAATCATCTGTTTCAGGCTCCGTATATGTCCATTCATATGTATCTATAAAAAGATCATTATATTTTACTATAAGGTCAAGAGCATACTCTTTAATTTTCTCAGTTGGATACTCTTTACCTAACTTAGTTAAAGAGAGTGTAGACTTAATTCTTGTAGTATTTTCTCTGATATATACAAAGGAAGATACATTAAACTCATCTAATAGATGAGAAGCTAATTTAGGCCCTAAAGTTCCTTCATTAGCATATACCAATTTCATATTAGATACTTGTTCAAAAGATCTTACAATCTCAGTTTTTAATTTTAAGCGTTTATCATCCATAATTGTATAAACAATTTTAAAATCAAAACTATAAAATAGAAATTCAAATAAGGTTTCTCCTAAAATTGCTTGAATAGGTTTTTTATCTCCATTCAAAAGCATACTATACTTAGGTCGTATGTTATGCATAGCTAAGAAAGAGGAAAAGGTATTAGTTACATTATATGATCCTCCTGAAGAAGAAGAATTATTATATGCATCATTTAAAGCAAAAACATTATCCTGGTCTTTTATTATGATGTTCTGACGTACATACTCTCCTGCTTCATCTTCTGCAATACGTATAGATTTTAATACGGTAGATTTAGTTTTATCCGTCCATTTTAAAGATTCTCTACTCTGAGTGATATCTACATCATTAGCACTAACCTTTAATGCTATTCTACCACGCCGAGTTTCTAATTCCAATTCACTCCAATTTACCAGTCCATAGGATATCCCATCAACTAAAATATGTGGTGAACTATAAGTAGAATACTTAGGTATAAGTAAATGTTCTGATTCATATTCAGGACGCTCATTTAAACTATCAAATTTATCTAATTCCCTAAGATTTTTAATATGCAAATTAACTGCACCATTAAAATATTGAAATTGTTCTTTAACAGCTTTAATATAAGTATCCTTATTATGTTTTTTCACTTCTACTGATACAGAAACAGAATTTTTCTCATCAGTTTTTTCCCAATAGATATTTTTATTAATTACTTGGTTATTAGCCATGGTAACTTTCCATACCTCAGTCATTCCATCAGGAGTATCAGGTGTAACATTTTCATAATCTCTATTATATATCATAAAGGATGTTTTAAATCCATTATATACACTAGTCATTACAAAATAATCTACACCAGTTGCTAACGCCGATTTACTGCCAAGGCCATATAAGCCTCTAGCAGTTATAAAGTTTCTCTTACTAGACCAACCAAGTTTAAAATATCCTTTAAGTCTGGTTTTTCCTAATCCTACACCACGGTCAGTAATAGTGACTCTATCTCTAGGCATATCTTCTTCATAAACTACAGATACTTTATCATCTTCTGATAAAAAATCTATATTATAATAATCTGGATCGTATTCTGAATCTTTTAATAAGGCATTGTCTTGTCTTTGCAGAAAATATTTCTTTACAGGGTCTCCTGCACGAATTTTTCTAAATACATTCTTTTCTATGATTGAGTCTAAACCATTAGAAATGGTTTCTCTTATAAAACTCTTCATAGGAAAAGAATAGATGTCTGATTGTAGAGCATTAAAGATAAGTTCTAAACTTCCCTCTTCAATTTCTTTTTTAATCCCTACAACCTCATCTTGTTTAATAACTAATTCTGCCATAAATTTTTAAGGTTTTAATAAAAAAAACCACACCTATTTCTAGATGTGGTTTTAAAATAATTATTTAATTAATTATACTTTAGATGATTTGGTCATTTTAAAGTCATTATTAACATTTGGTTTTTCGGTAACGACATCAGCACTTTCAACATCTTTGATAGAATCTTCAAGATCTACTTGATTATCTACAGGTTCAAATACTGTTAATGGAAAGACAGTAATATCTTTTCTAGTAAGAAAAGTTAATTGACCTTTATCAGCTCCTCTGGAGACAGTTTTTGGAATAGAAAATACTCCTCTAGGAGCTTCGATAGCGTATTCAGTAGCCATTACTAAATCTACGTAATCATTTTCTTCAAAATCAACACCATATAACTCTTCTAATTTTGGTACTAAAAAAGTCTTACCAAAAGAACTAACAGTGTTAGTGTCAATACTTCTACTAGGCTCTCCATCACTATCATAGGAAGTAGAACCATAAACATCAATTTTGGGATTTCCTGCTCTAGGAACAATAGCAATAAATAGCATAGGTTCAGGGGTAGCAATCATTTGCCAGTTTTCGCTGCTAAAGATATCTAGTCCATTACCAGATTTTACTAATTTAATTTTGTCTACTGCAGTATCTTTTCCAGGTACTACAATCTCTTCTTTAGGACCATGATGCAAATTATATAAATCTGCTGTATCAGGATCAGTAAAGATTCTGCCGTTTTTATAAACTCTGAAATGTGCTCCTGCAACAGGAGACTTTTCAAGTTTAACTCTTTCTGCTCTCATTTTAGGAGCAACTTCTTTTACTTCTACATTTTTAAGGAAACTTAGATCCATTGTCATAATTTTAAGATTTGTGCACATTCTTATTTGTGCTATTAATTATATAATTTTAAGATTTTACTTTAAACATTCTTTTACAGAAGCTTTAGACATAGTAGCTCTTTTAAACCAGGATAACTCTGTAAAACAAGCTATATTGTCTACCATTTTGTTATATTCTTTTCTGAGAATTATACTTGTTCTAATGTCAGTATTTAAAAGAAGATTTCTCTTTACTACTTCATCTTTACTATCTTTTAAACTTTGAATTTTTTTGTTTAAATCACTTACTGATTGAGACAAAGATTTATTTTTCTTTGAATAAAGTTTATTTAAGCTTTTTTGAGTTTCTAACTCTTTAACTAATTGCGCTTTTGTTGGCATAATTTAAATTTTAATTGTTAATGATTTAATGATTTAATTTTGGTGACCTATATCTAAATGGGTACATCCTATCACATTACCTTTATCGTCTCTCACTGCACCTTTTGGTGTCAGAAAGTCTTTTCTCCTAGGCATTGCATTCTTTACTAATTGTGAAACAATATAATAGATACCTTCAACATATTTAGGAACATCAACTGTTCTACTCCACCTTGTAGAGCATATTGGAATTCCATCTATGTTATCGAGTTTTGTTACTGTTTCCTTAACTCTAATCATACCATTACTTTTTGGAAAGACCCTAAGGACTGTACCATCTTCATTTAAAAGATATACGGCATGTGGTGTCTTATTGATAATTTTTTCAACGTTGTTCATATATTATTCAATATTTGTTTCTAAGTTACTATCTTCTCGTCCTCATCTCCATCATAATTATTAAATATTTTATCAATTAAAGTATTTATATACGAAGATGTTATTTTCTTTTTTTCAACATTTCTTAGTGCATTTACTAATGTAGAAAAATAAGCTACATCTACACCAATAAGTTGTTCTTCCAAGGTCTCAATATCTGTTAAATCCAATTCTGATATCTGAAACATCATCTTTAAAAGTTCCCCTGCATTTATTGTCCACTTTCTACTAACAAATTTTTTTACTCTTATCATTGAAGTAACTGGATACAAGGAACCTTGATAAGATAGATTTCTTGTAAGTAAACTTTCTAATGCTTCTTTATTAAGAACTAATCCTTCATCAAATGTAAAATAATTAGTAGCATGAATAAAATCAAATGTCTTATGAATCTCTTCGGGAGTACCATTAAATCTCAATACAATTTGAATGTCATCACTTAAAGAAATAGCATTTTGTGAAAAGAATACAGGTAAATAATGTGTATCCTTTTCCTGTTCTATTCGTTCTCCAGCTCCATTAATATTTAACTTGACTTGATCCGACTTTAAATTAGAGAGTCTAATATATTGCTCAGCAACAAATTTAAAACCATCTCTACCTATTGGATTATCATGATCAATATCAGGAAAATCATTTTTTAAATATTCTAAACGACGTCTTCCATCAAGAATTTTGTCTTTTGCATAATATTCAGCAAGTCTTACTAATACATCCATATCTTGAATATAAATATCATAATCATTTACATCTTCTCTTAATAACATAGAAGCTATTGAACCACCAGAAACAAGTAAATTTTTCTTTACATCTGTTCTTAATGTTTCATTTTCAATAGAATCTAACCATTCATTTAATTTATTCTTTAATACTTTTGCTATTGTTTTTGTCTTCATTTTAATAATTTTTAAACTCTCCATAAGGAGAATGAGATAATTTTATATTAAACCACTCCGAACCTAACATAGATGCTTCAAATTCATCTTCTTCATATACTTGATTACAACAAGTGACCATTAAAGTTTGTTTATAGCCTAAGGAATATAATGTTTCAATAGCTGCAGCATAATCTACTAAACCATAATCTAAACGAGCGATTCTAAATTCTCCTTGATATTCATTGTTTACATTTATTTCATGTTCAGTCTCTTTAAGTTCTATTTCATCTTCATAGAAATAACCAGCACCATGTCTAGTGTGATATGCTCTAATTACTCCATATACGTGACGTTTCTTAATATTTAAAATATCACATACTTCCATCGCGTTCTTACTTGTAGTATTTGCATATGTAACATTAGGAAAAATTCCATGGTCTTTATCTAATAATACTCCTTGAGAACCTTCAAAAATTAAAGTTTCATATTCTAATAAGAAATTGTAATTAGATACAGCCCATTCAATAGTATTGACAGCGTTCCAAAATTCTTTTACTTCTTTATCAAACCAAGAAGGTTTGTTATAATGAGTAAAACAACTTTTTTCAATCATTCTTACCTTTTCTTTAAATATAAACATATGTAAAAGATCTATTGCATGTAATCCTTGATTATCCACAATATTGCGATGCATAGTTGCACCTATACCTAAACCACAAGTACCGTCATCTAAATTCTCATTACAACTTCTATTTACCCACACATCCCAAGGTGTAGTCATTTTTGCCATAGGATGTAGCACTAAAACAGGTTTTTTATACCCCTTTCTAGCTAATACTTCCATTTCTCTAGCAATAGTTACAGGATAAAATGTTGTATGTTCAGTAAAATAGGTAGAAATTCCTTTAAGAACTCCAGCCCCAAAATTACTACATATATGTTTTATATCGCCTATATGTACAGTGTGACCTGATTGTTGACCACCACTATATCTAATAACTATAGGTTTTTTACTTTCATCTATTAGATGACTGACAGTAATGCCTTTTCCTTCATCACCGTAGCCAAGACCAACAACGATCTTGGCTCTTGTTTTATTTTTACTCATTTTATTATTTTAAGAATTTATTTAATTTGAATTTAATTAAACTTAAAAGGACTCAATTAAGAGTCCCTCTAAGCTATTCTACAAGACTTACTAAAAGCTTCTTACAAATACTTACTCTTGTAGATTATTTTGTTTTTATTGATTTATAAATATAATGTGATACATAGATTATAGCTTGTGATGGAAGTCCTAAAATAAGACCTACCATTATCACATAACCACAAAATTTCATGAAGCCACCACTTACGGATTCTCTAATTATTTCGTGAATTATTTCCATTATAAAACTTCTTCAGGTGATATATCATTACTATCAGGAATTACTGTACCATCATGAATGTGCTCCTGGGAGCTACTATTACAAGATTCCCTCTGACATACATCTAAAACAAGTCTAGATACAATTATAGGAACTTCTTTATAATCATCACATTCAACATAGTTTTGACCAAGGAATTCTGTCCAATAACCTTTAGCATCTCTCCAGCTTACGGATTGTGCTGCTTTAGGATTAATATGGTATACTTCCCATTTTTCCTGAACTTCTTTTAACATATCAACATCAGAGAAACCATCTACTTGTTGATTACCCATAATTTCCTTAATAGCTCTCGTAGGATACGTTTTAAGGTTAGGTTCATCTCCAATGGTTATAAGGACACCTTTTTGCTTTCTTTTCTCCCAGGCATCCGTTACAATGTGTTTAGCAGCAAAGTAATGAGCCAATGAATAGCTCTCTCCTTCGTTACTACCTCCACCCTGTTCTAAATAAGACCTTGTAAGCCACAAGTCCAGTTCCTCATCACCTGATTCAAATTGACCTATCTGTAAAGGAAATTTGTCAACTTCATGATCCCCTATTCCTAAGAATAAGATTGCAGGATGTTGTACACCTCCTTGTATGATATTACTAACCATTTTAGGTAAGCCATCTTGAATTAGGTTTTGAGGTATCATACCCATACTAGCTGTAAAGTCTAATGCTATTATGATAGGAAAAGAAACAGGATTTACATCACTGTCTCTCGCCTCTCGAAGAAAAATTCCTTGAGATTTCATACTAGCATGAGCCTTTTTCTCAACCATTTGAGTAAAATTCTGCTGAATAGTATTCGTATAATAAGCATTTACACTTCTACTATTTTCAGCATTCGATACACTATACGACGTACCTCCCATTATACATCGTAGGTATGACCAAATAAGTAATTATAACGTCTTTTAGCAATAGTCAATTTGATAGTTTCATTATGCATCAATAAAGCCGTTGATAAATCCTCGTCTTTAACCATACCTGCATCAAATTCTTTACCCATAACTAATGATTGACTATTAGTAGGAGAAAAATCAAAAGCATTTGCTTGTTTTCTGATTAATCTCTTGATTGAGACCTCTTTGTCTTCAATTTCTCTTTTGTAGATCATCTCCAAATCTTCAGCAATCGCGTCTCCACGTTCTAATCTGATTTGTTTATTACCTCTACTTAAAGATTCATGTAAAAATCCTTTTTTTACTACTTCTTCTTCTTGTACTTCTTGTACATCATTTAATTCTGACATAATTTCTAGTTTTTATTTAATTATTTAATTATTTTTAAGTTTTCCATAATTTTTACTATGTTTGTCGTTAATTTAATCAAAAAACCTCCTCTGATGTTACAGACCAGAGGAGGAAAATTGCTATGAAAAAGATAGTGGTTACCTAAGCTCCACCAGGTTAATGTCAAGTAAACTAGAATTGCAAACTAGTTTATTTAAAGAACATTAATGTTAAAGGTACAAAATTATTGATAAAACATAAAATTATACTTATAATTTTGTATCTTTGATATTAATAACTGATTTTTTTGGATATTCTCTTATTCCAAAATCAATTTTGTCATATTTAAACGGTTTTTATGTAAGCGAAAAGAGGACCTAACGGTTCTCTTTTTATTTATAAAACCTCTTCAACATCTTTAATTGAATCATCGAGAGAAACAGGTGTTTGTAATTTCAATTGTTTTTCACGAATAATATGTTTTACTACAATTAATTTATCTTCATTAGTAGTATTAGATAATCCTTCTATTAAGCTATCCTCTTGTTCTCTGATATCTGTCATAATAGTTTTACCTACTCTATCTAAAGATTGTAATGATAATTCTAATAAATCTTCTACTGTTAGATTACCCTTTCTTGTAGTAAATCTATATTTGTTTCTTACTGCTTTTTCAAAAATGTTCATAATGTTTTAGGTTTTTAATTAATTTTAGTACAAGAGGCAGGACTCGAACCTGCCACCTCTTCTTCCGTATAGAAGTGCTCTACCACTGAGCTACTCTTGAATTTGTTGTTCAGGGAGCATGACTCGAACATGCGACCTCTTTCTCGTGTATGATACGAAAGTGCTCTGAACCAACTGAGCTACCCCTGACTTTGTTATTATAAAATATTCTAAAAGGCTTTGTTTATGCCCACTCATTGTCTCTATATAGCTGTAACAAGGCTTCAATGACTATATAGAGTGTTTACTTTGCGAAGTCCCTGTGCTTGCCGTTTGTGGGACAGGTATAATTTAATCATTTTACCTCTTCATGCCTGAACCTCTTAGAATAATTTTTGTATTTAAAAGTTCTTTGTCCAAATTTCAGTTATGGAATATTTCTAACTACATTTAAAGCTATGTCAAATATCTCTACAATAAACACAACTGCTGATACAGTTTATAATTAGTGACATGTTTTAGTAGTCCGACCTACCTAATTACTGTTTATCTTTAAGCAAAGAACTCTAATCTATTTATATAAATAGTATCCCGACAACTCCCATTATTCCTCAATTACATAGTTGAGGTGTGTGCCGATTGATCCATTGAGTTTTGTTTATTTGTCCTCACGCGATACTGTTATTAAAATTGTTCTCGCCAACCTTTACCATATTTAGTATTAATTGCTTGTCGAGATTCATTAACTATTACATGTTCACTCTTCTCAGGATTATCCTTAATAGTTTGTTTAATTAAAATAGCTAATTCCTTACGAATAGCTTTAGTTTTCTTAGAATATTGTGGACTATTATAAAATCCTTTCATCATGGTACGAGGGAAACCACTTCCCTCGCCCAACCATTCTCCTGTTTGTTCATCAAAGTCTCCATTGATCATTGCATCAGCTATATCACCCATAATTAGAATTTAATTTTTAATAATCGTTTAAATTTACCTTCTACACGAAGTATTACCTCAGCAGGAAGAGTCTCACTGAAACCTACTCCTGACAATTGATCCTGGGATGGTTCAATTTTCATTTTACTACCCATTATCTCAAACACTTTCCTATTCTCATTGAATTCTGTCTTTAAAAATTCATTAAAGAATGGTCTCGCTACTTCATCATTGATACAATTTTCTAACATAAACATAAAGTGTTTATTACCAGTAGCATTGTTTCCCCAATAATTTGGTGATAAGAGTAAATGTTTTACCTTAATAAAACTATTTGTCTCTACACCCCATTTTTGCTTAACAGCTACTTTAGAATCAACTTCCTTAGAAAATGTTATTCCAGTAGCCTTATCATATATAATATCTATGATAGGTTGTATAACATTATTTTTAGGAGATTTATCAAAGTGCATATCAGTAATATTTCCATCGTGCTCTATTTGTATATCAAATCCACCGTCTATTGTCTCTCTTTGAGAATAGTTCTTTACTAAAACTCGATATCTACCATCTAACATTCTTTCTTTACTAGGAAAGATAATATTTTCTACAGCTTCTCTAGTTTTACCATGACCTGCATTCATATCAACATCAAGATTACCTCCAGTAGTACTATCTACCTTATGTCCATAATATATTTCTACTTTATTAGGAGTTATAACATGTAAATCGAGATCATCAAAGTTAAACCATGATAGAGATACACGTAACTCTCCTGTTACTTGTCCACCTGCAGCTTTAACACGTTCCTTAATACTATCAGTAATACCACCTGTATAAGACCATG
>Ga0307380_10008662_pt1 | contig 13006 bp, 9 predicted proteins | sample UN3MG_FD_202239 | JGI IMG/M metagenome (GOLD analysis project Ga0307380, IMG submission 202239) | Soil microbial communities from Risofladan, Vaasa, Finland - UN-3 | ecosystem: Environmental > Terrestrial > Soil > Coastal area > Acid sulfate soil | place: Finland: Risofladan, Vaasa | collected... | reverse complement strand
AATATCTCCAGCCAACTTGTGTATTTACACACCTGGCACCCATCGCCGTCGCAGAGAATACATTCCACATCTAATTCAGCGCTGGGTTCTGTGAAAGGAAAATAATTGGCTCGGAAGCGAATTTTCCGGTCAGCGCCAAAGATGCGCCGGGCAAAATCAGACAATGTACCCTTCAGATCAGCCATCGTGATATTCTTGCCAACGGCCAACCCCTCCACCTGGTAGAATTGGATCTCGCTCCTGGCAGTAATTTGCTCATAGCGGTAACACATACCGGGCAAAATCACGCGAATTGGTTCCGGATAATATTCGCGCATAGCGTGGATCTGACCTGGACTCGTATGGGTGCGCAAGATCAACCCTGGCTCTGTGGTGTGGAAGGTGTCCCACATATCTCGGGCCGGATGATCTTCAGGGATATTAAGCAATTCGAAGTTGTATTCGTCGCTCTCAACATCGCGGCTGCGGTATACCTGGAAACCCATATCGCCCCAAATACGGTTGATTTCGCGCAAGGTCTGGGTTGCCGGGTGTAAGCGGCCCCGAAACTGGCGCCGGCCAGGCAAGGTGACGTCAAAACTTTCATCCACCATTTGGGACTGCAACTCGGCCGCTCGAACGCTACTTTGGCGTTCCTGGTAAGCACCTTCCAGCGCCTTTTTTATCTGGTTGATACGTTGGCCGAAAACCGGCCGTTCCTCAAGGCTGAGATGCCCCACCTGGCGGGTCATCAAAGTGATACGGCTCTTTCGACTCAGCGTATCTCTGTACCAACTCTCCAGCGCCTCCATGCTTTTCGCCGCTTCCAAGGCATCTAGTGATCGAGCATAAATGAGGTTGATTTCTTCTAGCATAATTCTTTTCTCTGTGGTGACTCAATTCGATATTGTTACTCTCGGCCCGGACAAAGTTGCTAGGATATCATAGCCAAACAGGGGCGCCAATAAATAAAAAAAGACCCGGCCCGGACGCCGCGTCTTCTAGAAGTTGGTCTCGTTGCCTTAGCTTCCCAGGCTTAACAAACCTCCCTAGCCGGTACGGCGTCGGCGGGTCCACTAAAGAAGAAAACAAAGGCAAACCGTTTCTTAGACATGATGAGCGGCATCATAACAGTTTGAATCCCCATTGTCAACAAAATGTAAACTATTTAGCGGCCGTATTTCAATTGTCGACTACACTTATGGTTTGCGTAAAGCGTCGGTTATAATAGCGCACCTCCAGGCGCTTTGCCGTCTGTTATTATCTTTTGTTGAGGCTCGTATGGTCAGCAAGCGCGAGTTCCGACTCGACCAGGAATATCCATATAATCGATCTGGACCGGGACGGTGGATAATCTCCCATCTACGGCGCTATCCCTATTTACCGCTCATAGCCATTGGCGCGGCCGTTATCAATAATTTTGCCGCCAGCATGATCCCGGTATTTATCGGCCGGGCTTTTGATTTAATTACCTCTCCTGTGTGGGCCACCACCGCCCTCCTGAGTCTGGCATTTTCGGTCTTTCTGGCGGCTGTGTTCCAGGGATCCATGGGTTTAGCCCGCAACTATGCCACTGAGTTTATCGCACAGCGCATCGAACGCGACAGCCGGGATGAACTTTACGTCAGCCTGTTAGGAAAGAGCCAGACTTTTCATGGCCGGCAGCGGATTGGCGATATCATGGCCCGGGCAACCAATGATGTGCGCCAACTAAACTTCATGTTCAGTCCCGGGCTAATGCTGATCATGGATGCGGCCATTGGGGTTGTTATACCCATAATTCTCATCGCCAATGTCGAACCCCAGTTGTTATTGGCGCCATTCCTGTTTTTGTTCTTCTTTTGGTTGACCCTGCGAGGATATATTCGACAGCTGAACCCGGTTAGCGCCGCCCAACGAGAGCAATTCGGGATTATGAACTCGGAATTGGCCGAGACAATTGCCGGTATCGATGTGGTGAAAGGCAACGTTCAAGAAGCAAAGGAAAAAAGCGAGTTTGCCAAAGACGCCAGAATCTTCCGCGATTATTACGTTCGCCAGGGTGAAATCCAGGCCCGCTACTTGCCGTTATTAGTGCTGAGTGTCGTTATGGCCCTGGGTTTTCTTCATGCCCTTCTGTTGTGGCAAAGTGATGTCATCACTCTTGGGCAAGTAGTGGCCTATATGGGGCTACTGAATGTCTTAAGGTTTCCAACCTTTATTTCCATATTCTCTTTCAATCTGGTGCAATTGGGCCTGGCAAGTGCAAAACGGATATTACAGACAATCAATACCGAAACTGAGCTAGATGAAAATGAGGCCGGACTCAGCCGGCTTATCACTGGCGAAGTCAAATTTGAACACGTTAACTTTGGTTACAACGGATCGGCTATATTAGATGATATCAGCTTTACGGCCCGCCCCGGACAGACAATAGCCATCGTGGGCCAAACCGGGTCTGGAAAAACAACTCTGACCCGCCTAATAAACAGAATATTTGAGGTAGACACCGGCCGTGTGGTTGTTGATGGCGTTGACGTGCGCGATTGGAATATGGAATCGCTCCGTTCGCAGATCTCCACTATCGAACAGGATGTCTTTCTGTTTTCAAGGAGCATCGCCGAGAATATCGCTTTTGGCTGCCCAGATGCCACACAAGAGGAAATTGAACAGGCGGCCATCGAAGCACAAGCTCACGATTTCATTATGAGCTTTGAAGATGGCTACGCTACCGAAGTTGGCGAGCGGGGTGTTACGCTTTCCGGGGGGCAACGACAACGGGTGGCCATTGCCCGAGCCTTTTTGACCAATCCCCAAATCTTAATTCTTGATGATAGCACCAGCGCCATCGATAGCGCGACCGAAGACCAAATTCAGAAGGCCATGCGCCTGATCAGCAGCCAGCGCACAACTTTCTTGATCACTCACCGCCTCAGTCAGATTCGCTGGGCCGACCAGATTCTTGTCCTAAAACAAGGCCGGCTGGTGGATCGAGGTACCCATGAACAACTCCTGGGACGGAGCGAGGCCTATCAGAGGATTTTTGCCCGCTATGATTAGACAACGAAGGATGAAGTAGATGGGATTCATTCTGGGCGGATTGGAATCAGAAGATTATGACCGCCAATATGAAGACAAAGAGCTCTTAGCCCGAATTACTAGCTATTTCCGACCGTATGGACGGCAAATGGTTTTGGTAGCGGTGATGATTGCCTTAAACTCGCTGGCCGGAACCGGAGGTCCGATTCTGATCTCCAAATCTATTGACATAATGGCCGAAGATCCCACCACTCAAGTAATGGTTCTTTTGTCTTTCGGAATCTTGCTGCTTGGCGTCGCTGCCTGGCTTTTCAACTACATCCGTCAGTGGCATTCGGCGCGGGTGACCGGGGATGTTGTCCTTCAGCTTCGGGAAGATGCTTTTTCAGCAACGGTCCAACACGATTTGTCCTTTTTTGACTCGCATCCGTCGGGCAAGATCGTCAGCCGGATCACCTCGGACACCCAGGACTTCTCCGAAACGGTTAACCTGGTCCTGAACCTGATGAGCCAGGTATTACTAGTGTTTATCCTGGTCATTGTATTGTTTACCATTAGCGTTCCGCTAACTCTGATCATGCTGGCCTTTATGCCCGTGGCGGTCATTGTTGCCCTGAGCTTTCGTAAAGTGGCCCGCAGAGTTACCCAAAGGGCCAGGCGAGTGACCGCCAAAATTAATGCCCAAATTCAGGAATCGATCAGTGGCATTACCGTGGCCAAGAGTTTTCGCCAGGAACAGGCCATTTACACTACTTTTGATGCTAACAACCGCCAGGGGTATGAGGTCGGTGTCCGGCGTGGGTTGACGCTGGTGACCATTTTCCCGATCATGGGCTTGGCCTCAGGGCTGGGCATGGGTGTTCTGATTTATGCCGGCGGTTTGGCGACACGAGGACCGCTGGGCATTACGGCCGGTGAATGGTACCTTTTTATGCAGGCCGTAGGCTTCTTCTGGTTCCCGATGATGGGTATTGCATCATTCTGGAGTCAATTTCAGGATGGGCTCTCGGCTTCAGAGCGCGTTTTTGCTTTGGTAGATCGAGAACCCAAAGTTACCCAGCAGGCTCAGGAGACGGTGACTGGGCTTAGCGGACGTATTGAATTTAAACACCTGATACTGTCCTATACCGGTACGGAAATCGTATTACCCGACTTCTCCCTCACCATCGAACCGGGTGAGACGGTTGCGCTGGTAGGCCATACCGGGGCCGGCAAAAGTAGTGTGGCCAAGCTGGTTAGCCGTTTTTATGAGTTTCAAGGAGGCCAATTGCTGATTGACGGCCGGGATATTCGCGAATTGGATTTAAAAGCCTACCGTCGTTTTGTGGGGATTGTGCCCCAGGAACCTTTTCTTTTTACAGGAACTGTGCGCGATAATATCCGCTACAGTTTACCTGAATCAAGCGACCAAGAAGTAGTGGATGCGGCCATGCATATCGGGCGGGGAGATTGGCTGGAAAATTTACCCAATGGCCTGGATACGAACGTCGGTGAGCGCGGGGCTAACCTGTCCATGGGTGAACGACAACTGGTCGCTCTGGCCCGGGTATTGTTGAAAGACCCGAGAATCTTCGTCCTCGACGAGGCCACCGCCAGCGTTGATCCTTTCACCGAGACTTTGATCCAGGAAGGACTGGATACAATAATGACCGAGCGGACAGCCATCGTAATTGCTCACCGGCTTTCCACAGTCAAGAATGCCGACCGGATCATCGTGATGAAAGATGGGCGAATCATCGAAGAAGGCGATCACGATTCGCTCATTACTCAGAGCGGTCACTATGCCGAACTGTACAATACCTACTTTCGTCACCAGTCGCTGGAGTACATAAATGAAGCCAAATGGCGGGTGACGCTGGAGCCGGAGGAATTGGGGGGCTGACTAGATATATCAAGTTTGTATTTCATTGGGGACAAATGTCTGAAAAGAAGCTTGCGAATGATGACGGCCAAGAGCCGGAACCTCCCGAATTAGCTTTCCGTGGCTTTCAGGGGGAGATCGATTTTCCAACAGTTTGGTCGATCTTGATCGAAAGCAATAGGGCAGATCAGATCGTCGAAATAGCGTCGCTTGATGATATTAGGCAGTGGTGTGCTCCTTCCAATCGTTTTGATCCCTTCCAGGATATCTTGTTTGCTTTGAGAAATAGTGAAGATGGGAACTCCTCAATAATCGGTTTCAGCCGCGTCAGCTGGTATACGGTAAATAGGGACACCCGGATCTATTTTCAGAACAGCTACCTGCTTTCAGATTGGAGAGATCGGGGTTATTGGCCGGCGATGGTGAAGCAAAACGAGCGACGATTGCGAGAGATTGCGGCCACTCTTCCAACCACTCCCCGGTGCTTCTTCCAAGCATGGGCGTCGGATACCCAAGAGCAATGGATTTCTGTGCTGGAAAGTGAAGGTTTCCAAGTTGTGCGGCAATTCAATAACATGCTTCACCGACTTAACGATATCCCGGAGCGAGTAATGCCCGCTGGACTGCAAATTCGCCCAGTAAAACCAGAACACAAGCGGATCATTTGGGATGCACAAAAGGAAGTGAACCAGGAACTCTTTGAGACAGTAGCAGAGAATTGGACTGAGGAAAAGTACGAAGCCTGGCTGGCAAATCCATCACATACCCCTCAACTATGGCAAGTGGCCTGGGATGGTGATCAAGTGGCCGGAATGGTGCTCAACCGCATTGACGAAGCGGAAAACAGGGCGCGGGAACGCAAGAAAGGCTACACAGAGCACATCTTTGTTCGCCGTGCTTGGCGGCAACGTGGCCTGGCCAGTGCACTGATTGCGCAAAGCTTGCGAACTCTCAAAGCGCAAGGTATGAAAGAGGCGGAATTAGGTGTCGATTCGGAAAATGAAAGCGGAGCGGATGAGTTTTACAGGAAGATGGGTTTTCAAACCTTTAGCAAAGATTCCTGGTTCCGAAAACCAATGGATCTGAAGTCGAGCTCCGCCTAACAACTCGCGGAAGCCGACCCGGCTGGCGTGCGAGAACGCAGACGTCCATGGCCAGCCTTCTTCCCATAGAATGAAGGAGCGAAGCCCGAGCCCCCGAGCGGCATAGCTCGTGGCTGTTATGCGTTTGGGCTAATCTTCTGGCCATTGATTCCCAAATGGACTTTTATCTATTAAATGTACACTTATTAGGATAGAACATGACAACCTTAACAACGACCTACCCTCAACATCAAGTACCGTTCATTCCATTCAACCGTCAGTTAAAGAATGTTGGTAAAATAGCCAATATGGTCGCCTCACAGAATGTATTCCAGCGTTACATGCGCAGCAAGGCTGAAAACACACTCAAACGCCAGGCTTATGATTTGGCCTTGTTTGTGACCTACCTCGGAGAAGCCGGTGTCCAGCTAGATTGCAGCGACTTTCAGAATAAGCCAGAGTGCTGGCAAGGCGTCACCTGGGGAATCGTTGAAGGGTTCTCTGCCTGGATGGTAGGCCAAGGCTATGCCGTCTGATCGGTCAACGTCAGGCTATCGACTGTCAGAACCTATGCCCGATTGGCAACTAAGGCCGGGGCAATCGATACACGTGAAGGTGCGCTCATCCAAACGGTTAGCGGTTTCAGTCGTCGCGAGGCTCGCAACGCCGACGAGAAACGGGATGTGACGCGGATCAGCGACAAGAAGGTGGAAGCTGTGAAAATCAGCGACAGACAGGCGGCCGAACTGAAGGACATGCACGATGATACGCCCAGCGGTCGGCGGAATGCCCTGATGATGGCCTTATTGTTGGATCATGGCCTGCGGGCCAGCGAGGTTGTGAAACTGGAAAAAGCCAATTTCGGTCTGGAAGAGGGAACGTTAAGGTTTTACCGGCTGAAAACTGATGAATGGACCACTCATCGTTTGACAAAGAATACCTCACAGGCTGTCCAAGATTATCTATCCTTCATGCCCGAGTCTGGCCCAATCATGTGCGGTTCCCGTCGAGGAGGGTCTCTTACCGAGGCTACACTTACCCGCATCACGTTATCGCGAACGGTAACCCGGTTTGGCAAGAGTCTGGGCATTGAGAAGCTTTCTGCCCACGATTGCCGCCATTACACGGCAACCGATATGGCAAGGCGCGGCTATAGCGTCAAGGATTTGATGGACTGGTTTGGTTGGACTTCGCCAACCATGGCCGTGCGGTATATTGATAGTGCCGAGATTCAAGAACGGGACAGGGGGTGATTGATCGGCCGATAAACAGCAAAACACGACCAACGCCTAATCGAAGACGGGCTACCGGGGTGCGGTATCACCCCAGTAACCCTACCGCCCAAGCTGGGACTAGCAGTTCGGGAGGATATGAGGATTGTATCCTATCGAACGCTTGCCACACCAATTTGGGCAAGCGTTTTATTTTGGAGAATTACGGAATGAAAACAAGAGCATCCATTTACGCCAGAGTGTCCAGCGAACGCCAAGCCGGTGAAGATCGGGTATCGATCGATATGCAACTGTCCGACTGTGAAGCGTACTGCAAAGACAAGGGATATGTGATAGTTGAACGATACGTAGATAAGGAGAAGTACCGATCACGCGGCAAACTGGTACAGTCGTCAGGCCAGCGAAAGGATCGACCGGCTTACCAGTCAATGCTAAGGGCGGCTGCGGCCTATGAGATTGACGTCATTGTGGCCTGGAAGGAAGACCGCCTGTATCGGGGCATGTATCCTGCCATGCCATTGTCGGAGTTACTTGACGAAAAGGGCAAATCCTTGAGAGTCGAGTTGGTTCGCGAAACCTTCGATCACAAGATGCTGGGTATCAAAGCAGCAATGGGCAAGATTGAGGTTGACAATATCCGCGAGAGGATGCTGATGGGGCGGCGGGCAAGGCTTGAGCGGGGCGAAGTGCCGCGAGGAAATCAGGTTAGATACGGATACAGCAAGGTCAAGAAGCGATTAGAAATCGATGAGGAGGAGGCAGCTATCGTTCGCCAGATGTTCGACTGGTATGTCTCTGGCGAGACAAACATGACCTTCCGAAAAAGGCTAAATGCCTCTGGGAAAATGCCGAGAAGAAGCAAGTTATGGTCAAAGGCAACCATATGCAGCATCTTGGCCGGCGAATTCTATGCCACTGGTAATAGCCCTACCACTTTGGAGGATGAGGTTTTCCACATACCCTGCCCACCCATCATATCGATGGATACCTGGCGCAAGTCGCAGCAAGTCCGCGACAAGAACAGGGTGAAACCTCGAAACGTCAAGCGAGATTATCTGTGCCTTGGCATCACCTATTGCACTTGTGGTTGGAAGTGTAATGTGAGGACCGTCCGATCGAACCGATACCGAGGCTATACTTCTGTCTCTGGCGCATATGTTTGCCAGAGGTATAGTACCAAGCCGGAATCCCGACCGGCGGATTGTGTCACTGATACCGGATCCAAAAAGGTGGATGATTTCGTATGGGACTTCGTGAAACGAGTTTGCAGCAATCCGATGCTGGTGCAACAAGCGATCACAGCCAAGTTAGCCAACCTACGCGAGGACTACAGTCGGCTGGAAAGCGAGGTCCAGCATCTTCAAAGGGAGATGGACGGTCTGATTACCGAACGCCAGTGGGTAATCACACAGGCTCGAAAAGGCCGAATAACCGAAGAAGATATGGAACTGCAATTGGGTCAGATCGAGTTGCAGGAATGGTCACATCGCAGGGATCTGGATGAAAGACAATCGATGATCGCAGCTCGCAAACAGGTGGAGTCCCTTAGCGAGTGGACACGTCAGTATCTAGACGATATAAATGCTGGTGTCAGGGCACTTGATATTGATACCAGCCTGCTTTATGATAAGGAAATCGAACCACTGTACACCGAAATGGAAGCTTGGCGGTACGCGGAGAAGTTCCCAGATGACAGACTAGCGCAGTTGAACTGGGCATTGCTTGAAGAAAGGCGAAGGATAGTGAGGACGCTTATTGAGAAGGTTGTCATCGGGCGCGGTGAAGACGGAACCGGCCGCAAGATAACGCCCATACTAGCCCTTGAACTTCCTGTGGATGATCTTGATTTTTTTGTCTACGGCGATCAGTCGCTGGAGTACATCGAAACAAAGGTTGGTAACTGGAAGTGGGCTATTGGGTCGATGATCTGCGAATGATAATGAGTTTAAAGAAATACCGATTATGCCATCTTGCACGGAGCGAAAAAAAATTGTCACCAAAAGGAATTAACGCCGAAAATTTAACCTTTCTGTTAGGTTTATCCCTCTCTTTACTCTTGTCAGCATGCGCTGGCAATGAGAAGCAGGGGATCACGCCCCCCGTTTCCGCCATCGAGGGGACACATATTAGCGAAGCTGGCTCTGACCAGGCGAATGCTGGGGCCGAGGATGTTGCGACCATTCCAATGCAGGTGGCGACGGCAACTTTACTGGTATTGCCGCCCACAATCACGCCGCAGCCAGCAGCCGTCATTCCTCCAACAGCCGCGGCAACGCCAACAGCCGTCCCCGGCCAGATTGGTCCGGATAACTTTCCCGAAGATGTTAATCCGCTAACTGGCGAGAGCGTTCAAGATCCGGCCGTACTTAACCGGCGCCCTCTGGCAGTCAAGGTGGCGAATACGGCGCGGGTACGACCCCAGGCCGGTTTAAACCAAGCTGACCTCGTGTTCGAGCATTATAGCGAAGGGGGGATCACTCGGTTCACAGCCATTTTTTACACGAATACACCCAAAAGAGTGGGATCGATTCGCAGCGGCCGTCTGATTGATCTAGAGATTCCCGTCATGTACGATGCCGCATTCGCCTATTCGGGATCGAGCAACGAGATTAAAGAGATGATCCGCCAAAGTATGTTTTTCGATCGGGTCATATCGCCTGATTTTGGACATGGCGGTTTCTGGCGAACCTTTGACGAAAAAAACCCGAGCGAATTTAAAGTTGATAACTTGTTCACCAATACGGTCGATTTACGCCAGATTTTGTCAGATCGCGGACAGGAGAAACCGCCCATTTTCCACAATGGCATGACCTTCAATCCGAATCCGCCACCAGGAGGCACGCCGGTCCGGGGTGTGGAAGTTATTTATGCTGGTACTGGGATCTATTGGGAATACCAGCCCGGTACCGGTCGCTTCAATCGCTGGAGTGATGGCCAAAAACACCTGGATGCCTCAACCGGCGATCAATTAAGCTTCAAGAATATTGTTATCGTCAGAGCGCCACATGTTAATACTGAGATCATCGAAGATTCGGGAGGCTCACCGTCGATTCAGATTCAAATCTGGGGCGAAGGTCCGGCCGTTCTTTTCCGCGACGGCCTGCAATTTGATGGTCGATGGAAACGGGAGTATCCCCTGGATATGCTGACCTTCTACGATTCACAAGGCGAAATTTTACCCTTAGCGCCGGGTAATACTTTCATTGAGCTGGTTCCCGTCAGTTTCGGCGGATTGGCGCCGCGAATCGAGGCGGATGGTAGCTAAAGGACGGCCAAGACCAGACCTGGCAATGTGGACATCTGGTTTTGGTGTAAATTATGATTGCCCGTGAGCCGGTTGTGCGGGTCATCTGGGGCTTACCGATAAACTCGCAAACACATCGTCCACCAAGCTAGAAAAGTTGATGTAAGCCAAACCACGCCTTCTTAGCCAATCAATGACTCAGGTTTCCGATTGTGTCACAACACACTCCTAAGATGGCAAGAACAGCAAGAACGATTTGATCTAATCCACCAGCAACTTGCATAATCTTGTTGCTTCGACCTATTTAACGGCCGCCGGCAAAAATATACAGGTTGGCGGTATATAGGCGACGTTTAGCCTTGGGCGATTTGATTCGATGGGATTTTCCCGGCTATCAAAACGTTTTGCCGTGGGAATGAGGTTCTCTCTGCCAAGAATTATCCAGCCATAGTTGCTGCCCGGGTCCTGGAGCCAGCCCTGGACATCTTCGACCATGCCGGAAGATGTCCCCCAGGTGTAGGAGCCGGCAAAGCCCACCGTCTGGGTGACACTGGCGGTCGAGGCAAAGTCACCTCCTTCATTTGACCAGGTCGTCGAACTATAAAAAGTGTGTTGCCAGGTCGCATCACCTTCGGTGGCGGCCGCGCCCATACCTTCTTCACCTAGCGCATCGGATGTGCCCTCTCCCCAATCAGCAAAGAGCTTGTGCAACGAGACAGTCTGATCGCCGATTATGGTCTTTGACATATGCAGATCCAGGGTCGTGCTAATTATGGTTGAATTTTTCAGGATGTTACCGGCGATGTCAAAGGAGACCAGCGCCCGGCGAGCTCCGAAACCGTCGGTGTTGCCAGCGAAAATATAATTACCAGCACCATTGCTCATGATGGGTTGGTTTATTATTGGCTCATACAGCGTATTATCTTTTTTTGGATGAATGGCTGTCACAAGGATTGGACAAGCAGAGATAAAGGTTGGAGGTTCACCGTTGGCGAAATTAATTCCCTCTGAAAGGGCTGCTGCTTTACCGGCAGCGACAAACAAAGCCATAAGGAGTAATATTCCTATAATCAGGGCATAATTTGACCGGAACCTTTCTCTTGTGTTCAACATCGATGCTCCTCTCTTTCCAGGGTGATTCATGGTTACTTATTGAAAGCTAAGCTGTAATTTCCTGTCAATCCGAACGATAATCCAGATCTGGGGTAGCAGCCGCTAGCTCGACTCGCTGTTTTATTCCGTTTAACATGAGGTGGGGGAACAGGGATTCTCCAAGTATAAGAGGAAGCCATAATGCAAGAAAAACCACCCGAGGCCAGACACTGATCCGAGTCCTTAGTAGAAGCCGGGTTTCACCTGGTTGACTCTATTTCAGAGCGAATACCCAGGAAAATGCGCTTGTGTGTTGAAACCAGGATGCAGACACGGGATCAGGCACAATTGCCCGATGATATTGATCGGTATACAAGACTATCTGCCGGTTTGGTTCCACCGCTTTGACGACAAAACCGACCGTATCAGGTGGCCCGTCAGGGACGATGTCGCCAACCTGGAGCTCCTGGAATTCGGGCATGATGTGATTGGCGCTCGGCCGGTATTCTGGCTTTTTATCCTGAGGCGCCATTGGCTCGAACAAATATTTGAACAGGAATTCGCTGATCTTCGAATCGGCATACCAGCCGCCGCGATGATATCGGACCTGGAGCAGCCAGGGCCAGATGGCTGAGGCCGGGGCATTAATTGTGACACCGTGGGTTGTCTCCAACATGGCTTCGGGCACCAGCTCGTCCCCAGCGATTGCCCGGCGAACTTCGTCATTGGTCGCCCCGCGATGGCTACCGAGTTGGTTCAATAGATACAACCTGCGCCGATCATCAATAATCCGCCAGCCCATTTTTTACTCAACATTCCAACTCCAGTCGATCATTCAAGGTATTCTTGATGAATCGCTTCCGATTTTCACGATGCTGTTAGCGGCCATAAGATTCGCTCCCCATCGGCCGGAATGAGCAATTGATGAGTCCGAATTGCGGCATTATCAGCCATCTTGCGTAAGTCAGCCCGCGAGACCTTCCCATGGTCCAGGGACTCCATATGTATGGCAACGATGGTAGCCTGGGGCGCCGCCTGACAAACTTTGATCGTCTGTTCGGCATCCATGACAATGGCTTCGCTCTCTCCGAATTTGGCGCCGCTGGAGTGGGTAATGATAACTATCGGCCGAAATCGTTCGATGGTTGATTGGACTTCATCATACCAGACGGTATCGCCAGCCCAGTAGAGGGTGGGCTGGCCCGCAGCTCGAAAAACAAACCCAGAAACCTGGCCCATCTGCTCCGCCAGAGCGCCACTGCCGTGCCGGCCAGGACAACGATTGATGCGGATGCCTTGCCAGGTAACAGCATCCATAATTGGCCGGATATCGCTAAAGCCCATCGCCGCGATCCGCTTTTCATCACCGGGCTGGCAAAAAAGTGTTATGTCCTTGGCCAGGGATTCTTGGGCCAGCGGATCAAAGTGATCGATATGGAGATGGGAAAGAAGAACTGCTTCCGCCCCAGCCAAGACTTCAACGGCCGGGCAGGGTAGA
>Ga0307380_10008660_pt1 | contig 13010 bp, 5 predicted proteins | sample UN3MG_FD_202239 | JGI IMG/M metagenome (GOLD analysis project Ga0307380, IMG submission 202239) | Soil microbial communities from Risofladan, Vaasa, Finland - UN-3 | ecosystem: Environmental > Terrestrial > Soil > Coastal area > Acid sulfate soil | place: Finland: Risofladan, Vaasa | collected... | reverse complement strand
CGCTGTCCGGTTCGGGGACCATCACTGCCAACGGCGGCTCTGGGGCGCCCACCCAGTCCGGTGCCGGAGGCGGTGGCAGAATCGCCATCTACGCAACCGGGAATCTCTCCCTGCCCGACACCAACATAATGGCAGCCGGAGGAAGCGCCGGCACGTGGGCAGCCGGCGTGGGCAGTGCCGGCACGATCTACATCGTGGGGCCGAATGGCGGCGGCGGCAAGCTGATCATCGATAACGGCGCAAGTACACCTTCAGAATACACGCAATACTGTGGCCTTGCCTTGTCGCTGCAGAGCCTTCTGCTGCGCAACGCCTGGGCTCAGTTTGCAGGCGATCTCACCATTATGTCGCTGGAAGTGCCTTCGGACTCTCAATTGTACATAAAGGGGGCAACGCTGACAACGAACGGCAGCCTCGTCGTATCGGGCCGGGCAACAGTGGAAGGGGACCTGACAGTGGGGACTGATGCCACGGTGTCCGGGATTCTCTCTTGTGGCGGCCGCGCCAGCATAAGCGGGGCATTGCAGCTTTCTGGTACGGGCGTGCTGACGCATCCCGGTCCCAGCGGTGAGGCAGTGTATAAACTGTTCGTGGAGGCGAACTCCGTAACCGTCGAACCCGGTGCAACCATCTCCGCGGACGGTAAGGGTTATGCCGGGGCCAACATCGCGGGTGCAGGTGTGGGCAGCAACTTTTCCGGCGGCGCAGGTGGGGGCGGCTATGGCGGTCGTGGCGGCAACGGCTCCAACGGCGGAGCCGGTGGTACATGGTACGGTTCCCTGACCGAACCTGCCGACCTAGGTAGCGGCGGCGGCAACGATATCTCGTGGAGCGCCGTTGGAGGAGCCGGCGGCGGAGCGATTCACCTTGTCATCGCCGACGCTATCACGCTGGACGGGAGCATCTCATGCACTGGTGCGAATGGAACTGCTACACACGGCGGCGGTGGCGGCGGCTCCGGGGGGAGCGTGTGGATCATCGGCGCGACCCTCTCCGGTTCCGGCACGATCTCCGCCGGCGGGGGCAACGGCGGCACCGGCGCCGGTTACACCGGTGGCGGAGGAGCAGGCGGGAGGATTGCCGTTTACGCCACTCAGTCACTGGCCCTGTCCGCCGCCAATATCAGGGCAATGGGCGGAACGGGCGCACAGAACGGAGCAGCAGGAACGGTATATCTTGATGGCCCCGCACAAGACGATAGAACCCTTGTGGTAGACAATGGGGGCATAACGGTATCGCACCTGGTCGACTACATGGGGGACGCCGTTGGCTTGGACAACATCACAATCAGCGGCAAGGCTTGGGCTAGTCTTTCCAAGCCACTTTCTATCTCCGGCACGTTGAGTTTGTTCTCAGGAGCTGCGCTCACCTGCCCCTCTGTCGCAGGCACAACAACCTACAAGGTGGAAATCCACGCCCGCGACATGATCGTGGAAGCTGGGACGGCCATCTCCGTTGACGGCAAGGGCTACGCCGCGGAGACAGGCCCGGGCAAGGGCGCTTCTGCCTACTATGCAGGCGGTGGCGGCGGATACGGTGGTCAAGGTGGCATGAGTTCCAGCGGCACGCTCGGAGGGGTCTCTTACGGCGCGGTCAGTGAGCCTGTCGATGCCGGCAGCGGCGGCGGCAGAGATACCTATTGGGGCGCGGCAGGCGGTGTGGGCGGGGGAGCCATACGCATCACCGTCAGTGGCACGCTTACCGCCGATGGCATCATCTCAGCGAACGGCACAAATGGTGCAAAAGCTTCGGGCGGCGGGGGCGGCGGCGGTTCCGGCGGCAGTATTTGGATTACGGCAGCCTCCCTAACCGGCTCCGGCACGGTCTCGGCATCAGGCGGCAATGGCGGCGATGGCTCTTCCCATGACGGTGGCGGCGGCGGCGGCGGACGCATCGCCCTCTACGCGTCCGACAGTGCGGGGTTCCACGCAGGCCAACCGATCCTCGGCTTCATCGCCGCCGCCGGCGGCACCGCCACCGGCAATGGCAAAAAGGGTGACGACGGTACCGTCTACCTCGGCAACGGGCCAGCGGCCACGGATATCCTCGTTGATGGTCGGGTGGCGCCTCGCGACGTGCCAGTCGCCGCGCCTTCCATCGCCTGGACCTTCGTCGGCCTCGGAACACAATCCGCGTACCATGTTTGGGTGAACAGCTCGTCCACCTTCGATCCAGTGGTCGGCGAGCAATACTGGGACAGCGGGAAGGTCGCCAGCACCACAGCCAGCACGGTTTATGCCGGCTCAGCCCTGCCCGCGGGCATCACCTGTTACCTCAGAATCCTGCTCTGGGATGACCGGGACCTGCCCGGCAGCTTCACCACCACCACATTCGCACTCAACACGCCGCCATACGTGGCGGTCACCGGCGTCAACCAGCACACCGACGGCAGCGGTCTGGTGGACGTGGTCTATACGATCTCGGACCTTGAGAGCAATACGGCATCCATTGCCGTGGCGTTCAGCCAGAACGGCGGCGCAACCTACGCAAACGCAACGCTCGCCTCCGGCGGCGACGGCACTGCTAACCTCGCCCCCGGCTCGCACTTCATAGTGTGGGATTCAAAGGCAGGCATTGGCAATACGGACAAGACCAGCCTCTTCATTCGCATCACGGCTACCGATCTGCACGGTCTGACAGGCGAGCCAGGCTACTCCCCACCGTTCCGAGTCGACAACGTCCCGCCGCAGGATTGCCAGATCCTCATCGCGGGCGGCGCCGAAACCACTCCCACGCGCGATGTCAGCGTCGCGTTGGCTGCTCGCGGAGCCACCTTATTCGCTCTCGGCGAGCAAGTGCCCCAGTTCCCATCAGGCACAGGCAGCGAGATTCCAAAGAGCCAGATGACTGCGACGGCAAGCTCGATCAACAGCTCGAGCTGGTCGGCGGCCTACGCCATCAATGGCCTGGCAGATGGCGGCTGGCATGCCAACACCGCCAGCGGCGAATGGTTGCGGGTGGACATGGCCGCCCAGTACTGGGTCTCCAAGTTCTCCTATCTGCCGCGCCCCGACCACTCCAACGGCCGGATCAACGGCTTTGAGATCTACGTGACTAACTCCACGTCGAACACCCGAGCCGATTGGGGTCAGGCGGCGGCCACCGGCCAGTTCCCGAACGACACACTCCGCCACGACGTTGAGTTGCGGCCGGGAGTGGGGCGGTACGTCATCCTGTATGCTGTCAGCAGTCACAGCGGATACGCCGGAGCGTCCGAGGTTTGGATCTACGGCTCTCCGCTGGCGGGTGTTCAGGTGGGAACTATCAGCACCTCAACCACGTTCAGCCTGTCCGACGGGAATGGCCTTAAGACCGTCTACGCGGTCTTCCGCGACTACTTCGGCAACGTCTCCGCTCCCGTGTCCGACACCATAACGCTGCAGATGCCCGCCGATCCGCCCGTGCCGCGCATATCGAGCGAACTGAACCTTGACATAGTGTTGGCCGACGACCTGCCGCTCGATACCGTGGTTTCCGGCCAGATAGCCGCCGACGACGAGCACGATTTCTACCGCGTGCCCGTGTGGGGCGACGGCTACTTCACGGCCACGCTCTCCCAGGTCCCCGCAACGCTCCACGCCCAGATCGCGCTGTACGACGACGAGTGGAGCGAAGTCGCCCGCATCGCCTCAGGCGGGCCCGGCAGGCCGCAAAGCCTCACGAAGCTCGTTGCACCGGGCACCTACTTCGTCGAAATCACTGGCGTGGACGGCAGCACGGCCGGGGGCGACTGGTACGTGCTCGACACATCCCTCAGCCCCATCGGCTTCACGAGCATCGCGGCTGCCCCTGATCCGTTCAACCCCGCCAATCGCACATGCAAGGTTTCCGCGGCCATCGACTATGGCGGCATCGATCACGTGTCGGTAGAATGGACCGTGACCATACGGGACTCAGCCGGCGCACTTGTGCGGTTCGTGCAAGGGACCAGTGGCCCCATCGAGTTCTTCTGGAGCGGCACGGATGCAGACAACGACCGGGTGGCCGATGGCTGGTACGAATACGTGTTCGAAGCCGGCGTAGAGCTGCCGAGCCACGATGTCATTGAAGCCGTCGCCTACCACGGCACCGTGTGCCTCGACACCACGCCGCCTGCCGCCGAGATCGACCAGCCCGCCGCGGGCGACCTCCTGCCCGAGCAATCGGAAATCATGGGCGCCGCCACCGACGCCAACTTCGGGTCCGCAGTACTTGAGCACCGCAAGTCGGGGGCGGCAACGTGGACGAAGATCTGCGACATCCCCCTAGCCATCCCTCGCCTGCCCGACGGCTCACCCGGCCTGCTCGGCACTTGGGCCACGCCCAAGGCCGAAGAAGACGGCATCTACCAGATCCGTCTCACGGTGACCGATCTCGCCGGCAACAAGGCGGAGAAGATCGTCTCCGTTGTCGTGGATCACGTCAAGATCACTAATGTGGGCGTTGATTCCCCTGAACTCGATCCCCTTTCAGAGGCAGGAAACACGATCTTCTACGAGATCGACCGAGATGCGGCGGTCTCCGTAAGGATCCTCAAGGAGAATGACGATACCGTTATTCGCACCATCTGCACGGACATGCCGCAACAAACGGGATTGAACTCAGTTCAATGGAACGCCAAAGACGACCATGGCCAGCTCGTGGCGCCGGATGTTTTCCGCTATGTGATAGAAGCGAAGAGCACCACCGGAGCGTGGGGGAAATACGACCCTGAGTTCGTTGCAGGGCCGGTTCAACTGGTTTCGTCGGGTGTCTCGCCGACGTTTGACCCCTGCCGAAGCGAGCCGCTTACGGCCACCTTTGGCTTTCTGCAGCCGGTTCGAGCCACGGTCGTGGCTCACATCCCAAACAGCTCCGTGACGTTCTACAACTATCTTCTTGATGATGAACCGGTTCCTGCATTGGGTAGCGTTTCCGTTTGGGATGGCCTCGACAACAATGGTAACCGTCCCGATGTGGCCACCGTTGGCATATCCCTGAAGAGTGCCCGTCTGATGCCCGCAAACTGCATCTGGCTGTCGCCGCGATCCGCCAGGCCAAAGCTGACGAACGTTCAGGCCCAGAACTACGTGATCACGCCCACCTACAGCGAGGTGTCTACCATCAGCTACACGCTAGATCGTCTGGCTCTAATCTCGATTGAAATAAGGGACCCCAACGGCAGTCACTTCCGCACAATGCGAATGGCCTTGTGTCAGTCCCGGGGAAGCCATGTTGCGGTTTTCGACGGCAAAGACGACAGCGGAAGGATGGTCTCTATCGAAGGCGAGTACACTTTTGAGCTGACGGCGATGGCGTGGGGGCTATTCCCCATTTCAGTGATGCAGGCTGGGATGACGACGAAGTGGAGAGGCAAGATCCTTGTCACGAAGTAGAATAGCCATTCTTCCCGCAGCCGTATGTTCGGCTTGGATGTTGCTGTGCAGCGCGTGCAGTAGCTCTCGAACGAACGCCATCTTGGCGTCGCACCTGACCGGGGCCAACTGGCAGATTGTTGCAGTCGATCCAGATGATGGCGTGATGCGGCAGCTCACGAGGACTCCTACGGACAAGCGCATGCCCGTGGTGTCGACAGACCCCTCGAGTGTTATCTACCGGAGCAATGAAGGCGACCTCTGCCGCATCAATATTCGGGGTGGAGTTGCACGCCAGTTCATCAGCGGTGACCAGATCACTAGTTTCGATGTACGAGCGAACCTTATTGCCGTCTCAAGAATCCGTGGCGCGCCGCTCAGCAACACGGATGTCTGGCTAGGCAAACAGGATAGGCCGGATCGATGCGTGCTGGATGAGGTGGCCCGCGAAGAGGATGTGGCAATCTCGCCAGACGGGTCAAAACTCGCATACTCGCGACGGATGCCCGGCGAGCCGCAGGACCTGTGGCTGTATGATGTAACTACCGGCAAGCGTACGCAGCTCACGTCTGGCCAGCGGTGGACATTGTGTGCATGCTGGTCCCCCGATGGGACGCGATTGGCGTACGCATCAAACACATTCGGTGATTTCGAGATCTTCGTTGTGGAGATCGGAACCGGCAAGATGATTCGCCTCACCAACGATGCCGGGTTCGACTCCTTTCCGGCATGGTCTCCCGATGGCCAGTGCATCGCCTTTGTGTCGAATCGCTCCGGTGCCCTGAGGATATGGCTGATGAACGCCGATGGAAGCGGCCAGCGTTGCCTCACCGCCGATGAATCAGAATTCCGCGAGCTCTCCTGGAGATGAACACATGAGAACATCGATCATCATCTGCCTCGGTTGGCTGGTCGCGATAGGTGCAATTGGTGCAGCACGGGCGGAGGTTGCCGTTACTATTGAGAAGCCTGCTGGGGCGGATGGCACCGCCTGCATCTTCGCCAACGGCATTATAATCGACCGTACGCCTTGCCAGGCCGGGCAGCAGTCCGTCACATGGAGCGGCACGGATGCGACCGGCACGGTCGATTTCACGAAGTGCACGAACGTCAAGTTTACAGCGGTTCCTTTGGCAAGCGTCACGATCCCTGATGACGACCCGAAAACTCCGGACCCATCAGCGGCAGGCTGGGTTGCCATGTCGCTCGCCTGTGAGTCGGGCGATCGGGCGGATGTGATCAAACTCATTGTCGGCGCCGATGCCTCCCAAAAGCCGTGCAAGCTGAGGCTATCGGTGGACTTCATCCCGGCCCTGAAGCTGAGCGACCTCATCCTGCCGCACTCGCTCAAGTTGAGCACCCGGGGGTTATTGGCTGGCCAGCACGTGATCACCGTGGAGGTGTTCGATGCGTGTAACAACGTGGGTACGACCAGCGTGGCACTGCAGGTGAAGGAAAGCAAGTGAGCCGCACGTTCTGGGTGGTCCTGGTCACCTGCGCATTCTGGCATGCCTGCAGCACAGCGCGCGGAGGGCAAACTGTTGCCGTCATGCCGCCGGCCGCCATCCAATGCAGTGTGGAGCCCAAGGTTTTTGACCCGAATGCGTCTGAGAAGGCCGTCTTCCGCTTCAAACTGCCGGAAGCCAGAGCGGCAAGAGTGTGGCTGGTGGATCCGATCGGTCGCACGGTTGCCACCGTTGGCGCTGCCGGGCCCGATGAACTCGGCTTCTTTAGCGCCGCGTGGGATGGTCGCGACAGCGACGGCAGAAGCGTGCCAAGCGATGCATACTGCTATCTGCCGGCGTCGGCGGACTATGCGCCCTCGCCGCAAGGCCTGCTGCAACTGTGGCAAAGCGCCGGGGAGAGGCTCGAATGCAAGGACATAACCTATGACCCGAAGAGCGGCGAGATCCGCTATCTCCTGCCTCAGGCCGGCAGGGCGAGGGTTCGCGTGGGCATCAGCGATGGCCCCGTGCTGCGTTCGCTACTGGACTACGCGCCGTTGCCCGCGGGCAGGCATACTGTCGCTTGGGACGGAAAGGACTCGTCAGGCAACGAGTGGTCACGAAGCGCAGTTGCCGTTCACGTGTGGGCTTTCTCCCTGCCGCAGAACTGCGTGATTGTGCAAGGCGCCACCGCGCCTGCGTATCCGGCATACAGACAGTTCTTCGTAGCACCGGCGGCAGCGAAGCCCGATCTGCACGCCACGCACACGCGGCAGGGGTGCCACGAGCCTGCTTTTGCCGTCTCTTTTCCTGGCGCCGCTACCGGAAACGACGGCCTCGGGGTCCCCAAAACTGGCCGACTGCTGGTGCACGTTCAGCTTGATCCGCGAGACCACCGTGCATTGGTTGAAAACCTGTTCGAGATCGTCTTCTACATCGATGGCGTGTTCTTCTTCGAAGACAGCAACGCTGCCGATCCGTTCACATGTACGCTCGACCTCACCCGCATCGGCAAAGGACGGCACATTCTGAGCGTCCAGGTGATGGACTTCGAAGATCATGCCGCGTCCCGTTCCTTTGGGATCACCTGCCAGGAGCCCGGAAAATGAAGAGCCTGTCAGCCATCTGCGTGTGCCTCTTAATCGCTGCGGTTGGTCTCCCCCAAGCCGGGGGCCACTGCCCTGGTCACACCAATCCCGGCCTGCCTGCAGGCCAATCCGGCCAAGGTCCAACGCCGGGCAAGCCAGGCCAGAGCCCAACTGATCCTGCTGGCGGTGGCGGCGGAGATCCGGGCGGCAAACCGAAATCAGATCCCGGAAACGATGGAGAGCCAGTCTACCTTAAGAGCGGCGAGTTCGTCTATTCCGCCACCGACATGACCCTCCGCTGCCGCGGCATCGATATCGTGATCGAGCGCACGTACCGCAGTCAGAGCAGCTTCAATGGACAGTTTGGCTACGGCTGGTGCATGAGCTATTACTGGCGGATCAAACGTGAGACTAACGGCAACGCCATGCTGGTCGACGGCACGGGCTTCCGGCGCGAGTTCGCCTTTGACAGCACCACGGGAAGCTTCAGCAAGGCTGCCGGCTCATTCGACACGCTGGCAAATGACGGGACCGGCGGCTTCATCCTCACCCGCGGCTATGGTATCAGGTTTTTCTTTGATGCCAACGGCTGCCTCTCACAGATAGCGACCCGCCACGGCAATACGCTCACCTTTGTCTATGCATCCGGGCCGGGCGGCAAAGCCGTCACCTGCGAGATCAAAGGCGTCTCGCCATATTTCGTTCGCGAGCAGACAAAGGGACTGATCGCGATGGATTACCGCCTCGTCGCGATCCAGGACCCCGTGGGCCGCCGCGTGGCCTTTGCCTACGACGCCGACGGCCGCGTCACAACCATCACCGACTGGGGCGGGCGCACCGTCACCTATACGTACGATGATCAGAACAACCTGACGGCCGCCGCGAAACCCGGATTAGCCTCAACGAAATACGGCTATGATCCGGCCAATAAGCACAACCTCACCAGCATCACCGACCCATCCGGTCAGAAGTACCTCGAAACCGTTTACAACGATAGCGACAAGGTGACCTCGCAGAAGTATGGCCAAGGCACGTTCACCTTCGAATACGACAGCCCGACGCAGGTGACCGTGACCAACCGCCGAGGCTTCAAGACCGTGAGCACCCTCGACGCCAAGGGCTACGTGACCAGCGAGAAGCGCTACAACGCCGACATGTCCGTCTGCCTCGAAACGAAGTATGCCTACGACGGGAACGGCATGCGCACCAGTGTCACGTTCCCCCGCGGCAATAGCACACTGTACAGCTACGATGGCCGCGGCAACCTGACCAGCGTCCGACGGCGGCCAATCGGCGGAAACGCCGATGGGCGCGACGACATCGTTTCCTCGTTCAGCTACGATCCGGCGTACCCCACGCTCGATCTCGTGAAGGAGCAGACCGATGCCGCCGGCTGGACAACTGCCTACACCCGTACCGGCCCGGCCGGCGAGGCAACAGCGATCAACCGGCCTTCTCTCGGCGCCTTCGCCTATACCTACGACCAGTTCGGCCAGACGCTCACCCAGACCGATCCCCACGGCACCCTTACGAAGTACGAATACGATGGCAACGGGTATCCCACCAAGGCGATCCGCGACTTCGGCGGGCTGAACGCAACTACCGCCTTTGAGGTCGATTCGTGGGGCAACGTCACGAAGATCACCGACCCGCTGAGTCATGAGACGAGCTTGACCTACAACGAGCGCGACCAGATTGTGTCTGTCGACCCCCCCGAGGTGCCGCTGACTACCTACACCTACAACGCAAATGGTCTCCTGGCACAAGTGAGCCGTCCCGAAGGCGACACCACCGCCTACGTCTACGACGAGCTCGACAACGTCAAGGAAACCACCACGGATCTCGGAACCACGAAGCTCGAACGAGATACCAACGAGAACATTACGAAGGTCACCGATGGCAACGGCAAGAGCACGAACTATGCTTACGATGCGTTCGACCGGCGGACGTCCGAAACCAACGCCTTGGGCTACACCACCGGTTACGCCTACGACGACAATGGCAACCTGAGCCGCCTGACGGATGCGAACAACAACGCTACGGACTACCAGTACAACGGCTTCGACCAGCGGGCCAAGACGACCTATCCATCGCCGGACGGCGCAGGCCCGCGCCCGGTCGAGGAATTCGGCTACGATGGCCTTGACCGGATTACCTCGCTAAAGACGCGCGCCGGTGTCACGCTCCCCTTCGCCTATGATGGCGCTGGCCGGACGACCCGCAATGGTCGTGTCGACGGTACCTATGCCTACGATGGGCTGCGGATGGTCTCGGCCACGCATCCCACGGATGGCACGATCACCTTCAGCGATCACGACGCCCTTCACCGCGTCGGCACGATCACGTATCCGGGCGGCTTTGCCTTCCATTATGAGTACGACCTAGCCGGCAACCGCACGAAGATGACCTATCCCGAGGGCGATTTCATTGCATATGAGCCCGATGCCTTGGGCCGCATCGACAAGATCAAGAATGCCACCGGCCAAGCCATTGCGGACAACACGTACGACGGACTCAGCCGCCCCTCACGCCTCGATTATCTCAACGGGACTAATGTGTCGTGGGCGTATCTGAGCCCACGAAAACTCGGCAGTGTGCAGAGCCACAAAGGAGCCGATCTCATCTGCGGCTACTCCTACACATACGATACCGTCGGCAACCGCACTTCGATGACTTCGCTGCATCGCAATAGCCAAGTCGACACTTACGAGTACGACGACATTTACCAACTCACCAAGGCAACCTACGGAGATGGCACGTTCGAGGATTTCGGGAAGACTACGCCCTATGACAAGCTCGGTAACCGAGTGCAGACCGCCAATGGCGGCACGAGCAGCTACGTCACCAACAAGCTCAACCAGTACACGTCCGTCGGCGGCAACGCCTTCACCTACGATGCCAATGGCAACCTCACTTCCGACGGCACCCGCACTTTCACGTACAACGCGATGAACCAGTTGGTCGGAGCCACTGCCAACGGCCATACGACAAGCTGCACGTATGATGCGTTTGGCAGAAGGGCAAGCAAGACCGTTGATGGGGTGAAGACCAGGTTCCTGTATGATGGTCTTCACTGTGTCGTCGAGCTTGACGGCGTGGGCAACATCATCGGTAAGTACGTGCAGGGGGAACTCATTGACGAGGTACTCACTGCCGTGCGCGGTGGCCAAACGTACTACTACCATGCTGACGCGCTTGGCAGCATCGGAGGGCTTACCGACAGTACCGGAGATGCTGTCGAGCTGTACTCCTACACGGCCTTCGGCATGCCCACGATTTACGGCTCCAATAGAGCCGAGATCCCGAAGACCAGTATCGGCAACGACACGCTATTCACCGGTAGAAGATGGGACGTGGAGACGGCTGTGTACTCCTATCGGATCAGGATGTATGATCCCAGAGCGGGCATGTTCTTGCAGGCGGATCCGACGGGCTACACTGATGGGATGAACGCATACACCTACGTGGGGGACAATCCCATCCGGTATTCGGATCCCCTCGGGCTCTGTAAGGACGACAGTGATAGGCCTTTGTGGGAAGAGGCATGGGACAGATGGTCAGACTTGGTGACATCCGATGATCCCAACTCCTGGTGGAACGAGTTCTGGAAGCTGAACTACGAGCAGATGCGTGACGGTGACCCACGGTGGCAGGCGCTTGATGTTCTGGCGTGGGGTTCTGTTTCGATGGTCGACAAGCTATCCGACCCTGATGCCTCATCTGCTGAAAAGTGGAAAGCAGTGGGAAAGACCGCCCTCGACCTGGGCGGTGGAACGGCCTTAAAGATGCTGAACAAGGCCCTCGCCGCTGAGAGGATCCGGAATGCTGGGGGTTCGCTCACCAAGATGCAGAAAGCCGTTGATACCTACAAGCGACAACGCGACCTTCTCTCGACCCTTGACAAAGTGGGAAAGGTTAAGAAGCTCAACGACCTTGGCCAGTTACGCAAGTGACGTGACTTTGGGTCACGTCTCGGGCATATCCAAGCTCTGACCACGGTAGAACGTGTGGGCCAAGTGGACGGAGGACAAGGAGACCGCACCATGCATAAATCTGCTCTCGCGGTTCTGCTGTTGGCGGCATTTCTTCCCGGCTGCTCCCGCTCCCCCGCCCCCTCCGTCACCGTCTTCTGTGCCCAAGACCAGACCTACTCCGAGCCTTTCGGCGAGCCATTCACGGAGGCTGCCGGCATGCGCGTGCAGTTCGTCTTCGACACGGAGGCCGCAAAGACTATCGGCCTTGTAAACCGCATCGTGGCGGAGGCGAAGAACCCGCAGTGCGACGTATTCTGGAACAACGAGATTGCACAGAGCATCTTCCTGAAGAGGCAGGGCGTCCTGCAGCCCTACGTGTCGCCAGCGGCTGCTGATGTGCCGGATGGATTCAAGGACAAGGACGGCTACTGGACCGGCTTCGGCGGGCGAGCACGCGTGCTACTGGTGAACACCGATCTCGTGCCCGCGGGCGAGGAGCCGAAGTCGATATTCGAGCTTACCAACCCCAAGTGGCGCGGGCAGGTGGCGATGGCTTATCCGCTCTTCGGCACAACGGCCACGCACGCCGCCGCGTTGTTCGTGACGCTCGGCGAGGAAAAGGCCGCAACGTTCTACCGCGACCTCAAGGCAAATGGCCTCGTTGTTGTGGACGGCAATGCCACGGCCAAGGACCGCGTGGCCGAAGGGCACCTGAAGGTCTGCTTCACCGATTCCGACGATGCCGGCGTGGCCGTCAAGGCCGGCAAACCCGTAAAGGTCATCTATCCCGATCAGGGGACTGACGACATCGGCGCGCTCCTCATGCCCAATACCGTGTGCCTCGTGAGGAACTGCCCGCATCCCGAAGCCGGCAAGAAGATGGTCGACTTCCTCCTCAGCCGGGAGGTGGAAGGCCAGCTCGCGAAAAGCGGTGCAGTACAACTGACGCTTCGCTCGGGCGCGGACAAGCCACCGGAGGTACTTGACTATAGCCAGTTAAAAGCTATGATGGTTGACTGGGAGCAGGTGGCGGACCGCCTGAAGCCCACGGCCGAGTTCATGCAGAAGCTGTTTGTGAGGTAGCGGCGCCGCTTGCTGCGCCCGCCGGTGCTCGCGAGGCAACCATTCAACCAAAGAGCGTTACCGCGGCAGCCATCAGTGCATTCGTCA
>Ga0307380_10008657_pt1 | contig 13015 bp, 19 predicted proteins | sample UN3MG_FD_202239 | JGI IMG/M metagenome (GOLD analysis project Ga0307380, IMG submission 202239) | Soil microbial communities from Risofladan, Vaasa, Finland - UN-3 | ecosystem: Environmental > Terrestrial > Soil > Coastal area > Acid sulfate soil | place: Finland: Risofladan, Vaasa | collected... | reverse complement strand
AAAGATGTATATAATCACACTTAGTAGTCTCAGAAAGATCGATACAGACTAGTCCCCCGTATGTCGTTTGCACGCGAATACAGTGCGCGACGTCGAACGTGTAGTGACTAACCTGACGGAAGGGACGGAAGGGCTTGAGTTTCATCGGTCATCTCCAATTTAACGTCTGCCACACTAATGGGAGTTTGTGCAGGGTCATTTATGCGCGAGCCGATTACGGCAGCCCGGCATTAGAGCCCATCAATCGCCGTCAGCTAGGAATTCGATCTTGAACCGACCGGAAGGGCAGTACGTGCAATTTCCGCATTCGTCGAGAAGCACGAGGCATCCGTCTTCTAGAATGGCAAATCCCTCAATATCGCAGTAGACAAGCCGCTTCGCCCAATCTTCCGATAGAGCAATCTTCTCGGTATTGGCCTCTTCGCCCGTCGTACAATCGATGACCCGAAAGCGCATTCTTGTTTCCTGAGTACGTCTACATCAATTTATCCACGCCTCCGGATCATCCGGCCTAGCGCTCATTTCGACCGTTCCAGGCGTAGAATCTTCGTGCATATTTGTACGTACTGCTGGCTTACTTTCACCTCTTCGGGCGATCCCCACGCCAAGCTAAGAAGCGTGTCCCAGATCACCTCTTTCTGCTGCTTGAGATCGTCCAGCTCCGTAAGAGTCTCGATTGTCATGTTGATGTCTCCTTTCTGTTGTCATCGTTCAGACTTTCCAGTAATGCCTGCGTCTCGACGTTTCCTGGAACAACAGCGAATACGTGATCATTTCTTGTGCTGATAACATCAAACCTGACGTCAAATGTTGAACCTAGCTCGTCAAACGCCACTCTGAGCGCCTTATTTACCTCTGCCCGAATCAGGTCTCGCGTAATTTCTGTATTTGGCATCCCTCGATAGGGCTGGAGCGCAGAGTCAAGCCTCTCCGCGATCGCGCGGGCAGCGGCCCGCTCAACTGGAGTCAGCTGTACTTTCTCGCTGACAGAGCCGCCCGCTCCTTGGTGCCTAAGCGTCATTGTCAACATAGTCTCGATCAGATGCCAGGTCAGCCCTTAGCTCCTGCAGCGTGCCTCTGCCGGAGTGTCGACGACCATTTCCACATCCGAGACATGAGCAGACGGCAAGGTGATTGGCATCCTTTGCCTGCTTATCATGTGGATAGATCTTCCGTGCCTTACGCTTCATCCTCGCCATCGCTATCCGCCGCCGAGCACGCTTTGGAGTTTCATTCATCATGGCCTCCAATAATGGGCACCATCAGGTGCCGACGATTAACAAAACACTTGTCGCATATCACAAAGCCGAGCAACGAAACTCGGCCCACTGGGTCAAAGACGCCACTGCCGTAATTTCCGTGCGCAACACAGTCGACGCCGTCGTACACAATGTTGATACGAAGTTTGTTATCGTCCGTCAAGTCTACAGGTGCCGGACCGTCCAGCTCAAGCTCAATCTGGCAAATCACGCATCTTACAGTTCCCATGGACGTCCAATCGATTGGATTAGTTAGGAGGTAGCGCCAACAGCACTATCAGCGTTGGCGGAAAGAAAACTCAGGCGCTGATCTGTCCCAATCTCGAACTGCTCCAGCCACAGCTCGTGCATCTCCTGCTTAAACCGCAAAAATAGTGCTGATGCCTTACTGTGTCCACACGCCTCGGATACGTGAACAGCCCGCTGCAGCCGCGACTCGATCTCTTCCATGATCGTAAAGAGATCAGGGGAAGCTGTCGAACTAGCTGGCTTCACGAATGCTCCGTTATACACGGCGTCAACGAGCGCCTTGGACGTTCGCAGCGAAATGCCGTACTTTTCGCGTACTTCCTTAATCGCGCAAATCTTATTCGTGTTTCGCGCCGTTAGCGTACGCCAGAATATAAGGTCGCCAGGTGGAATACTCCGAAGACTGTTCATCGCGCCGTCCGAAGAGGGCGTGAGTGGATCGTTCTTTAGTACTTCCTGGAACGTGATCATGGCGATTCCTATCTATTCATATAGGGAGGTCCCGCAGGGTAAGCACCGCTAGGCACGCTGCCAGGCGTCAACCTCTGTTCGAGTCTTTAGCGATCCCAACATCTGTGCGCCGACTCCATCGCCATATAAATGTTCGTCGCACCGGAGATGTTGCCCGAATGAATGTAGTAGGTGATCGGAGGAATCTTACCGGTAGCAGCAAGCTCCTCGATCCGCTTGGCAAGGTCGTAGCCCGTCATCCCGTTACCCAGGTCGTGGTCAAAGTCAATGGCCGCAACTTCGCCAGCCTCGATGTACGGAAGTAGGCTCTCGGCATCAACGAACGCGACGTACCCCGCATCCTTCCGGATCCCCGGAACTGGACGAACGTCGTCGAGCCATGCCTTGATCGTCGGACTCGTCATGGTGCACTCCTCCTCACACTATTGGAAGAGGTTGCAGGGTCAGGGGAAGACCGGCCCCGGAGAGCGCGGTTGGCGACGTCCGGGGCCGGGCTACGCATGACTAGGCAGGAACAGCGACTAGCTCCATTTGTGGAAGGCTCTCCGGAGCGACGGCTCGCGGCAGTTCTGGGAGGGCGTAACTGCCCTTTTGGCGATCTCGAAGCTCAGCGAGCTTCGACCGGTTCCAGTTGTGAAGTTGGCTGTAGTAGCCGACGATGCGAGTGAGATGCGTCATGACGCGCGGGCTGCGCTGCCCCAAGAGCACAGGGAGCAACTCGTCCCACGAATGATCGCGAATAGCCGAGAGCGCCACGGCGAACTTTGCACCAGTCTTTTTATGCTGAACAAGCACCTCGTCATTTGCCGCAACATCTCCCTTTCGAACTCCGTGCCACTCCAGTCCGTCGTGATTGCTGACGCGCGCGTAAAAGTCGTGACCGTCCATACGTGATCCTCCCATTCATTCCAAGCTCCGAATAGTACTATGTTTTCTGGATTCGGCAATAGGAGGCATCCTTGATCAGAATAAACGTGCCTCCAGGACACGCCACAACTACATGCCGCCTCACGGATTGAGAAGATGGCAGGAAGAAAGCGACATAGACGATCTTTTGACGTCCTCCGAGGACAGATACGTAGCGGAGGATCCCTTATGTTCGCCAGCCTGCGTTGCGGCCTTTCAACTTCGAGGTTAGCCGAAGAGCCGCATCTGGGCTTGCTTGAGCACGCCGGAAAGACGGTCTTGTGCAGCCCGGCAAAAGTCTCGGTCGATCTCGATGCCAATAAACCTACGCCCAAGCTGACATGCCGCTACCCCGGTTGATCCTGACCCCATGAACGGGTCGAGCACCGTCTGTCCTTCGTTCGTTGTCAGTGTTATGAGGAAGCGGAGCAACGAAGTAGGCTTCTGTGCATCATGTAGTCCCCGCTCGCCCTTCTCAAAGTCATAGTTGAGTATGTTGCTGGGGACTTTTCCCTCGTACCTGCAGGCGTCTATGTTCATCGCTCCGACGCCGTGCTCCAAGACGTTCTGAGCGATTGTGCCACCGATCCTGTACGGCTTGAACAGCCAAGCAACCGGTTCAAAGAGCGGGGCGAGATTACCCAGACGCCAACCTGCCCACTGGCATGCAGCGTCCTTGTTGCCTTGGCGCTCATATAGCTTGCTAAGGCTCTGGGCACGAAAGTGCCCGGCGGTCTTTTTCCATGCAAGCATATCTCGCAGAAGGAATCCCGCATCCTCGAATGCCACCAGCGCACGGTGGATTGTACGCCGACCGCCGAAGACAAAAGCAGAAGCCCCCGGCTTGAGTGCCCTGAGAAGAGGCGCGACCCACGACAGGCACCACTGCTGATACTCGCGCGGTCGATCAAGGTCGGCTTGCGACCAGCCATTGATCGGCTTGCCTCGTCGCTTGAAACCGCTCCCCATCTTCTTCTGGGCCGGTGACTGCCCGCCAAGAGCAGAATTGGTATTGCTGTGTAGTACATCCCAGTCGGCAAGGTCGATGCCGTAAGGGATATCAGTCAGCACCAAGTCGACAGACTCCGGTGTGAGTTGATGCAACTCCTTGGTGCTGTCAGCATTCAGAAGGGTGTATGTCTTCTCTCCGTGTCCCACGCGCGATACCCGCCAGTTCAATCCCCCCCCAATCCTGTCCTATGTTCCCACAGCATAGCCGCTCCGGCGAGCGAATGCAACCTTCGTTTAGAGAAGGTGCGGCCACCGCACGGGGCGGCCCGCGTTGGCACCGAGATCGCTCAGCGCCCGGTAATACTCATCGGACAGATACGTAGCGGTCGCGGTGAGCACGTCACGGTCCTGCGGCGATGATGGCAACGCGGAACCCGAGGTTGTAGTGACGGCCCGACGGAACGACAATGTTCCTACGCACGGAACGGCAGTTGTCAGCGAGGTCGATCCACGAGCCCCCGCGCAACACGCGGTAGCTCCCGCTTCCCGGACCCGTCGGGTCGTTCGCCGTCCCGGATGGGTAGCTGCCGAACCAGTCCTCGCACCACTCCCACACGTTCCCGTGCATGTCGTACAGGCCCCACGGGTTCGGCTTGCTCGTCGTCGTGCCGACATCCTTCGTTCCGTCACTGCTGTTGTCCCAGTACCACATCCACGCGCCGTCCTCCGTGTTGCCATACGAGTAGTTCGTCGACGTCCCCGCCTTGCAGCAGTATTCCCACTCGGCCTCGGTCGGGAGGCGGAAGCTCATCGAGGCCAGGGACGACAGCGTGTCCATGAACCCGCCCGACTGCTTGATGTCGTTCCACGAGATCATCTCGGCCGGCCGCTTCGGATTGCCTGGCCAGTTGAACGTCCACGAGCCCTCAATCGTCGTCCACTGCTGCTGCGTCACTTCGAAGACGCCCATGTAGAAGGGCTGCGTGATGTTCACCGTGTGGACGGGAAGCTCGTTCGCATAGAGACTGCTGACCTGATTGCCCATCTGGAAACTGCCCGCCGGAACTAACCTCAACACCAGGTGCGTCGTTTTGTATGCGTCGTTCGTCTCAAGGTCCGAGATTGCCTGCGAGTGCGTCACGGTTCCCGTGGCAAGACTCACGACCCGGTAATGGGCCAGATCCACCGCCAGCGTCACCGCCACCGTCTGTGGGCTGTTCGTCGCCGCTACGTCCGTCACCGTGATCGTCGCCGTGTGTATTCCGACCGCCAGACCCGACGTCGTGTACGTGACGGTGACCGTGTCGTGCTCGCCCGTCGACGTCCCCGACGCCGGACTACACGACAACCATCCCGCAGTGCCCGTGATCGTGTACGAGAGCGTCCCGCCGCCCGAGTTCCAGACCTCGAACGTCTGCGACGCGGCGTTCATACCCTCCGTGCACGACGACGCAAGACTTGTTGGGTTCAGCGAGATCGTCGGCGGCGGCTCGGTCACTGTCAGAATCGCTGCATTCGACTCGACGCTCCCGACGGCGTCCGTGACCTCGCACGTGAAGGCGACGCCGTCGTCAGCCATCGTCGTCACGAACGTGTAGGTGGAGCCGGTGGCGGCGGGGATGTCGGCGGCATCGCGTCTCCACTGGTAGGAGAGCGTGCCGGAACCTGTCGCCACGACCACGAATGTGGCGGTCTGTCCCTCCGTGACGACCTGGCTCGACGGATGGGTCAGGACGGAGGGGTCGTCGGGATCGCCGCCGTCGCCGCCACCATCGCCGCATCCAGACACCACCAGCAGCGCACATGCGAGCATACCAAGCATGTGCGGAACGACCGTGTTCGACGTGTGCATGTGGCGGCCCTCCTTCGCAGAAATCCCAAGTTCGCAACTAGACCCGTTCATCGTGTGGCGGTGATTGGCAGACTCCGCTCTCGTCGCCGCTTCGTTCGGCTAAGGGTCAGATTAGACTAGGTGGAACTTTTACGTTGGGCCAGCCACTTTCGGCGCGTCTTCTCGCTGCTCTCGCAAGCTGTCTTCAGCCATATGCCAGAGATAGCAGTAGACGCCCTCGCGAGATGCGTCAAATTCGCCGCTCTCGCCGACCTGTATCGCCAGCTCGTCTCCGCCTTCAGAGATTTTTAGCGTGAGCATATACTGCGTGCCGTAGCACGTAGTCAGCAGGATCTCGGCGGTCCTCTCGTCAGGAAAATGGTCGCTTCCTGGAACGAGCGTAATAGTCGGCGGATTAAAATAGTCGCCGAGACAGCAGTCAACGAAGACGGCGACTTGGTCGTCAAATTCCTGGCCGGTCATTTCGGTGTCGATTCTTCAATGCCTTTATTCTTCTTCTCGTCTCGGTTAGGAAGCCACGCCTCAAGAGCCGCTTCGATATCCGCCAGACAGTTCGCGTTCTTATTTCGATTTTTTTCGCCGAAGCCATTCTTCATATACAAGGCCGTTCGGACCTTATCAGCAAACCTGGCCGCAGCTTTCAGGTTCTCTATACCGGCATAGAGGGGCTCGGCTCCGTCAAGAATAGTCTTTCCGCTATCCCAATCGAACCCTATAACTACCCCGGTGATAGCGACCGTGTGATGAGGACCGACGGCCGCACTTGATCGAGTTACCGGGACAGTTACGATGTCGTCGGCATGTCCTTGCTTCTCGATTTGAGACAGTCGTTGGCGCAGCTCTTTTACTGTCATTTAACTCCGTCCCTTCTTATTTCCTATCAGCTGATCAGACCTAGAGCCTTCACCGTGTTGACAAGCACCTGCGCCAGCTGAGGAGCGATGCTGGACGGCCGCCCGATTGCCAGAGCGAATCCGATCAAGATATTCCGCCGGCTGGATCATGCCCCTCATCAGCTCCTGATACGCCGTTGTCGGTCCGCACCTATAGCTCAGACTGGATCCATCCTGCCCGTTGCTGAGTGACGGCAGGTCTGACAATGCTTCCCTTGTACTAATTGCGTCCTGAAGGGGCGCGAACAGGCCCTCTTCTTGTTCGCAGCTAGTAGTCGCTTCAAGCTCATCAGGCTCGAAATCCGTGTCACGATGACCGATCAAGATCACTCTCTTGCGACGCTGGGGTATGGCATACAACTCTGTTGAGACAACTTTGGCGACTATGTGTGGCATAGCATCTTGGAAAGCATCCTTGACCTCGCTGAAGACGGCTCCTCCATTCATGTTCAGTAGGCCAGTGACGTTCTCAAAAAGACATCCGTCTGGCTTCACCTCGTCGATGATACTGATGTAGTCGCGGAAGAGGTGGTTCCTGGGATCGTCCATCGTCCTCACCATACCGCCTGTCGAGAAGCCTTGGCAAGGCGGCCCGCCAAGTATCCAGAGCGGAGATCTTGATTCCTGCCTTCTGAATCTTGAGACTATGCTGACAAGTTCAGATCTCACATTCGCATCTGAAATGCTTCCCAGCACAGCCGAGTCGTGTACGTTCAGGCAGTAAGTCTCGAGGAAGTGAGGCTCGATGTCATTGGCAACAATTGGAGTCCACCCCGCCCAAACGAATCCCAAGCCCATTCCTCCGGCGCCACTGAATAGATCAACGAAGTGTCCCGGCTTCCCAAGCGTCTGCGCAAGCTGGAAGGCCAGGAGCGGCGGCACTGCATTGCCTATCTGAGTATTGATGGCGCCCTTAGGCCCTCGAAAGTGGAAGCTGTCAGGGAAGCTCTGAAGTCGGGCAGCTTCGCGCTGCGACAGCACGCGATCCTCATCGTAGTGCATGTGGCAGCCATTCCCAGGTCTGTTGAAGTATGTATTGATGGTGTAGGATGGCTTGTCCGGCCGGAGTCGGCCATAGTACGTCGATCTGCTTCCCTTGCCAGCCCTGAAGTCAATCCGAATCTTCTCTAGGCGCTTCGATGGGATTGACTCGGGAATGTTCTTCCAATTGCCTCCCTGCGGAACGACCTCAACCATCCGCATGTCAAGATCACTGAGTTTAGCGGAGTAGTGATTTGGGATGGCGCTATCCGTGTAGGCCTTGGCAGCGTCGTCATCACGAATGCCTCTATATCGGGTTCTGCGATACGTCGCATCTAGCTCTGCGCGTTCAGCCGGTGTCAGCTTGGGGAAGGAACTCGCAACCAGGGCAAACTGGCGTCGACTCAACCCATATACACACTTCGCAACATATGCCTCCAGATCCAGTTCCGCGCCTTCACCGCCACCAAGGAGTGACTCGACTAGATCCCCAACCTGCTTGTGCTTCAGCAACTCCCCCAGTGGTGGGATCCGCACTTTGCGGAGGGCCGCCAGTGATACATGGCCGGTCGCTAGGTGGGCGCGGAGTTGAAACTCAAAGACGAGGGAGTTCATTACTCCGAGGAGTATTCTCAGGGCGGTAGAGTTGTCGTCCTTGAAATAGGCAACGCTTAGGGAATTGCCAGTTACGCAGCCTGCCGGAACAACTGAAGCGACCATTCTTCTCTTCTGATTAGGGCGTGATACATCGCGCCATGCAATTCTCTCATGCTGGCTTGATGGCGGCAGAGGCTTCTCTATAGAGCGTAGTGCATGGCGCTGGTCGTTCGAGAAGCCGAAACGGACGATCATTCGGCCCTTGAGAAACCTAGTTCCTCCTGCGCCTACTCTTAGGTTCTTGGCTATTCCTGTCTCGTCAAGCTCGCGGCCAGCCCATAGGGACGAGGTATCGTCCGACTCTAGGCTTTGCACCATGGGAAAAGACAGAACCAGATGCTGCAAGACTGTGAATGCGCTCGAACCAATTGAGGTCGGGATTATGCCGCCAGTGGCTCCGACAAAGTTCCCTTCCAGCCGAATAGGTCCTCTGCTCACCACTGAGAGATGCTTGTCGTAACGCACGATCAAAGGCTCAATCCGAGACGCAGGCCGACATTCAGATACGAGGGTGACGAGGGGGACATCTACTCCCTTGAAGAGCTTGGCCTCTGCCGGATAGTGCGAGATCTCGTGAAGAGTGTGCTTCTCAAGAAGCTCATCCCGTAGACGCGCAGACTGATCGTCGGCGAGGAAGGATGCTGGAAGGACAATTCCTAGAAAGCCCCCATTGGCACAGAGCCTGAGACTGGCTGCCAACCCCACTCGTGACAGATTAGTTCCCCAGCCAGCGAACTTCTTCAAGGGCTGAGCGTTCGGATAGAGCTGTTGAAGAACCGAGTCGTAGTCTCGCAATGACTCAACGTACTGAGTCTTCCGCTTGGCGCCAAGGACCTTGAGTTCTCGCCTGTCTGGCTTCAGAAGCTCCCAAGGGGGATTGGTGACTACTACGTCGAAAGGTTCTACGTCCTTTGATGATGCCAGGAATGAATCCGCGGATACACACTTGCTCTTAAGCTTAGTGCCGCCCCTGCGAAGGCGTTCTAGCTTATTCCGGGCTACCTTCAGCCCTTCATCGGCTATGTCCCACAGCAACACCTCCCACTCTACGGCACCACGCTCTTGCATCTCCCATTGCTCAATCAACCATATGACAAGTCGCCCATCACCAGCGAAGGGGTCTGCGATGCGAATGGTGCGCGGCCTTTGGGGTTCGCGGAACTTCAGCACCAGTGATTGCGCAAGCTGCTTCCCCACCTCCGGGGGTGTGTAATACTTCCCGGTAGCTCGGGTCACAAAGTCCTGCCCTTGTTGTCTGTTGAGTTCGTCTAGGTGAGCAAGATGGTTCAACTGGCGTTTCCGATCATTGGGCAACAATGCCATCATCCCTGCCATCTCGCGTACGGCCTTTCTGTTCTTCAATCCAGACCACAAGGTCACTTTCGAGGAAGCGCCAGTTTCCAGAGACTCGGAAGGCTGGGAGTTCGCCCTGCTTCACCTGATGAAAACGGACTTACCCATACACTTTGGAGAAGAGCCTCTTTTACTGTCATTTAACTCCGTCCCTTCTTATTTCCTATCAGCTGATCAGACCTAGAGCCTTCACCGTGTTGACAAGCACCTGCGCCAGCTGAGGAGCGATGTCGAACCGCTTCGTGTTCGTCTCAATGCTCCGCAGTATGTTCCCGTTGTTGTGCCTTTCACTTGCGGCTTTCCAATCAACCACCATCTCCACCAGATCCATCAGAGTCATCCCCGTCACACCATCCGGATTATGCTCAGGATGATGTGCGTTTTTTGCGTAGTGGTGATCGAGAGCTGGCTTCATTTCCCCCAGGTACTTCTTGTATTCGTCGCTACCGTACGTCACGTCCCGGAGCTTATCCGTGTACACCTCGAAGATCCCAGCTTCGGGCTCCGCAATCTTCGATGCGTCGTGATTATCCGCACGGTTCAGAAGATCAACAACAACCACATGAAGCAGCTCACCGACCCGAGCCATATGCTTTCGCGTTTCTGTCTCAGCGCTCATAGAAAGGCCCGTCCTTTCTTGTTTTCCCCCTCGCCTACTTTAGCTGGCGAAGGATGTCGACGACTATCCGTGACCGGTGTCATACGATAACGATCACGTCAATTCTTCCCGCGAGATGACGGCATTCTTGTCAACGTCGACCTTGAGCGCAACGATTTGGACCGCCGGGGACATCTCGGTGATCTCCTTGATCTTATCGGCTCCGACGATCTTCTGAAGCTCTTCCTTCCACTTCGGCGATCGCCGCGACGACCGTTGAATCTTGGCCGTAATGTCTCCCCGTTCAACGCGTGCACCACGCTCCAGGCTTGCCTTGATTGATTCTTTGATAAACGCGAATCGATTCTGCAGCCGCAGATACTCCATCAATACGGACTGGGGAATCTCGTCCATGATCTCAAGATCAGTCTCGCTGGCTGCGCTGACACCGTCATCGTTATCATCTGTCATTGTCGCCTCTTTTCTAATTAGCCTGGATGGTTGTTTCTACGCCCGCTTCCCTCAACATCTCTACGGCGACCTCACACTCTTCTTTCCATCTTTCGCTCCAAGCCTTGGAGTTCGCCTCAAAAGTATCTGCCGCAACAAGCACCTGAACGATTCCGGCTTGAATTATCGCACGAGCACATGCCGAACACGGCCACCAACGCAGGTATATACGGCATCCTTTTAGGGGCGTCCCAATCCTAGCAGCATTGAATATGGCGTTTCTCTCGGCGTGCTCAGTCCAAAGATACTTCTGAGGTCGGGCATGACGACTGTCGACGTTGTCGTCGACGCCCCTCGGAAAGCCGTTGAAGCCCACGGTCCTAACCTCGTTATCGGGACCCACAATAACCGCACCCACACAAGTGGATCGGTCCTTAGATTTTGAAGCTACAAGATCAACCATCTTGAAGAAGTACTGATGCCAATTCACGGATGCCCCCTAAAAGGCCAACTTGAGTGTTAGACGCCCAGTTCCTTCTTGAACGATGGCGTTAGTTTATCAAAACATTTCGCACACATGAACGCAGGCCCCGCAGGTCCACGGACCGGAGTGCTCACCGCCTTCGCATGCTCACGCATACAGATTACGCACACTACCATAGCTGCCGCCATGTGACCTCCTAGTGCTTCGTGCTTCCGTCGGCCTCGTCTACAGCCTGTCGCTCCTTCAGGACCGTCAAAGCTTGCATCATTTCGTCGATAATACCCCAGCCATCGCGCTGACCCACCAGCGCAACGGTAGTCGCGAGAAGCGTGACAATCTCAGACACAGGGAGCTTGTTCAAGTGCCATCCCAGGAGTGGCTGATTTCCGTACAGCGCCAGGACAAACACCGCTCCACGCTCGTGTGTACTGTCCTCGCGGCTCTTTCCGAAAACAATCTGCCACACGAGATCCAGGACCTCTCCTGGCATAAGAGGCCGCTCGGCCTTTGCTGCCCGCTCACCAACGTCACCCTTCTCCAAGATTCCTTGCAACGCCGCCGTCAATTGCAACGCCCGCTGCGGATCAAGTGTGTCTGCCACGATGTCTACCTACCTCTCTTCTCATGAACCTGATGTAAAACCTTCATCTGACGCCCGGTCAGCCGTTTACCTTCCTGCAGTTGTGCAGTTATCGATTGCACGAAGTCTTTAGTCCATTGGTCCCACCTATTTCCTGCGCCAGCGGTCACTTTGGCGTTCAGGTCAGCGGTCATCTGCGTAGCCCGTCCTGCATCAAAGGGCATCGTACGCCCGCTGGAATCTTTTCCATCGCCGGAGGGCTGCGACGTCGAGGTCGACTTCGGATCTATTTTTGAGCCGCGCGTTGTTTGTTCGGTTTTTGCTATCCACGCATCTGTGATGCCCCCACGAAAACCTGGCGACATCGTCGAAAACGGAAATCGCGCAAATCCTTTGAACAGTGATGAGCAGCTGTACCCAAGATTCGAGCTTAGCGCCAAGGACGGGTACTTCTCATCGAGATCGTAGATTCGCGCAGTTCGGACACTGGCCGCGATCGCTTCGGCGGCGATTGTCGCAATGATCGCCCGTATCGCACCGGCATCCGCCAATTCTGGATATTCCCCGACTGTGCGGCATGATACCGGACCCAGCGAGGTCGGAAATTTTGGGAAGCCGTCAGCGTGCCGTAGTACCTTCGTATCGATGAGAGTGGAAATCGCGGGCATAGACACCGGGATATTCGGGTAGTTTTTACGCACGAGCCTAAACAAAATATCTGCGGCATTCGCGAGTCTCTGAAATAGGTCAGTCTCTGAGGTCGGGCAGAATCCAACTGCCTTAGAGAATGCCGCGAGTTTCGAGTATTCGCTGTATACGCGCCCGAGCGTATCTTGCTGTCCTAGATTCCAGTCTTCCAGGAAGAACTGAATCGACCCATCAAGCGCATTTGGGATAGACCTGACCGCAAACTGGTACGCTCCACTTTCGGCGTCAAGTACGTCGATATTAATATGATCGTCAGCCTTCAGCGTCGATCTGAGCTTAAGCTTCCCGGCTATATCTTCCGTTACCACCGCCACTGCAACAACCACGTCGCCAACTATGGCGTTGGCCCCAACTTGAACGATGCTTGCCACAGGTGTTTGAGCTAATTCCATTATTGTGTCCTCCACACTAGTGGGAGGTTAGGCAGGGTGCGCGAACTTAAGGACGTATTTTTCGCGGTTGTCAAGGAGAGCGGCCACGGACGCGCCTAGATTAAAATGCCGCCGGAGATGTCTTCGAGCTTCAGGTCGCGCTCCAGCATGTAGTAGCCAGTCGAGCGCTTCAGCGCCCCGTCGCAGTTGTGAGTGTGCACAGATCGCGCCCCCTTAAGGGGCGTCTGGTAG
>Ga0307380_10008656_pt1 | contig 13017 bp, 12 predicted proteins | sample UN3MG_FD_202239 | JGI IMG/M metagenome (GOLD analysis project Ga0307380, IMG submission 202239) | Soil microbial communities from Risofladan, Vaasa, Finland - UN-3 | ecosystem: Environmental > Terrestrial > Soil > Coastal area > Acid sulfate soil | place: Finland: Risofladan, Vaasa | collected... | reverse complement strand
CGGGAGACGTGACGGAGCTGGGTCATGCGGATTTTGCGCTCCTCCTTGGTGGTGAGCAGTCGCATGATGGGCGGCTGGATGAAGGGCACCAGCGAGATGTAGGAGTAGCCGGTGACGGCGCAGATGCCAAGGAGGTGGGGCGCGAGGATGGCGTTCAAGTAAATAGTGGTGGGTCCGTCGGCGCCGCCAATGATGCCGATGGCCGCGGCCTCCCTTAAGTCGAACCCGAGCCAGAGCGCGCCGAGAAAAGCGATGAAGATGCCGATCTGGGCGGCGCCGCCGAGGATGATGGTGCGGGGGTTGGAGATGAGGGCCCCGAAGTCGGTGAGGGCGCCGAGTCCGAGAAAGATGAGCGGGGGCAGGATATTGTAGGTGTAAACCATGTAATAGAAGACGATCCCGAGCAGGCCGGCGTCCTGGATTCCTCCCTGGGGGAGGGCCCCGGCCTGGTGGAGGGGGAGGTTGATGAGGATGGCGCCCATCCCGATGGGCAAGAGCTCATACGGCTCAATATGCTTGAAGACCGCCAAGTAGAGCATGAGGAACCCGACCCCGATCATGGCCACGTTGCCGGGGGTCAGGGCCAGGATCCCGAGATCGGACTTCACCTGGACAAGAGTCTGGAGGATTTGCTCGATCATGGTTTCGACTTTGCTCCGCTGGTTGGCATCCTTAATCGCTGATGAACAGCAGGTTGTCGCCGGTGTTCACCGAGTCGCCCTGGCCCACCATGATCTTCTTCACGGTGCCGGACCGGGGCGCCTTGATGTCGTTTTCCATTTTCATGGCCTCGATCACCATGACGGCGTCGCCGGCGTTGACCATGTCGCCCTCATTCACCTTGATCTTGAGGATTACGCCGGGCATGGGCGCCTTGACCGCGCCGTTGACGGCTGAGGGAGCGGGGGCGGGCGCGGCGGCGGACTTGTCAGCGCTGGTGGCGGCCTCGGATGCCGGGGCCGCGGCAGCTGCCAGCGCTCCTCCCGGAACGCTGAGCGGGCCTTTGGGCGCGGCGGTGACCTGTCCCAGCATCATGTTGACCTGGTAGGTCTGATTGTTGACCTCCACCACCGCGTGCTCGCCGTACATCTCCTTGATCCGCACCCGGAAGGTCTTGCCGTTGATCTCGTAACGATACTCCTTCATCGCCGTCCCTTTTCACCCGCGGAAAGTGATCCGCTGCCGCGCGGCCATGATGTCAAGCCGGCCTGACGAGGTCCAGCCCGAGTAGCGGGGCCGGTCCAATACCGCGAGTTCCTGCTCCCGCTCCTCCTGGAACTGGTGCAGCGCCATGCCGATGGCCACAACCACCTCCGCCGGCATCCGCGACGGGTGGTCCTCCAGCCTCGCCTTCTTCATCCGGGCCCGCGCCTTGAAATAATAGTCCAGCCGCACCAGAGCCTCGATCAGCCCCACCAGGAGCACCAGGATGCCCATGACCACCACGACGCCCACCGAGATAATGATCAGCCCTTGCGACATCTTGATCCTTGCGCCCATTCCCCCCGCCGGACCGGGCCGCCAGCGGGAGTCATGCGCATTTCTTGACAGATAAAATAACTAATGTTATTCAATGAGGGTCGTATTATATGACAGCCCTCCGGGGTAGTCAATCCTATGGAAGTCAGTTTTAAGGGGCGGCACTACGGTTATTGGGCCGCGCGCGGGCCGGGACGCCGCCCATTGGGGAGGAAGTGATGAAAACCGTTTTGGAAAAGATCGCGGATTTGAAGGAGCGCGAGGATCGCGAGAAGGCCATGGGCGGCAAGGACGGCGTGGCCAAGCACAAGGCCAAGGGCAAGCTCACGGCGCGGGAGCGGCTGGACAAGCTGTTCGACCCCGGCACCTTTGTCGAGACCGACCTGTTCGTCAAGCACCGCTGCCAAAGCTTCGGCATGGAAAAAGTTGGCCTCGCCGCCGAGGGCGTGGTCACCGGTTACGGCCGGATCAACCACCGGGTGGTCTGCGCCTATTCGCAGGACTTCACCTCCCGCGGCGGGTCGCTCGGCGAGATGCACTCCAAGAAAATCTGCAAGGTGATGGACCTGGGCCTCAAGCTGGGGTGCCCGGTGGTCGGCATGAACGACTCCGGCGGCGCCCGCATCCAGGAAGGGGTGGACGCGCTCTCCGGCTACGGCCAGATCTTCTACCGCAACTCGCTCGCTTCCGGCGTGGTCCCGCAGATCAGCGCCATCATGGGCCCGACCGCCGGCGGGGCCGTGTATTCTCCGGCCATGACCGACTTCGTGTTCATGGTCAAGAACTCGTCTTACATGTTCATCACGGGTCCGGAGGTGATCAAGGCGGTGACGGGGGAGGACATCACGCCGGAGGACCTGGGCGGGGCCATGGCGCACTGCTCGCGCTCGGGCGTGGCGCATTTCGCCACGGAGAACGACGAGGACTGCCTCGAAAAAATCCGGCTCCTGCTCTCTTACTTTCCGCAGAACAACCTGGAGGACCCGCCCTGGGTGGACACCGGCGACGACGTCAAGCGCGAAATTCCCGAGCTCGACTCCATCGTGCCCGACGAAGCGCGCAAGAGCTATGACATGCGCGAGCTGATCCGCCTGATCGTGGACCAGGGCACCTTCTTCGAGGTCCACGAGCTCTACGCGCTCAACATGATCGTGGGCTTCGCCCGAATGGCCGGCAACACCATCGGCATCATCGCCAACCAGCCGACCTACTTGGGCGGCGCGCTGGACGTCAACGCCTCCGACAAGGCCGCGCGCTTCATCCGCACCTGCGACGCCTTCAACATCCCGCTGCTCACCATCGCCGACGTGCCCGGCTACCTCCCCGGCTCCGACCAGGAATCGGCCGGCATCATCCGCCACGGCGCCAAGATGCTCTGGGTCTATTCCGAGGCCACCGTGCCCAAGCTCACCCTCATCACCAGAAAAGCCTACGGCGGCTCCTACCTCGCCATGTGCGGCAAGGACCTGGGGGCCGACATCGTCATGGCCTGGCCCACCGCCGAGATCGCCGTCATGGGAGCGGAGGGCGCGTCCAAGATCATCTTCAGAAAAGAGATCGCCGACGCCGCCGACAAAAAGGCCAAGCTCGCGGAAAAGGTCGCGGAATACGAGGACCTGTTCAACAACCCCTACGTCGCGGCCTCCCGCGGCTACCTGGACATGATCATCCGGCCCCGCGACACCCGCAAGATCATCATCAACGCCCTCGAAACCTGCCGCACCAAGAGGGAGACGAGGCCGCCGAAGAAGCATGGGAACATTCCGCTGTGAGAAAAAGTAGCCAGCAGCCAGTAGCCCGTAGCTAGGGGAAGAGGGGAACAAGAAGTCAGAAGCAAGAAGCAGGGGTGATGGACAGCATGGCGGGATCAATGGCTTAATGTTGCATGAGCGTGCCACCGGTTTGCAACCGGTGGGTTCCGCGGGCTTGATCTTGAGTTCCCATAATCAGCGCGCGATATATCGGGAGCTTTTAAGCCCGATTCATCGGGCTTCCCTCGAATAAGTGCAGGCCCGCCATTTATGGCGGGTGGCGGGAACTGTGGAGGGCCGGGGAGGGCGTTTTAACGTCCTTCCCCACCCGTTCTGTAGGAGCGACTTTAGTCGCGACTCTTTGGCCTCCCTCCATGCGGCGTTGCATTCGAAAGAACCGCCTTATATCATATATAAGCTGAAAGGGATTATGGGCAGGTGATCCCCATTGGATGAAATATCACAACAGTTGCTTTCTGAAATCACGAACCGCCTGGTCGCGGAGTTCGCGCCGGAGCAGATTTACCTCTTCGGCTCCCATGCATGGGGTGAGCCTACGGCCGACAGCGACGTGGACATTCTTGTAATTGTGAACAATAGCGAGCAGAAGCCGGCGCAACGCGCAATGAGAGCACATATGCGCCTCCTAGATATCCAGGCGCCACTGGACATCCTGGTTAAAACAAGGGCCGAGTTTGAACAATACCTGCACGTGTACGCTTCATTGACCGCGCAAATTGTGGAGCGGGGGAAGCTAATTTATGGGTGAAGCAAAAAGCGATCTGGTGAAAAAATGGCTTGTCAAGGCGGCTCATGATCTGGCCTCAGCACAAAAGCTTGCTTCCGACCCTGACTCGTACCTTGACACCGCTATTTACCATTGCCAACAGGCAGCAGAAAAAGCTGTGAAGGCATTTTTGGTCTTTAATGACAAACGTTTCCAGAAGACTCATGATGTAAGAGAACTTCTCAAAATCGCTTCCTCTTTTAGCGAGGAATTATTATCTCTGATGGAGGAAGCGGCAACTTTAACTCCCTATGCCGGTCTATATCGCTATCCCGATGAAAACATCGAACCTGATCGAGACGAGTTCGACCATGCTCTCGCCGCGGCCCGGAAGATTTATGACGCGGTGCTGGCTCTGCTTCCCGGCGTGGTCAATCCGGCCCGCGCGGATAAAAATAATCGCGAGGTCTAACCATGCGCGTCAAAAAACGGATCCGTTACCGCGGGAGAAGGGAGGGCGATCATGATTACGGCGCCGGCGCTTCGGATCAGGCAATTCAGCATGGAGTTCTATCAGGTGACGTTCTCGGCCCGGGACGTGGCCAAGCTGGTCGAGTTCATCGTGCTCGAGGCCGAGACGGGGGGCGCGAAGCCACGGCGGGGCAAGGGCAAGGCCGCGGTTAACTGGCAGCTCCTGGAGTCGCTGGTCAAGACCGGCGACACCGCCTACCAGCGTCCGCTGATCCGGAAGAAGATCGAGGATCTGATCGTCTATTACCGGCAGTGCGCGGAGGAGGACAAGACGCCGATGCCGGCGATCCCGGGCGCGGTGATCCTGGTCGCCCGCGACCGGGTCGAGTTCGCGCCGTCCTCCAAAAACCCCGACCTCGGGCTGGTCCAGATCCCGGAGCAGTACGGCTTCCTCCACGCCCTCGACGGCCAGCATCGCCTGGTCGCGCTCCACGCCGCCGGGGAAAGCCTGGCCAAGCTGGGCGACTTCCAGGTCCCGGCCGTGCTCTTCGACCGCCTGGAGTCCAGCCAGGAGGTCGAGATGTTCGCCACCATCAACTGCAAGCAGACCAAGCTCAACTCGTCGCTGATCGTATCGCTCTCCGGGAAAAGGCTCTACCAGGACGCGGCGCTGATCACGGCGCACGAGATCGCGCGGAAGCTGAACGAGGACGCGGGCTCGCCGCTGGCGGGCCAGGTCAAGATGCTGGGCGTGGGCAAGGGCAGACTGTCGCAGGTCGCGCTCACCAACCCGCTCTCCGCCTTCATCGGCCTGGACCCGCGGCCCATCCGCGACCTGGACGAGGTCCGCGACTTTTTCATCCGCTTTTTCAAGCAGCTCGGCCAGGTCTTCCCCGAGGCCTGGAGCGGCCGGAAGTACAGCATCGCCTCGCCCGTGGCCATCCGCGCCTTTATCGCGGCCGCGCCCGAGGTGATCGCGCGCCTTAAAGCAAAACGCGAGTCCGTGACCGACGCGCTGGCCATCCGCCGCGCGCTCGAGCCGTGGAAGACCCGCATCACCTCGGCCCGCTTCGAGACCGCCGGCGAATGGCAGCGCAAGCTCGCAGTGAGCGCAAAAAAATCCTCCGACCTCCTCGCGCGAGAGCTCGTCGAGGCGCTGCAGATGGAGGAAGAATAGGCGCTTAATCCTTCTGTATCTCTCCGCTTACTTCTCCAGGATATGGATGCACATGGCGGCTTCCTCGTTGCCGAGCACGCCGCCGCCGTTCTCGGCCAGGGCGATGCGGGCGGCCTGCACTTGGCGCTCTTTGGCCTCGCCGCGGAGCTGGGTGACCAGCTCGTGGATCTGGGCCAGGCCGGAGGCCCCGATGGGATGGCCGCGGGAGATGAGTCCGCCGGAGGGGTTGACGGGGATCCTGCCGCCCAGCTTGGTCTCGCCGGCCTCGGCGTGGACCCCGCCCTCCCCTTCCTTGAAGAAGCCCAGCGCCTCGGTCTGGTGCAGCTCGCCGAAGGCGGTGGCGTCGTGGACCTCGGCCACCTGCACGTCGGCGGGCCCGAGCCCGGCGCGCTCATAAGCTATCTTGGAGGCCCGCTCGGCAATGTCGGGCGCGTCCCACTCCCGGGCCATTCCGGAGGCGAGCACGGAGGCCCGGACCTTGACGGCGCGGGTTGAGACGCCGAGCTTTTTCACGACGTCCTCGGAGGCCAGGATGGCGGCGGCCGCGCCGTCGCCGATGGGCGCGCACATGCTCCGCGTGAGGGGGTAGCTCACCAGCCGGTCCTTGAGCGCGTCCTCGATGGAGACGTCGAAGCGGTACTGGGCGTTGGGGTTCATGGTGGAGTGCCAGTGGTTCTTGGCGGCGATGGCGGCGAGCTGGCGCTGGGTGCTGCCGTACTTCTTCATGTGCTGGCGCGCGGCGTAGCCGTACACGTCCATGAAGGGCGAGTGGTCGCCGCGGTTGGCGCCGGAGGTCTTCTTGACCGTGTCATAGCCCAGGGTCTCGCCGAGCTGGATGTACACCGTGAACATGTCCCAGTAGTCCTGGAGCCGGTCGCGCAGGCTCTTGGGCTTTTTCGACTTCTTCCGGGAATGCGCGGCCTCGAGCTGCTCGCGCGGGATCTCGTTCGGGTCCGGGGCGAAATCCTTCAAGCGCTTAATCTCCTCCGCGATCATCTTGGCGTCCATGCCGCCGATGAAGCCGGCGAACACGGCGTACTTGTTGCGCGCGTAGGTCTTTTCCGCTCCGATGGCCAGCGACACGTCGAAGAGCCCGGAGCCCACGTCCTTCCAGGCGCCGTGGAACGCGGTGGAGCCGCCGGCGCAGGCGTTCTCGACGTTGGTGATGGGAATGGCGTCGAGGCCGGCCGGCCGGAGCGCCACCTGGCCGCGGATGCAGTGCTGCCAGTCGCGCATGCCCCAGCCCGAGTTCGAGAACCACGCCGATTGCAGGTCCTTCTTCGTGAGGCCCGCGTCCTTAAGCACACCCTCCAGCGCCCAGCCCGTGAGCTCCTTGATCGAGTTCTCCAGGTACTTCCCGAACTTGATGGTGTGCGCGCCGATCACGTAAACATCTCTCATGGCATGTCTCCGTATGGAAGTCTTTTTCTCACGCAAAGGCGCAAAGCTCGCAAAGGAAATTATTCATATAGATCCTTCGTGCCTTTGCGCCTTTGCGTGAGAAAAAATTCCGCGATGCCGAAATGCCATGCCCTAGAATTTCCTGGGGCCCTCCGGCGCCCCGCGGTCGAGGTAGCGGAAGTATTTATGGAACTCGATGAAGCGCGTGATCGCGATGGCGACTTCCGGGCAGACCGCGGTGCAGTCGCCGCAGGACATGCACATGGGGAAGACGAGCGCCATGCGCGACTTTTTGTCCACGACCTCCAGCGCGTTGGCCGGGCAGGCCTTGACGCACATCCTGCACCCGGTGCACTTGTCCCGGTCAATCTGCACCTGTCCGAACACCACGTCCACGCCCTCGCGGTCCAGGTCCTCGATCGAAAGCCGCTCCGTGAATTTGATGTGTTCCGTCATCACCCACTCCTTGAAGTTTTTTAATAATAGACACAACTTTCTTTTTGCCGCAGATGAACGCAGATGGACGCAGATGAATCCGGAATATGGAAATTATTTGATCTGTAATTATCTGCGTTCATCCGCGTTCATCTGCGGCAAAAAAAATCAATCGTCTGCCCGCCTAACCTCTGTTCAAGGGTCTCCCTTTTTAGTATACCACCTTCATGGTGCCGTTTTCGGTGTACCAGTCCACGGCCTGGGTCTCGCGCTTGACCTGGCCGTCGGGATTGCCCTTGGGAAAGCCCAGCGCGATGGAGGACGCGAGCTTGTACGGATACCTCATGCCGAAGCGCTTTCGCCACTTGGGGTAATATTCCAGCGGCGTGATGAAGCTCACCCAGCAGGTGGCCAGGCCCAGGCTGTTCGCCGCGAGCACCATGTTCTGGCCGGCGATGCCCACGTCAATCATGGGCTTGCCCGGAGCGCGGCGGTCCACCAGGATCGGGATCACGGTGGGCGCGCCGTGCCAGACGCCGAGCTTGCCCTCGGCGATCAGCTTCATGGCGCCGAAGGGGATGGGGTGGAACTCGTTGGTGCGCGTGTGCTGCGTGAGCTTGGCCAGTCCCCGGCGCCACTGCTTGCCCGGAGTGATGTAGTCGAGGCCTTTCATCAGCAGGCGGCACATGCTCACCACGTCGTCGGTCATCTCCTGGATCATTTTGGGGTCCTGCACCACGATGAACTTCCAGGGCTGGGCATTGCCGGCGGAGGGCGCGTAGCGGCCGGCTTCCAGGACCCGGCGCACCAGGTACTCCGGCACCTGCTTCTTCTGGTAAAAGCGCACGCTCCGCCGCCGGTAGATCACGTCCTCCACCGCGTTGTACGGAGCGCCCGGCTCCGGCGGCTTGAGCTTGGTCTCCTGCGCGACAATGTTCTCGTCAAGGTCAGGCATGGCACTCTCCTTTTATCAGCGCGGGCGGCCCCTCGCGGGCGGGGCAGTCCTCGCGCCCATGAATAGATCATCATGTGAGCGGCAGGGGATTGTCAAGCGGCGGGACTGATTTCGCACAGAGGCACAGAGACACAGAAAAATTTTATTAGTGATTCACTCTGTACTACTAACATGCAAGATGCATAAATTTCTTTTACACTTTTCACGAAATTGTTCGCAACCGGATGAAATAATTTATGAACAAGGATGTTTAGGATATTAAGGATAAAAAAATCTTATCCTTGACATCCTGAATATCCTTGTTTATTAACTCTCTGGTTGCGGCCTTGAGCCGCGCTGTGAACTCTGTGCCTCTGTGCAAGATAACACTACAGTTTCAAGTCACTCGCTTATCGGTCGGCCGTTCCCTCAATCTTCCCCAGCAGTTCCTTCCTCCTCAGCCCGAGGTCGGGGTCCTGGGCGAACTCCGCGGCCGAGCAGTACACTCCGCCCGGGGTGTACCGGTCCATCTGCGCGGTGACGTCGCCGGCGGGCTGGTTCCAGAAGAGGCCGGGATAGTCGGGATTGACCACGATGTCGCGGACCACCACCAGGTAATCGGAGCGCTCGAGTCCGACCCACTGCTCGGGCGGGACCGCCTCCGGCCGCGCCATGCCGTTGAAGCCGACCACCACCTGGCTGGCGCCGCCGGGCAGCACCGGGACCTCGATGTCGGCCACCGTCCTCTCGCAAAACACCTTCTCCCACCGCTTCAGGTTCACGTAATCGAAGGACAGGCTCCAGTAGCGCATGTCCACGCCGTCCTCGGGAAAGGGCTTGCCGTAAAAAGTATCCGCGGGCACGCGCGGCGCCTTCCAGCGGAAGACCAGGAGCTCTCCGAACCTGCTGGAGACCGGCATCATGATGTAGCTGGTGTCGGGCGCGGGCACGAAGGACAGGGATGACTGCTCTTCCCTGCTGGCGTTGTTGTACCAGACGGGCGGGTTGGCGAGGTCGCTCATGCCGAGCGTCGGGTCGTTGAGGGTCTCGCGGTTCTGCCAGAGCATGTCGGCGATGGCGCGGGTGGTCAGCGTCCTGGCGAGTGTCGGGCTCGGGCAGAAGGGGTTGCCTGCCTTGTCCAGGACGCGGAAGTGGGGAGCTGGGACGCCGCCGTACACCGCGAGCGGATTGTGGTCCTGGTAGCCGTATCCCTGGTCCTGCATGTACACGCGGTAGCCGATGATGGCGGTGTGGTTCGGCTTGCCGTCGTGGGTGAGCCCGGCATAGAGGGTGTTGGGCGGGCGCGGGCCCTGGGGCTTCGGCTCCATCAGGACCCGGATCTCGAACTCGCCCAGGTATTTTCCGCCGCGGTCCGTGCCCGGGATGAACGGGTTCACGCCGGCAAGAGGGACGATGTCGCGGTCGAGGATGGAGTCGAGGAGCAGGAAATGCTCGTCATAGACCATGACCGAGCAGTAGCGGGCCTTGGGGAACTGGGCGTGGAACACCACGCGCTCGCCCGGCTTAGCGGCCGCCACGAAGCCGTTGTAGCCGGCGTAGTAGTCCATGGGTCCGAGCCCGGTGGCGGTGTTGCCGGAAGCAAGCCCGAGCTCGCACCAGCCGTCCGCCTGCTCCGCCACCCGCGCGCTCTTTTGGCAGGAAGCCGTAAGGAGGCACGGCATGATTATCAGGGCGGCAAAAAGCACCAGCGCATCGCCCGCCGCCTTATGAATGCAATTATTCCGGTTCATCAATCTAATGCTCCTTTTCTCCCAGCGCGGGCTCAAGGCCGCAACCAAAGATTTTATTAACAAGGATATTCAGGATGTCAAGGATAAGATTTTCTGATCCTGAATATCCTGTATATCCTTGTTCATTCATTCTTTCAGGCGGTTGCGCATGATTTCGCGAAAAGTGCAAAGAAATTTATGCATCTTGCATGTTAGTAGTACGGGGCGCCCAGTTCCTCGAAGCCCACGAAGTTGAAGCCCGCCACGGCCATGCCTCTTATCTTGCTTGCTTTCATTCGATCTCCGACAATACGAAACTGGCCAATGGAATCCATCACATTTTGGCGGCGTCACGGAGCCGGCAGGACAAAGGGGACCCGGATTTGTTGCGAGGTGGGCGCGGGGACGTTTTCCCGGGTGGCGGGATAGAAGGTCCAGCTCTTGACCGCGGCCAGGGCGGTATCGTCGAGGATGGGGAACCCGGAGCTGGTCATCACGTAAACGTCGCCGACCCTGCCGTCAGCCAGGACCTCGACCTTGAGCACGACCTCGCCCTCCAGGCCGCGGTCCTGGGCCTGGGCCGGATACCGCGGCGCCGGGCAATGGGCGCACTGGGGGGGACGGAGAGGGGCTTCCCGGCCATCGGCGTCCATGCCGGGATTCCTCCCTCCCCGGTCCGGCGCGGCTTCGAGGTCCACGCGGGGCAGGGAGATTTCCGGGCCGAGCGGCTCTCCCTCCCGGAGGCCGGAGGGGTTTTGGCTGGAGGATTTCTTGGCCTCGGTCTTCCTGGTGTCGGGCACGGGCTCGCGGCCTTTCCAGCACTCGGTGTCGAGCGCGGGCAGCGGCTCGCGGTCCGGCCGCTCCGGCGCCGGAAATTGCTGAGCAAAGGGCGTGGGCCCGGGCGCCATTCTGGCCTCGGCCCCCTTGGAGCCCAGGCTGATCAGCTCCACGAATAACAGGCCGGGCATGCGCAACGGCCCCGACCTTCCGCCCCGGCCCCCGAACACGGCTATTAAGATGAGAAAATGCAGGACCAGCGACGCGGCCACGGCGTATGCCAGCCGTTTTGAATAAGAGAGGCCCATTGCTATTATCAAGTATATTGACAGAAACGGCGGGAGTAAAGTGCGGTGAAAGAATCAGCGGCCGATATCTTATTGTGGCGCGGGCCTCCGGCCTGCACCGCGAGATATGAAGGCGGGCGGGACGCCTGCGCCACAAGCAACCACCAGGCGGCCTCGATCCTGGCCGCGGAGCTTGATTATGCGGAAGATTGAGCTAAAATGCAGACCAGTGCAGTGATCACCCACTTAATCCATTCCGAGGAAATTCCCTGGAAACCGGCTCAAGGACAGGCCCATGACCGCGGGACAGACCTTTAATCGAGTCCTCCGTTGGTTCCGGCAGAGCGGGATGACCCGGTGGATCGCGCTGGGCCTGATCATCGGGGCCGTGTCGGGCATCGGCGCCGCCGCCTTCTTCTACCTGCTTGAATTGGCGCAACACTTCACCTTTCATTACCTGTGTCATTATCCGCTGGAGCCGCCGGCCGGCGAGAAGCTTTTCCTTACGGGAGCGACGGGGCCTTTGCGCAGGTGGCTGTTTTTTATTCTTCCGGCCGCGGGCGGTCTGCTCTCCGGCCTGATCGTATACTATCTGGCGCCGGAGGCCGAGGGCCACGGGACGGACGCCATGATCGAGGCCTTTCACTATAAGCAGGGGCGGATCCGGGCCCGCGTTCCTTTTGTCAAGGCCGCGGCCACTCTGCTGACGCTGGCGTCGGGAGGGAGCGCGGGACGGGAGGGGCCCATCGCCCAGATCGGCGGCGGCTTCGGCTCGTGGGTGGCCGATCTCCTCAAGCTGCCGGCCCGGGACCGGAGACTGCTGGTCGTGGCCGGCGCCGGCGGCGGATTGGGGGCCATCTTCCGCGCGCCCCTGGGCGGCGCCATCACCGCTTGCGAGGTTCTCTACCGCGAGGACCTGGAAACCGACGCTCTCATCCCCACGGTGATCTCCTCGATCACCGCCTATATCATTTTCACGCATTTTTTCGGGTTCCGCCCCATCTTCGACATCCCGCGGCTCAGCTTCAACGATCCGCGGCAGTTGGTGTTCTACGTGGCCCTGGGCCTGGTCTGTGTGCCCCTCGGCGTCATTTACATCCGGACGTTCTATTTTCTCAAGGACGTGGCGTTCAAGAAGCTCAACGTCCCCGCTTGGATCAAGCCCGCCATCGGCGGGGTGGGCGTGGGGCTGATCGGCCTGCTTTACCCTCAGGTTTACAGCGGGGGCTGGGGCCAGATCCAGCTCGCGCTCTTGGGCAAGCTGTCCTTCCAGCTCATGGCCGGGATTGTGCTCTTTAAAATACTGGCCACTTCCTTGACCATCGGCTCCGGGGGCTCGGGCGGAGTGTTCGGACCGACCCTGTTCATCGGCGGGATGATCGGGGGGGCCATGGGTTTCTTGTCCAACCACTTCTTCCCGGACATTGTCTCGCATGTTGACATCGCGGCATTCGTGCTGGTGGGAATGGCCGCGTTCTTCGCGGGAGTGGCCCACGCGCCCCTCGGAGCGCTGCTCATGGTCACCGAAATGACCGGGGGCTACAGCCTGATCGCACCCCTGCTCCTCGTCTCCGTGACCGCCCTTATGTTCAACCGCCGCTGGTCCATTTATAAGCAGCAGGTCCAGAACAAGTTCCACTCGCCCGCGCACGTCGGGGAGTTCACCGTCAACGTGCTGGAGGAGATGAAGGTGGGCGACGTGTTCGAGAAGAAGGAAGCGGTGCGCTCGATCCCGGCGTCTTCATCGCTCGCTGAGGTCCAGCAGTTCCTGACTTACGAGGACATGGACGTGTGGCCGGTGCAGCGGGAGGACGGCTCGATCGTGGGAGTGCTGTCGCTGGACACGAC
>Ga0307380_10008654_pt1 | contig 13018 bp, 9 predicted proteins | sample UN3MG_FD_202239 | JGI IMG/M metagenome (GOLD analysis project Ga0307380, IMG submission 202239) | Soil microbial communities from Risofladan, Vaasa, Finland - UN-3 | ecosystem: Environmental > Terrestrial > Soil > Coastal area > Acid sulfate soil | place: Finland: Risofladan, Vaasa | collected... | reverse complement strand
TGCTCGTGCCCCAGCACGGGGGAGTTCTTCGTCGTCGCGTGCGAGGCCATCGAGCTGCTGGAGGCGGAGGGCACCGAGTACAGCCTCACCTACTCGGGGGCCACCTGGGCACATGTCCAGGCAACCGTCCGCGCCGTGCAGGCCGGGCCGGCCACGCACAGCTACCGAATCGTCGGCCAGGCCCATGGCCACAACTTCCCCCCGCACTTCGGCGAGAAGAAATGCGGCGAGTGCGACCAGCAACCGACCTGCACCCTCACCAGCGTCTTTCCCTCGGTCGCCGACCGGCGGTGGACGCGAGCGGTGTTCGCCCGCCAGCCGTGGGCCATCTGCCACATCTTCGGCATCACGGCCCGCGGGGGGCACGCCCAGGCCCTCTTTGGGCTGCGCCACGGGGCCCTCGCCGAGCGCGGCTACTATGTGCTGCCCGACTTCGCCCCGCCCGAAGCCACTTGAAAGGAGAGCCCATGCCCAGCAAGGCCAAGGCCGCCACCATGAAGCTCATGCTCCTCAACAGCGGCATCCCCTTCGAGCACCGCCGCCAGATGCTCCTCGACCTGTGCATCCACGAGAGCGACGAGGCCCGCGCCGTCGTCGCCGCGATCCTCGAGGCCGCCGCGGCCAGCAGCGCCGAAAGCATCTTCAACGAGAAAGTGAAGGCCCTCGACGCCCTGATGGCCGAGCTGAAGGCCGGCCCCCTGCGCAACGCCACCTACTTCCGCATGCTCGGGGCCGGCGCCCCCGCCCTCCGCGCTCTCGTGCGCCTCGAGGACGGCACCTCAGCCGCCCCCGTCGTGCCCGACCCCGAGCTCGCCGCGGCCCTCCACCGCGGCTCGCGCGTGATGCTCGACGCCCAGGCCCGCTGCGTGCTCTTCGCCGACCCCGTGCCCGAGACCACCGGCGAAGAGGCCCGCTTCGAGCGCCGCATCGGCCGCGACTGCGTCGAGGTCACCCTCCGCGGCGACGAGCGCCTCGTCATCTACGCCTCGCAGCCCCTCGCCGACCGCCTCGACAAGGAGGAGGTCGCGCCCGGCGCCTCGCTCCTCATCTCGTCCCGCCAGGGCATCGCGTGGGACGCCTTGCCCGTCCAGGACACGCTCGGCCACTACCAGTACCTCGACCGCAGCCGCGTGCCCGACGTGCACGCTGCCCGCGACATCGGCTCGCCGCCGGCCTACCTGTTCGAGCTGGCCGAGGCGGTGCGTACCGAGATGACCGACCCCGCCTGCCGCCGCCTGTTCCGGCTGCGCCGCTGCCAGATGCGCCTCCTCTCCGGCCGCAGCGGGACGGGCAAGACCCTCAGCGTCTACGCCCTCTGGCGCCTCCTCTACGAGACGATGAGCGAGGTCACCGGCGTGCCCGTCGAGGACCTCCCGCCGCGCGTCGTCCGCGTCCGTGCCGCGCAGGTGCTCTCGATGTGGTTCAGCGAGTCGGAGCGCAACCTCGACCGCTGCTTCCGCGAGGTCCTCCAGCTCGCCGACGAGAGCTTCGTCGCCCCGGACGGCAAGGCCCACACCCTCCCCGTGCTCGTGATCATCGAGGAAATTGACGGCCTCGGCCGCGCCCGCGGGGCCGAGGCGGTCTACGACCGCGTGATGACCACCCTGCTCCAGCTCCTCGACCCCACCCGCCAGGAACTCAAGGACCGGCTGATCGTCTTCGTCGCCACGACGAACGTCGAGTCGCTGGTGGACACGGCGCTCCTGCGCCGCGTGGGCGCCACCGTCGAGCACTTCGGCACCCTCGACCGCCGCGCCTTCGCCGCCGTCCTGACCAAGCACCTCGACGGCATGCCCATCGTCGCCCGCAACGGCGCGAAGTCCCCCGCCGAGTGCCTGCGCTCGGTGGTCCAGGAGCTCACGACCTGGCTCTACAGCCCGAACGGCGAGGACCGGGGCCAGGTCGAGCTCATGTTCGCCAACGCGGCGGCGCCGGTCACCCGCTACCGCCGGGACTTCCTCACGGGGGGCCTGGTGGACCGCGCGGTGCAGCAGGCGGCCGACGCGGCGAGCCGCGCCGCGCGGCGCGGCGAGACCCCCGTGGGCCTCACCGCCGACCTGCTGATGACCTGCTTCGACGAGCAGGTCCAGAGCACGGCGGAGAGGCTGGACATCTACAACGCCGCAAGCTACCTGGACCTTCCCGACGGCCAGCGTCTGACCGCCGTGCGCCGCGTGGCACGCGACAGGGGCCCGCTGCCCGTCGCCTTGATGCGGCCCAGACGCTTGGACGCCCGGGCCGGCTCCGCCACCGCATAGGGCCGCCCCGCGCGGCCGCCCGAGGGCAATGAGGTATGAGCACAATGAGCACCGACAAGACGCGGCCACGCGACCGGGCCGCCCCCGGCGCCCGGCCCGCCCCGTGGCATGAGCTGTGCGACACCCTGGTCGGCCTCCTCGGCCGTCACGGCGTCGCCGCCAGCCCCGTAGACCCCCGCACCGTCCGCTTCGCCGCCGTGCCGGTCTCCGACCAGTTCAGCAAGCCGCGGACCAACCTGCTCGTCCAGCGGCCCGCGCCCAACGGCGGCAGCGCGGTCTACGTCGACAGCGATCTGGCCTACGTGGGCGACGACACGGCGCTCCTGCGCTTGCTCGTCGGCCCGTCGCACAGGGACTGGCGAAAGCTCCGCATCCCGCCCGTCCCCGGCACGCTGGCCGACGCCCTATGCGCCGTGCTCGACCTGCTCGGCTCGCCCATCGCGGCCGACGCGCGGGCCGCTACCGCCGACGCCGCGCCCGGTGGCACAGGCATCCCGCCTGTGCCACCCACCGCGGCGGACCTGGAGATCGGCCCCGTCCTGGCCGCCGTCGGCGAGCGCATCGCGCCCGCCCTGGCCGCCGAGAGCTACCAGACGTGTCTCCGCAAGGACCTCGCCCTGCGCCTCGCCACCGCCGTAACCCGCCCGATGCACCCGCACAGCGTTGTTCTGTGGGGGCCGCCCGGCGCGGGGCGCGACCACCTGATGCTGGCCGCGGCTCACCTGCTGCTCGAAGGCCGCCGCGTGCCGCGCGTGGTGCGCATCGCGGGGGGGCTCGTCGCGGCCGGCTGCATCTTCCAGGCCGAGGCCGACAGCGCGCTCCTCCGCGTCCTCTCCGAGGCCGTCGCCCTCGGCGACTGCCTGCTGCTCATTCAGGACGCCGACGTATGCGTCACCGGCTCGCCCGCCAGCCTGTCGCTGCTGTGCGGGGCCTTGGACCGCGGGCTGCGGTTCCTGGCCACGGCCCGCAGCGGGGCCGCCCTCGCGCGGCTCCAGCGCGACGAGGCGCTCGCCCGCCGCATCCTCGCCATCGAGATCGAGCCGCTCGAGCGCCCGCAGGTCCGCGAAGCCATCGCGCACCTGGCCCGCGCCCGCGGCCTCGAGGCGGACCCCACCGTGGTGCAGGCCACGCTCAACCTGGCGGCCAAGCGCGGCGGGGCCGAGCCGGCCGCCTCGCTCGGGCTGCTCGGCTCCGCCATTGCCGATGCCGCCTGGCGCGGCGACCACGTGATCCATCCCGACGACGTCTTCGCCGCGCCGCGCGGCGAATGGCCCGATGCCTCCCAGGACCCAGGACAGGAAAGGAGTGATTCTCCATGAGAGAGCAGATGCGACCCTCCCGCGAGGGCGGCTACCCGGGGCCCGGCGCCCTGGGAAGCCCGTTCGCCACGCCCGGCGACGCCCCCGACCCCGTGACCGTCAGCCACGGCCCCTACTGCGAGCAGCTCCCGCTCAGCGGCATGAGCATCGCGCGGATCCGCGCGCGCTTCCGCGACCGCTTCGACATTGACCCCGTGAGCCAGGCCGTGCTCGACGGCCACGATGTCGGCGACGACGTCGTGGTCCAGAGCGGCCAGAAGCTGATGTTCGCCCGGCGCGCCGGCGAGAAGGGCCTCGCCCGGCCCCGCGTCGCGGCGCTCTGTCACTGAGGAGCCACGCCATGGCCGTGGAAACGCTCGACGGGGTCGTGGCCGCGCACGTCGCCGCGGCCCCCGGCCCGCAGGAGATCGCACTCACCATCCAGGGCGCCACCATCCGCGCGACATCGCCCGAGGGCCAGGTGGCCACGATGGGCCTCCAGCGCCTCGCCGAGCTCCTCGCCCGCCAGGGCATGAGCACCTGTGGCACGGTGCTGCCCGACGGCGTCAAGCTCCTGGAGTCGCGCGGGCCGGTGAGCGTGTGGGTCCACGAGTCCCCGCCGCGCGTTTACAGCTTCAAGTGGATCGCGGGCGACTCGGCCGCGCCGTTCGGGCAGGGGACGAAGTATCGCATCGTGCGCATCGCCCTGCCGTACCTCATCGTCCTGGTTGTCTTCGAGCCTCACGGGCGCGGGGCACAGCAGCTCTCGGGCCGCAACGAGTGCTTCTTCCGCGTGGCGCCGCTGTCGAGCGGCGACGACGAGCTGCTCTTCCCCGCACTGCTGAACTGCTCGAAGTTCACGCCGCCCCACGGCAAGCCGCTGTCGTGGATTTGCACGGCCCAGATGAACCGCGCGGCCATCGCCCGCGAGCCGGATACGCCGAAACGCCTGCGCGCCGGCTTCCACGCCCTCCTCCAGTGCCTGCTCGAGACCGGCTTCAACTACTCCAGCGAGCACCACGAGGGCGCGAGCTGGTTCACCGAGTCGGCACGCGTGGACCCCCGCATCGCCTCCGTCGAGGCCTGGGAGAAGGCGACCGAGCACGACCCGCTCTTCGTGCTCGACGTGCCCTGGCTCAAGACCGGGCTCGGCCTGCGGCAGGTCCTGGACCGCATCTTCCTGCACTCGCGGGCGCACGACGTGCCGTTCGCCACCGCGCGCGACGCGGCCCGCCTCGTCTTCAACCACGGGGGGGAATGAGCATGCAGGATAATTGCACACTTGTACAAGTGTGCAATTATGGTCCGCGGGCGGTGGCGGACGTGCAGGTGTAGCCCTGCGGTGCCCGGGGAGAACAAGGCTCATGCCAGAAAGCGAGGTGCCCACGATGCAGCCTGAACCCTCCGGCCTTCTCACCCCCATCTACCACAAGACCGCCGCCGACATGCCCTGGCCGGAGGACGACGTGTTCTTCCTCCTGGCGTCGAACGGCCTGTTCATGTGCCGCAACCACCCGCTGTTCCGCAGTTGCGTGCCGGCGCGGCGCTGGCCCGGGGAGCTGGCGCCCCAGCAGGAGGGCCTGACGCCGCGGTTCCCCACGGTGCCGCAGAGCGTGCTCGAGGCCGTCGTGGGCTTCTTCGCGCGCGTCGCCGAGGTCCACCGCGCCGAGGCGGCGGCCCTCCTGACCTGGGACAAGGCGACGGGCGACGTGCGCCTCCTCGTGCCGTACCAGCGCGCGACCGTCGAGGAAACCTCGCAGGGCCGCCGCTACCCGCTGGGCGTCCGCTACGACCTGCCCAAGCGCCTCCCCGAGAACCTCGTCCTCATGGGCGACATCCACAGCCACGCCGACATGTCCGCCTTCGCGTCCTACACGGACTGCGCGGACGAGGACTACCGGGCCGGCCTCCACCTCGTCGTCGGGCGGCTCGATCGCGAGCCGCCCGAGTTCCACGCCGAGGCCGCGGTGGACGGCATTCGCTTCCGCCTCGACCCCGCCCAGGTGTTCGGCGGCTACGCCCGCCGCCGGCGCGCCGTGCCCGGCCGCTGGCTCGACCGCGTCGCGATCAAGGTCATCCCCCCGGCCCCCTGGCCGCCCCTGAAGAGCACATACCCCGCCGTCGGCTCCGGCTGCGCATCGCCACCCGCAATCCGAAATCCGAAGTCCGAAATAGCCCCACAGTTCCCCGAGGCCCGCAGCCGATGAGCGCCGCCCCGCTGCCCAAACACCTGCCGCTCAAGCCCCGCCTGCCCGAGGGCGCGTGCGTCAAGCTCATCGGCCTCGGCGGCGTCGGCAGCATCGTGGCCCGGTACCTCGCCGTCTACCTCGCTTCGCTCGACCAGGACATCCGCCTGGTGATGGTGGACGGCGATGCCTTCGAGCCGTCGAACGCCACGCGCATGCTCTTCTCTGGGACGGGGAACAAGGCCGAGGTGGTGCGCGACGAGCTGGCCGGGCGGTTCGCCGACTCGCTCCTGTCGCTCGTCGCCGTGCCGTCCTACGTCGAGGCCGGGAACCTCGCCCGGCTGATCCACGATAGCGACATCGTGCTCCTGGCCGTGGACAACCACGCGACGCGGAAGCTGGTCGGCGAGTTCTGCGCCGCGCAGCTCGCTAACGTCTGCCTCATCTCGGGCGGGAACGATGGGGTGGAGGACGATGCGACGGGCCGGCCGCGGCGCGGCACGTACGGCAACTGCCAGGTCTACCTGCGGCGGGGCGGCGAGGACCTCTCGCCCACGCTCACCCGTTACCACCCTGAGATCGAGCGTCCCGCCGACCACGCGCCCAGCGAGAAGAGCTGCACGGAGCTCGTGGCCTCGGTGCCCCAGCTCCTGTTCGCCAACCTGATGACGGCGGCGGCGATCCTCAACGCCTTCTGGCTCCACGCTTGCGGCGCCTTGCACTACGGCGAGCTGGCCTTCGACATCGCCGACGGCCTCATGCGCCCCGTCCTCCCCCTCCCGACCGCGAACTGAGTGCTTCCCATTGCGGCCTGACGCGACCCCAGTTCTGCTGCTCGACCTCTCTTGAGCCACAACGGGGCGAAATGGTACAGCCCAGGGCAACGCCCTCATCTTTGCACACATCTCGGGCTCCGTAGCCCGCCGAGGGCGGGCGTCAGATGGTAGCCCACGGCGTAAGCCGTGGGTTCAGGCGGACATAGGGTCCACAGCCCCGTAGGGGCGGCAGAAGCCTTGGCACCGGGCGTTCTGTCGCCCCTACGGGGCTTGCCTGTGCGGTGCCTGGCGATCCCACGGCTTACGCCGTGGGCTACCATCTGACGCCCCTGGCGGGGCTGGGAGCGCGCCTGCTCAGACTGGGCTGTCACATGACGCCCTTGCAGGGCTTCCAACCGCCGAGTGGCCAAACTGGGGTCGCGTCAGCATTGCGGCAACTTGACAAACTGCCCCCCAAGCGTATCATCACATGGGCACACGGGGAATGGCCACGCCGGGCAGCGACAAGCCGAATCTCCCTACACGGCCCAGCGGCCCATCCGAACTCCTTCTCTACCAGACCGAGGACGGCCGCACCCGCCTCGAGGTGCGGGTAGCCGGCGAGACCGTCTGGCTCTCCCTCAACCACATGGCCGACCTGTTCCAACGCGACAAGTCCGTCATCTCCAGGCACATACGCAACATCTTCGGCGAGGGAGAACTTCGGCGCGAGTCAGTTGCTGCAAATTTTGCAACAACTGCCGCCGATGGCAAGACCTACCAGGTCGAGCACTTCAACCTCGACGTCGTCATCTCCGTCGGCTACCGCGTCCACTCTCATCGGGGCACCCAATTCCGCCTCTGGGCCACCCAGCGACTCCGCGAATATATCATCAAGGGCTTCGCCCTCGACGACGAACGCCTCAAGCGCGCCGGCGGCGGCAACTACTTCGAAAAGATGCCATGTGTGCATACGCAGGGATAGCAAGTGTGCGCTGGGAACTCCCCTTCGCACTGGGATTGCCGCCGAGACCATTTCTGTGTTGGGAGCCCGCGGAGGGGACTTGCGCCATCGAGCTTAAGCCGAGCGTTGGCGCTCTTGAATGGAAGAGGCGGTGCGGCTTTCTGAGTGCCAAGGAAGTGCACAGCGATGTGGGTCAAGGTGAACATGCGAGGGCCTTCCCGCAGTGTGACTACATGATCACTGGCGTTGACACATCCGGGCGTGAAGTCCCCTTCGCGCAGGTGACTGGGGGACCCCGCGGAGGCTTCAGCGAGGCCCGGTCGTACTCCGTCGCTGTCGTGTTCCTGTGCCTCCGCCATCGGGAGGAGTACCCAAGCGCCGAAGTGGGCGCGAGAGCAGAAGCGGCCCGGAACAACGCGATTGACGTTTACCGCTTCCTGTCAATGGACCCCCTATCGCGGAGACTTGCATGGGCTGAGGACAGCTATTGCACTGTGGTCTCTGTGGCGGACGTTCCCTCAACCTGGCGCGAACTCGCGGCCAGGGATGTCCTGCTGAGAAGGGGGGAACTCTCCTTTGGGTGCACTATCGGTCGTGATCGCAGCCACCAGTTGAGAGTGGGATCGCCTGACGATCTGCAGTTAGCGGGGGGCTGTCTTCCACGGGACCAGCTCTCGGGATTTGAGCAGATGGTTACGCAGGAACACGAGCTTGACTTGTTCCACGTGCTGTTCCTCTCCGCGTTCCGGAGGCTCAATCGATGGGAACCTGCTCTAGCAGTGGTGGATGCTCAATCAGGCTTTGAGGCGGCTGTGGCATCGATCTTGAGGAAGGCGCTGAGCGACCAGGGGAAGACGGACGCAGAAGCCGACGCCCAGCTATCACTCGGCGGCGACCTCCACTTCTTGACTCCGAGACTGAAGGAACTGGACAAGATCGCGGCATCGCTTGAGACAGCAGCGGGCAGGCAGATTCGCGCCTTCGATGGAAGCCCTGAGGAGAAGGACTGGCGCAGAAAGCTCTACAACCTTCGCCACAAAGTCGTGCATTCTGGCGTGCGCGACATCGGCTTCGAAGACGCAAAGGCGGCGGTTGCAGCGGGGATCAGGGCCGTTGGTGTGATTCAGGCGCTCACGCCGCTGTTCAGCCGGAAGCTCATCTGGTCGGGGAAGGCGCTTTCGCTTGACCATATCCAGCAGACCGCAGGAAGGGCTTCTCGGATGTTCGAGTACTGACAGGCCCCTATAGGGGCGCAGCGTTTCTGCACGGCTGCGGCTTCCAGGGCATGCGGTGCCAACCACATCACGGAGATGTTCGGACAGGGTGGACAGGGTGTCGCATCTTCAAATGGACAGTGGGACAGGGTGGAAGAGGAGAGAGTGGAAGAGGAGAGAGTGTCGCGTCTTCAAATATGCCGCTTCAGGGTTCTTTGTGGGTAGCCCCCAGGGGTTGTGGTGACTGAGGTCACGTCGCTGCCGCCAGCGAGACACGGGCGGCTCGTGTAGGTGGAGAAGGCCGGGCCTCACGAGACGGAGCGCGCAGAAGAAAGGCCGAGTTGCGGCCCAGAACGTGGGCGGACAGCAGAATTCCACAGTTGTACAACTGTGGAATCCTCGTTGGCCGCCGCGTAGCGCCGCCTGAACATGCCACCGCAGTGAATGCGGTGCCAGGCACACCACGGGGATGTGAGTTGCTGGGAATCAGGCGGTTACAATCGGCGACGACATTTCGGGGAGCGAGTTCAGAGCGTCTCCTCCAGGTGGACTTGTACCTCGCGTCTGGCGACTTGCGTTCCGAAGACCGCCTAAAGGCGGGACTACGAACGGGGAGATGGCCGCGCGAGGGCCACGGGGGCTGACGAGACCCCGCCCAAGAAGCTGCCGACTTGGACGAGTTGGGCGACTTCCGATATGTTGCGGTTTGCCGTAGACGGCCACAATATGTTGGGCTTTTGGGAGTTAAGTTGTAAGTTGTGGCCTGACCCCAGGGGGCGCAGAAGTGGGCGACTCAGGCGAGTCAGGCGACTCAGCGGGTTGTGGGCCGCCCCGGAGATGGCCACAACCTGTAGTGGTCACGAATCGAGCCCCCGCGCGAAAAAGTGTCCGACTCTGCAAACACTGTATGAGTCTGAGCCGGAATGGGGAGAATCGCCGATTCTCGAGTCGGGAAACCGAGAAACCCGTACGACTCTGGAGCGGAAGGGCGAGAATGGGCAAATGGGGGCGCCGGAAACGGAGAACCCCGTACGACTCTGAGGCGGAAGGCCGAGAATCGCCAAACGGCGAGTCGGATGCCGCGACAGGGCTCAGCGGAGCGGGGGGTTGAGGAGGTTGCGCTCGTCGGGCTCGGCCGCGCCGGCGCAGAAGCGCAGGCTGTCGAGGATGTGGCCGAACTTGAGCTGGTTCGCGGCGAACTCGGCCTTCGGGCAGTTGCAGGTCACCACGAGCAGATTCCGCTCGTTCTGCACGAGAGCGTAGTCGGTGTGTATCTCGACGCCCTGGATGACGCTCTCCACCCGCGCGTTGAGGCCCTGGCGTCCCGCGACGGGGAGCGGTCGCTGGCCGATGAGGGTCCAGCGGGTGCACTGCTTCTTCAGCTCCGGGATCATGCTCTGAAAGAACTCCTGGAGCGAGCGCTGCTCGGCAGGGCCAGCGTAGAGGGTGACGTTCACCCGCTTGTCGGGCGACGAGGCCATGACATACGTCTGGTTGTCCACCGCCGTCCAGTCGGCCGGCACGTTCACTGCCCACACGCCCTTGGCGTCGCGGAGTGCCCTCATCTTGAAGGGGGGCGCTTTCGGCTGCGGGGTGGGATCGGTCGAGGGCGTGGCGCCGGGGGTGCCAGGGCCGAAGGGGGTGCCCCAGAGGGGGTGGAGGAGGGGCGCGGGGGCGGCCTGGTTGGGCTGGCCCTCGATGCGGAGGCTGGCCAGCGCCGCCTTCAGGGGCGCCTCGCCCTGGCGGGCGTCGAGGGCCGCAGGGCACTGCGTGATGATGCAGAACTGGCGCGTGGCCGTGAAGAGCACGTACATGTCGTCGCGCATCGGGTGCCCGTTCGCCGTGCGTTGGGAGCGGACGAGGAGTGCGTCGAAGCCGCAGACGCGGGTGCGCTGGCGGCCGGTCTCCTTGCGGTCGGGGGCCTGGGCCTGGAGGGTGCTGAGGATCATCGCCGCCAACTCGTCCAGGGTGTCCTGGGCCTTCTGGCCGACGACGAGCATGAGGCCCGCGCCGTTGGTGGGGTGCTTCACCATCGCCGTTCCTTCCCCCGCGCTGGCCGTCCAGCCGGCGGGGGCCTCCAGCAAGTAGGCCCCGTTCGGATCGCGCACTTGCCCGGCCAGGGCAGTGGCGAGGAGCAGACAGATCCCCAACGGTCCGCGCGCGGTTCGAAGCATGGCCAGCCTCCTTTGCGGGGCTCGGGGCCCCGCTTCCCGTGCCGAGGCGGACCTCGGCCCGTGTGTTTCTCACGGCTCGCCCAATGGTACCCCTCGGGCGGAGGGGAGTCAACCGCCGAACCACGCCGGGTTGCGCGCGGCACGGCGTCCGGCTAGAATGCCTGCGCCCTGATACCCAGGAAAGGACGGCATCGGGATGAGCAAGTCACATCGGGCCGGTCGCGTGGCTTGCCTGGCTTCTCTTCTGTTGCCCTGTTGGGCCGCCATCGGCGCGGAACCCGGCCAGGGCACGGTCAAGGTTTCGGGCCGGGTCGCCGTCTCGCGGGACCAGGCCCGGGGCGTCAGGGGCGCCACGCTCACCACGCCGAAGGGCGAGGTGTACCGCCTGGTGATGGACGAGCGCGGCCGCAGCCTGGGCGGCGTCATGCACGGCGAGAGCGCCGAAGTCTTCGCCATCCCCTCCGACAAGGACGGCGCGAAGTGGCTCCAGGTGCTCGCCTACGCCGACGACCGGTTGGCGGCCGGCCACGAGTACTGGCGGCGGATGCGCTGCCTGGCCTGCGTGGTGCTGCCGGCCACCCGCAACGCCGCCGTGCCCGCGAACCTGCGCGGGGCGACGCCCGTCGCGGGGCGCTTCTTCCCGCTGAAACGCCAGTTCACGGCCTGGACGCGCGATGCCACGTGCCTGTGGGTCGCAGGGGACACCGAACTCCTCCAGGTGGACCTGGCCGCCTGCAAGGTCTTGCGCTCCTTCGGCCGCGAGGAGGGCCTGCCCGACAGGCTCGTCTACCAACTGCTCAGCGATGGGAAGACCCTGTGGATCGTCCATCGCGGCGGCGTTGCCGCCCTCGACATCGGCAAGGGCCGCATCGTGGACCTGCCGCGTCTCAAGGCGGCGTTCGCCCAGGTGTTCGCCGACGCCGGCGGCGTGTGGGTCGTCGCGGACACCGGGACGTTTCGGCTGAAGGCCCCCGGCGGCGAGCCGGCCGTGTTCCCCGCCCTGCCCACGGCGGAACAGATTCGGAGGGTCGTCGAGACGGGCATCTGGACCGCCCACTGGCGCCGCCGCACCGGTCACCTGATCACGGCCCCCGCCAGCATCGGCGAGCGGCTCTACGCCGGCTCGTACGGCGACCTCTACGAGCTGGCGGACGGCAAGTGGCAGCGGATCGCCGAGGGTGGCTGGCAGCAAGCCGTCCACGACGGCAAGCTCTGGTTCCTCAACGCCCAGGGGCTGGCCGAGTATGACCCGCAGACAGGGAAGACCTCCGTCGCGGCGCCGCCCGAGAGCGTGCGGGGCCGGTACACCCGGCTCCTGGTCACCGACACAGCCGCCTGGCTCGTCGCCGAGCCCGAGGGCACGGGCAAGGAAGGGCCGCCCGCGGGCGGGGGGCTCGCCCGCTTCGACCTCGCCAAGCGGAACTGGCAGGCCTGGCCCAAGATCAACGACTTGTCGGCCAACGCCGTGGCGTGCATCGCCGCCCAGGACGGCGCGGTATGGGCGGCGACGATGGAGGGCCGCTACCGCAGCCGCTCGGCCCATCCGGGGATGACCACCACCTCGCGCCTCGACTTCGACGCCACGGGCTTCGCCCTCCATCGCCGCGATGAGAAGGCGGGCAAATGGGATTCCTATCCCCTCGCGATGCCCGAGCTGGAGAAGCGCCTCATCTGCGGCCAGGACGGCAAGCGGAGCATGGACGTCGTCACGCCGCAATCCATCGAGGAACTGAGCGTGGGCGGGACGCGCATCTTCGCGCTGGCGCGGCTGATGCCCAAGCAGTTCTTCGGCGGCTACTGGCCCTGCATCGAGCAGGTGGCCTCGCGGCCCGGCCCCGGCGACGCCTGGGCAGCCGCGTTCGGCCACCATCCCGAGCAGACCTGTCTGGAGGGCGAGCAGCCGCTTGTCCTCAACATCTCCAGTGGCGAGCTCACCCGCATCGGTTCCAGCCTCAAGGAGCAGCGCTGGGAGGCCGTGGGGCACGACCTGGTGCTGGGCCTCTTCGCCCTGGGCCGCCGGCACTGGGCGGTGACCGAGGGCTGCATCGCCGTCCACGATGAGGCCGTGGGGCAGTGGCGGAGGCTGGTCGAGCCCGACTTCCGCTGGTACTGGCGGGCCACGGCCGCGCTCGACGACGGCCGCTCGCTCACCGTCGGTTCCGACCGGGG
>Ga0307380_10008653_pt1 | contig 13018 bp, 4 predicted proteins | sample UN3MG_FD_202239 | JGI IMG/M metagenome (GOLD analysis project Ga0307380, IMG submission 202239) | Soil microbial communities from Risofladan, Vaasa, Finland - UN-3 | ecosystem: Environmental > Terrestrial > Soil > Coastal area > Acid sulfate soil | place: Finland: Risofladan, Vaasa | collected... | reverse complement strand
TACGACACCCTTTTTCCCGACGATCCCGACGACGACATCTTCTCAACTGCATAGAAAGCCTATAACCCCCCGTACTTGAGGCCATGAGTTTCGACTTTCAACTGGGATGGGCGTGCCGCCATCTGACTATCGAAGAGGTCACCCCTCTTGGAAGTGACAGGAGGAGTCTGCAAACTCGTCAACCCATCTCTTCGGCCAATCAGGTACGGGTCACGGCCAACAACAACGTCAATATCCCTCGTGAGGGGCGTTTTTCAGCCGCATCCTTGAGTTCCTCCTCCTCCGGTCCCTACAACATCAACAAGTGCGCCACGACCATTACTATCGGGAATCGCACGCAGACATTGGAGAACTACGCACTTCCTGTCGGCACCCGGGTGCCGGCTGACCGGATCGTGACTCTGCTGACTTCGGCTTTTCGTGCAAATGGGGTCTCCATCCTTGTTGAAAACCGGAATGGGGTCCTGGTGTTCACGGACCAGTCCGAACTCGGTCCTTCCTCACAGCTTCAGGTGAGCGGGGAAGCCGCGAAATCCTTGGGGCTTACCTTTCAGACTCGGGCCAGGGGGCGCCAAGTCTACCCAGCGTGGGGCATGGCAGAGAAATCGACGGTCACCAACTTGGTGAACATCGCAGATTTCAAGGTGGTCACGATTCGCTTTCCCCAATTCGTTGAACCCGTCAAAGGAAACCCAGTTTTCAAGGTTTCGTATGTCACATACATCCAACGGTGTCGCCGATGTCGGGCGACTGGGATCGAAAATGACATTCGATTGGCGTCGAGCGGGGAGCCTCTTATCGTTCGCAACGAAGACTTGCTCAACCAAGCCGTGCTCAAAATGGTCATCACGCGGAAGGGATCCAACCCTTTCCACCCCAACATTGGATCGACGATCCTCGACCGAATCGGGTTCAAGGCCGTCGGTGCTGTGCAGATGTCGATCAACGAGGATGTCACCCGAGCCGTCACGTTCTTTCAGCGGCTCCAGACTGTCCAAGGCAAGGTCCAGGAGCTTTCGCTCAAGGAGCGGCTGTACGCCATCTTGTCCGTGACCACCAATCCGGCCGTGGATGATCCAACGGTTTTCCAGACCAACATCGTTGCCCAGAACGCATCGGGCGAGCCTGTGTTCATCAGCACGGTCTTCGCGGCCCCCGGAGCAGCGGCTCTCGTAGGAACTAACGGTCTTTCTCTGGGGCTTGCACCACTCGGGATTCCAGGGTTCTAGCGTATGGCTGCCACACCACAAATATACGGGCCCGACGGCGTACTCCGTGAGATCACGGTTTACTCGACGACGATCCCCAACCAGTTTTACAAAGGGGTGATCGACAGCGACACGGTGGACATGGAGATCAGCATCCGTGGAGGAGCCTTCGTCTCCGACCCGGACTTCATCGTCTTTGAGGGCACCACTTTCCAGATCCCGAACGCAACTGCGTTCCCAGATGGTCTGGATTTGGCTGCCGGGGGAAACCTCATTCGTGTCCGGGCTATTTCGTTTTCGGGAGCGGTGTCGAACGCGGCCGAGATCCGAGCCACCCTCATTCAAGAGTCGGACCTCGGAACGATTGCTTCGGTCCCGACCAACATCTCCATCGAGCGATTCGACCAATCCATCGCAGTGCGTGTCGAAGGAATCAACAACCCCAACTTCCGTGGCATGAACTTCTACGCCTCGCAGTTCAGCGGGGGTGGTGCGACGGGGTATCAGCGCATCAACATCAACATCGTGGCGGACGCGGAGCCGGAGTTTGAGACCTCCCCACTTGCTTCGTTCCAGTCAGACAACACGATTGCGACAAATCCTGATGGGTCCGTAGCGGCGGACCCTTTGTATGTGCAGATCGAGGAGACCCAGACCAAAGGTGGAGACACCATTGAACGTCTGGAAGATGTCACATTGACACCGGCTCTGGCGGCAGCCATCACGGAGAATGAGCAGGCAAATCTCCTCAAGACGGATTACGTCAAAAGATTTGAGGTGCCAGAGGGCACGACAAGCATCCGTAGTACCTACCTCCTGGAGACGTTGGTTGAGCGCCGTTTCTACTCGTTCCGGCATAACCGTCAGGCGGGTCAGAACAACACTCCAGCTACCGTCCCTATTGGAGCCTTCTCCAGCCTCCCGGCGGAGGAGCTTCTGTTCTACGTTGTGCGGTCGGTATTTTACGACGCCGAAAACCAGACTGAGGTGGAGTCTCCGAACTCCATTGAGGTCGTGGGTGCTCCAGTTGTTGTGACCTTGGCGGTGGGTGCTTTCCCGACTGTTTCACAGCTTCAGATTCAACAGAACACCATCTCCGACATCATGCGGACTACCCCGGAGATCTCTCTCCAGCCGGGGTCCACCATCCGGGATGTGTTCGTCGATCCTTTCTCCAACGAAGCCGTGCGTCTCCGTTTCTTGGTGGACTTCCTTCACAGGTCGCAGTCCTTCGACACGCTCTTGGCGATTGACGGCGTGACCGCGAACGGGAACCCCGTACCTGTCACCCAGTCCGCCTACAAGACGGCTCTCCAAGCGGCTTTCCAGCTTTCTCGGCCAGAAGATGTCCAGTTCGTCATCGATCAGTCGTTCGATCAACTCGCCGCTCGAAATGGAGACAAACGGCTCTCTGGGAAAAAGGCTCGTGGTATCGAGACGTTCTTTACCAGGACTACCCCCACTCGGACGTTCACGATCAACCTTGGAACCCAGGTTGCCAGTGGGAGCACCATCTTCCTGACAGCACAGGACGCTCAGATCCCGGTGGAGAACGCGGCTTCCTTTTTTGATCCGACCACAGGTTTGTATTCGATTGATGTGGTCATCGAAGCCCAGACCGCTGGGACCATCGGCAACGTGAGCAGAGGGCAGATCAACACCCTCGTCAGCAATGTTCCTGGGCTGTCCGTCACCAACCAGAACCGCACTTTCGGTGGCGAAAACACCGAGACAAACCTGCAACTGGCAACCCGCTCCCGAGGCTCCCTATCCTCCGTAGATACCGGGACCCAGCAAGGAATCCGTCAAGATGCGGCGGACCAGCCGGGTGTTGAGGAGGCTGTTGTTGTCGAAGCCGGCAATCCACTCATGCAGCGGGATTTTGATCCGACGAACTCGGTGCATGTCGGGGGCAAGGCAGATGTTTGGATTCGCGGGGCCGTAGAGGCCACCGTCACCGATACGTTCGCGTTCGTTTTCCAAGAAGCCTTCGACATCCAGTTCCAGATCATCGGAAACCCTCTGCAACAGGTTTTCCGGTCACTCGATCCGTCCCTTTCGCTGGAGAACCCCCTCTCGGAAATGTTGAACTACCCTTCGCTGGGCCTGGGCCTCCAAAACGCTTCGTCGGGTTCTTTCTTCAACCTTGATGGGGTGGTGGTCTTGGATTACCGCACGATCCAACTGTCAGGCGCCCAGCCACCAACGACGATGGGCGATGTGGTGTTGGGCGACTACACCTACACGATTAGCCGCGATTTCGTGCTTCCGCGACAGCCGGTGGGGGAAGTTCTGTCAGTCACCGGACAAGTTTCAGGGGAGTTGCCTGCGGAGTCCGTGGAACTGTTCCGCGTATCCGACCCCCTCGATCTCGGACGCAGTTCTCAGGCTGGAGCGTTCATTCGCATTACGCCCGTCGATGGTGTCCCGTCTGGGAACTTGATCCCCATTACGGCAGAGGCGCACACCATCATTGGTGAGTTCGACGAGACCCTGAACAACTTGGGGGTCAGTACGCTCACTATCCGGGTGTTCAACAACACCCGGACCATTGAATACCGAGGTCCGACACATCCAAGCGGTGTGAGCGATTACACAATCATCCCAGGGGACCAAACAACCGCCACGGCTATTCGTCGAATCCCAGGTGGGAACATCACGTCAGGGCAGATCCTTTCTATCGACTACTCCTACAACGAGAACTTCGTTGTCACGTACACAACCAATCTTGTTGTTGTGACCGTGCAGAACGCTCTCGACCAGATGAAAGGGGTCACCTACGACATTTTGACCAAGGAAGCGGTCGCAACCCCCTTGGACATCTCGGCCACGGTGCTCAAACAGACGGGTGTGCAAACCAACCAAGTTCAGCGTGCTGTGCAGACCAACTTGGAGTCCTTCTTGCGAGGTCTCCCCATGGGGTCCTCCGTGCGGGAGGGGGACATCATCGCAGTCATCGAAAACACCTCTGGCGTTTCGTTCGTCGAGGTCCCTCTCACCAATCTTGCACGCGACGCTGGAACCGTCATCATCCGCGAACCACTGACGACGACACAAAAAGGGGATGTCACGCTTCTCCTTGGAACGGATGTAGTTTCTTATTCCTCTTCGACCGTCAACGTGTGGCTGATTGAGGACGAGTTGAACTCGTCAACTTCGACAGGAGGGGGCCCCACCAACGAATACCGCGCCGTCTACCAAGACGAAAAAGCGATGACTCTGCAACTCGCGGACCCCGTGTCGTTGAAGTCGGCTCCTGGCAAGGCATACATCATTGGCGATGAGGGGCTCAACATCCCAGGGTTTTCGGATGATGAGACGCTCAGTGGTCAGTTCCCGAGAGCAACAACTGCGGAACTGGCGGTGGAGCGTCAGAAGATCACGCAAAACCGCATCATGGTGTCGTTGGCCCTCGACACCAACCCGTTGGCCCATGACTACACGGTGACGTATGTCGTCTCTGCGGCCAACGAAGGACCCCGCAACATCACTGGATATGTCCTGGAGTATTTCACTCTCGGTGATCTCGTCCTGACGATTACGGAGGAAGGCTGATGTCGAAAGACAAAGAGCCAAAGAAGCCCTACCTCCCAGATTCCATCCAACAGAATCCGGCGCCGGTGCCCTTGCGAGGGCAAGACACCTCTACGACGAAGCAGAATATCGTAGACAAGATCCTGAAGACGTTTCGTCAGGTACTCGCCTCCAACTACGTCGCCCAGATCCCAGGTCCCTACTACTACCTCCAGTTCCAAGCTGCCGCCGAGACTCTCGCCGACATCCAGATTCTTCTGACCGAGGTTTCAGTCGATTCGGATGTGGATTTCACGAGGCCAGAGTTCCTCTGGCAGATGATCGGCACTTTAGTATTTCCGAACGTGTCTGATGACAGGTTCCCGATCATCGACGGGGACTTGACATTTCGTTGTTTCCTGAAGCGCATGATCGAGTTGCTGCTTCAAGGTGCGACGCTTCCGACCCAAGAAGAGGGTCTGGAGCTTCTGACCGAGGCTCAGGTCATCGTGCTGGAGAAAGTCGCTTTCCAGTACGACCCCAATACGGCTTGGGGGTTCAACGACCAGCACACGTTTGAGATCAACATCCTCGACAAGACGACTTGGACGGACCCCGAGACGGGCGAACTCATCAAGGGCGACTACGGTACCGGATTCCCCATCGATCCCATCCTTCTCCAGTTCAACAATGGGCTGATCCTGCGAGCACTGAAGCCGGCGAAAGCCCTGTACGACTACCGACATCTGTTCAAGGACAGTTTCGGTCAACTGTTTGCGGACGCGCCTTTCATCGAACTAGAGCCCTGGTACTACGAGGACTTTCGCAAGTTCTGCGCCGGCATGAAAGAGATCCAAAGCAGTGATGGGGAGACCCTTTCTGCGCCGGACCTCATTTGGTTCACCGATGTCACCGTGGACTTTCGGTCTCTGTGCCCTGGCGCGATGTTGGAGATTTTCGATGGTCCCAACGCATCTCCTACCAACGGAGGCAATGATCCCTATCGTTTGGGAATTCACCGAGTCGTGGCAGTGTTTCGGATGCCGTCAGGAGCCGATGAAACTCCGAGGGCATATACGACAAGCCCCACGGGCCTTTCGGGAGAAGTGACCATTGGGGATGACGGCAAATTGGATGATCCAAACCAGGATTTCTCCAATGCCGTCGAGGGCGAAGTTCTCACCATGACGGCGGGTCCCAATGCTGGGAGCTACCGGCTCGATGTGCTCTTGGGAGCCAACGGAGGGCCGATTTCTCAGGTTCCGGCCGGCTCAGGAGTGACAGGTGTGCAAGTCGCGCCGTGCCTTCTCCAACTGGGGAGCCGGATGATCCAGCCAACGACAGGGCAGTCCTACCGGGTTTCGGTTGAACGCCTGGGAATTCGGGTGCCGTACACCGTGCTCGGGGAGGACGTGTCGGCCCAATTTTATCTCTGATTCGGTGGCGGGCCTATAGGTCGTCCAAGAGTAGAACCGCCGAATTCCCGGCCAAGGGAACGAAATGACCGCACTCATCCAAAGCCTCGTAAACGGCGCAACTCCGGTGGTCGGGCAGAGCCGCAACGATCTTCGGGCGGGCGATGTCATTCAGTTGAATCAAGTTGGTGCCCCGGCAACCAACTACGCCTGGTCAATTGCGTTTGCCCCCGAAGCCAAAGACGGAACTCCGTCAGCCGCCGTCCTGGCCGGAAACATCGCCGGACCTGGCCCCGTCACTTTCATCGTAGACAATGAAGGGCCGTACCTCATCCGTCTCGTTGTCGATGTGGGTCTTCCCACGTTCGACGAGCAGTACGTCCGCCTTCGCTTTGAGACCATCTTCGGCGACCTGAAACTCGTCGCAGCCGGAGAACGGCGTGATGGCACCGGGATCATTCCCGTCGATGTCTCCGCTGAAGGCTGGGCCAATGACCAGAACTTCAACCTCCAGCAGCTTCTTTGTCTGATCCAGCACTCCGCTGCGAGTGGCCGCATCATCTACGTCGATGCGAACCGGGGCAAAGACTCCAACGACGTTCCCAACGATCCCGCCATCGCAGAAGGCTTTGCGGATTTCTCGACTGTCGGCGCTGCCATCCTGGCCGCCCAAAGCAACGCGACGTTCAACGGAGGGATGCCGCCGACTTCGGTACAGCCCATGATTGTGGCTGTCCGACCAGGAAAATACGTCGAGGACATCACTTTCGCGCCCTTTGTCCATGTCATCGGCTGGCCGCAGACAGGGAGCGTCGGAGTCCATCCTGATGCAGACCGTTCGGTGACTCTCCGTTGTGCGAACGTGGCCGGCGCAACGCACACAGCTTCACTTCCCAACCTGGGCGAGTTTTGCATGATCTCCAACGTCATGTTGGAGAACTTGGGTTCGACCACCACACCGTTGGTGCAGAAGTCGGGTGCGGGGGATGTCTACTGGCTGAATTCGATCTTCCTTCAGGAAGGTACGGGGGCTCCAAACCAAGGGGCGACTTACGCCGCCCTTCGTGGTGTGTCGAACTTCTACAACTGCCGTTTGATCCAAACCGACACGTTCACGGATACTTCCCGCGTTTTCCTCATCAATCCGGCTCCGGGCAACACGGCTTCCATCGTGATGTCGGATTCGCATTTACGAGGAACCAGTCTCGGTTCAGTTGATCCAAACCTGGCCGGCGGATCTCAGGCTTCTTTCGTCAATACTGAGTTTGAGCAAGTGGGCACCGGTGCCGGCAACTTCGGTATCCAGACCTGGGGCACCACGACGGACTTCGATGGTTGCACGCTGACAGCGGATCCTGGTGGATCGGTGACCACCATCATCGAAGCCAACCCAACTGGAGGCGCTGTTGCCGTTGGGCCGGTAGTGCGTATCCGTCGAAGCCTTCTGGGAGATTCAGGGCCTCCGGTCTCTTATCTCGACATTTCGATTGATGGAACCGGAGCGGGCACTGCGGAACTCCATCTTGGATCGAGCGAATACGGCACCATCAGCGAAGTCGCTCCGGTCACGCGTCGTGCTCTGACCCTGGGCACTTCGCTGTTCTACGACAACACCATCACGGGTATCGGTGCCGACAACGTACAGGATGCCATCGACATCATCGGATTGGCTGCCTTTGCTGCGGTGAGCCTCGATGCGGCCTATAACATCGGACGCATCATCACGGTCGATGCGGATGCCGTCGAACTTCATGGCTCAGGTCTCGCCACGCTGCCTCCGCCCCTCGCTCCGTTGACGCCGACGGGGGATGGTGTCCTTCGGGTCTACCAGCAGGTCGAGATCGGTGCGATCAACGATTGGGAGATCCTGGAAGCCTCCAACTGGTTCCAGAACGGCCCCGCCATCCTGGGTGGCAACCTCGTTTGGAACTCCGTCAGCCGCGTCGGTTCGGCGATGCACTTGTTCTCGCGTCCGACGCAGAGCCCGGACTTCTTCAACTTCAACCTGCGCCTTGCGGCAGCGGATGGTCTTGGAGATACCCTCGGTGCCGGTTCCGACAAGATGGGCAGCGTCTTCATCCGAAGCGGTGCCTCCTTGTGTGGATCAGGAGCCAACGCTCCGAGTGGTGGTGACATCTCCATCATCGCGGGCGGTGTCGATGAGTCCATCGCCATCACCGGGCTTCCAGGGAATGTCTGGCTGCATCCGGGCTATTCCCTCACGGGACCGACCTCGGGTGCCGTCAACCTCGTCGATCCAGCGACGGCTACCCCGGCCATTCTTACGGGAGCCAACCCCTGGACCGATGTGGCTGGGACACCCGCCGGTACGCTGACATTCGCCACCGTTGCTGGACGAGTAGAAGTCACTTTCGCGGGCGGCGAGAACTTTGCGGCCTTGACTTCACTTTTTGCGAGTGGGACCGGCATGGGCCTTTCGCATCCCGGTGGTGCAGGGACTCCTCTGCTCCTGACAAGCACGGCCCGTGGCCCGGATGCTGAGATCATCCTGATTGCCGACTCCACCGCTGGGGCGCTGACCACCTACTTGAGCGATTGGACAATCGTGGGCGGTGCCCTTTTCACCGTGGGCACGTACCCCGACTTCGTTTCTCTTGCATCCACTGGGGCCAACATCCTCACGATTGGTACGGGAGCGGGAGCGTTCATCTTGGACGCTTCCATCGGGAAACTCACCGTTCCTGGTCTCATCGATCCGACGGGAATGGTTTTCGATGAAGAAGCCCCGGTAAACGTCCCAACGACGACAGCCAAGGGTGGTTTGTTCGTTGCCGACGGATCGGGTGGCACGGCTGCCAACGCGCTCTACTACAAAAGCTCGACAGGTGTACTGACCAATCTCCTTCTTGGAGGCGGTGGTGGAGCCCCCTCAACAGGGACGTACATCACCACCTCGGCCGAAGGTGCGTTGCCCAACTCGTCCCGTTTGTTGGGACTTGCTGGCGAGATCGCTTTCACACCATCGGGATCCGACCTCGTTGCGTCGCTGATTACGACCGGGGTCTCGGCCAACGCGTACAAATCGGCCAACATCACCGTTGACACCAAGGGTCGCGTCACGGTGGCGGCGCCAGGTGAACGGTCGGTTTCTCGGCAGATGATGATCCCGGTTGGGGTGACCATTCCTCCGACGTTCACCATTGATGAGTACGATTTCTTCAACGGGAACTTCACCCCGACGGCGGTGTGGGTCTACTTGGAGACGGCGTTTACAGGTGTTGCGGCAGCCGACGTGAAGCTGGATGTGCTGATGCGTGGAGGCGGAGCGGCGCCAGGTTCGCCGGTGTCCATCCTCACCATCCCAGGAACCAACATCGGGGCACTCCCCGCAACTCAAGGAAGTTTCATCCCCATCACTTCGCCAGGTCTGTTGACTGGTCCCGTTGTCACCCAGATTCAGGTGAGCTACCAGAACACTGCTCCCACAGGCGGAGGCGGCTTGGTCGTAACCTTTGTCGGTACCCTCTAACCCACACCTTTTGCGCTGTGTATGAGCTACGGTAAAGACCCGTTCGGATTTGGTCCGTATGGCGGCCTCGGTGGGGTCCTGGTCCCACCACCCAATCCTCCCAACGGAGGATATGGAGGTGCGCCCTACGGCTATGGTCCGTATGGATCGTTGGGTGGCTTTGGATCGCCTGCTTCGGCGGTCACAGGAGGCTACGGTGGATGTGCCTATGGCACCGGCCCCTACGGCTGCATTGGGCTCGATAACCCGCCCGAAGTCATCTCGGCGGTGTCCATCACGGGCTACATCATCGAGGTCTTCTTCAGCCAAGAGATGTCCCCAGATGCGGACCTGTTCGATCCGGCTTCATATACGTTGGTCTCTCTGATCGGTGCCGCACCCGCAACCGTGCTGAGCGTCGAGACTGGTGTGCCGGGTGCCTGGGGCCCGACCTCTGTTCTTCTACACCACACTGGAACGACATTGGGGGGCTTCTACCGTGTCGTCGTCGTGGGTCCCAGGGACATTGGTGGGACGGAAATTGCAGCCTATGCCCCGCTGAACCAAGCCGAGCTTTTGACGAAAGGAGAGGCTCCTCCTTTCACCATCACGCCCATCTCAGGTGACGAGCTTCTCTACGAGTTTGAGTACGACATGCTCGACGAGGCTGGGTTCAGTCCTGGCATCCTCCAACTCGATGCCTACGGCTACACGACGACCTATCCCCAGAACCTCATTGTCACAGCGGTAGAGCACCCGTACCTGGGCGACCCCAAAAACGTCAAGGTTGATGTCCTTGGGATGACCTCGGCTATGTACTCGGGGATCGTCAGCCCAGCGACCGCCATCGCTTACGATGCCACCTACCTCCCGGATGACCCTCAAGCGGACTTCACCGGACAGGAACTCGGCAACGGGGCAACAACTCAAGGCACCAACGAGATTCTCCTGAACTGTGGGCTCGGGTTCAGCTACGGGTGGAGATTCATCGACACGAGTGGGAAGCTCATCCCCAACTCATCGTATCGCTGCGACATCACGTTCGATGTCTCTCGGACTGGTCTCATCGATCCCGCTTTGTTCGATGCCGACTTTGCCAACATCATCGTCAACGATGGGGCCGTCCAGGTCTCCATTACCCTCAAACGGGTAGCGGGCATCGACACGCTGGAGATCAACAGCGGAGCTTTTTCGGCTTCTGGGAGCATCGACTGGAGCAGCAGCGAGACCACCATCAGCCTCGTTCGCAACCAGAAAGCAGACTCCTACGCTGTCGTCGTCGATGACGAACCTTTTGTGGCGGGGTTGACGGCCGGGTTCACCGGACCTTCTTCCATCCCGAATGGCTGCCAGTTTCTCCTCGATCCCACCGGAGTCTACAACATCGAGGAGTTCCCGTTCTTGGGGGTCGAGTTCACGGCTTCCCAGACGGTGTTTTCGACGGCATGGAACTTCCTCCACAACCAGAACGCCCCGTTCGTTGGGGATGACGCCAACACCAATACGTTTGCCCTCACGGCATGTGGCCCTTTGGTCAAAGGTTGGGGAGACGCAACTCCGGCTACCAAGCAGGATGTGTCTCTTTACGTCAATGGGTTTCCTGTTGAGATCGATCACGTCAACCCCTACGTCGGAAAGATCTATCCGGTCATTCCAATTCCGTTGATGCCTCCGGGCTTCATGGATGTGGCGGTGGACTACATTTGGTTCCCGTGTCCCATAGTCGAGTTCGCCGGGCTCAACACAGAGGGGCTTGTTCTCAATCGTGTGGACTGCAAGCCGACTTGCAACAACCGAGTACCAGGGACCGGGTGGTCTTCGGGGCCGCTTCTTCTCGGAGGAGGAAAAAGCACCCCCGCCGGTTGGCGGTTCCCAATGAACGTCGTCCTCGGGGCCCGCCAAACGAGGAAGCCTCTTCTTCGTAGCCCGCGATTCGTTGCGTTCCAGAAGGCGTATACGGCGGCGCTGAACAGCCCGACCACTCTTCTTCTCAACCGTGACCCGCATCGAGTGGCGCTGCCTCCTGAACAAGAGATGCCCGAAGGTGAGGTCATCTTCTACGACGGCGTAGATGACCCAACGGTTTCCGACCCCCCTTGGGTGCTCACGGGAGTCAATAATGAGGGATTCTTTCAGACGAGCGATGGGGCATTATTCCAATTCCCCGTACCGGAAGGAACCTTTCAAGTTATCGATCAAAGCTCGGGATCGTACAACGAGGGGCAAGTCTCTTTCTACTCCCGAGAGATTGACACCTCTTTCGATTCAACGGTTCTGATCGTCTCTCGGTTTTTCGTGGACCGCACCGGTGTGGATGGGGAACTCATCGAAACAACCGACGGCGTGTTTACAGGGGTTGCTTTCGGGGCTCACACCAACAATCACCTTTATGTGGTTGGGGCTCTCCTCATCAACGAGGTCCAGCACATCGGGATGTTGACGGACCCCTCGTTCCCCGAGCTACGTGAGTCTTGGTCCCTAGCATACCGGACGCCCCTCCAGATCTTGTCTCCTACTACGTTCAAAGTGAGTACCTTGAGCTTGCCTGAGTTCCTTCAAAGCGATCAGCTTTGTGACATCTCGGAGAGGTTCCAGATCTTTGTAGCTCCCCAAGAAGGGACATACACCGCCATTGGAGTGAAACATTCCGTAAACGGAACTTCCGTCGTCACCATCGACGCCAGTAATCCTTTCCCTGGGAACCCTCAGATGTGGGGCGGGGCGTTTTTCGACGCTTTCTTTGAGACGGTGTGGGATGGTGGAAGCCTCCAGCAGCCTACGACCTATCGTCTCGTCATCAAGAACGACATCAAGAACATCCCCAAGGGGGAGGCCGAGTTGTTCATCGGTGGTGTCTTGAAAGGGCGAGCCCTTCATTTGGAAGGGGCGCCTCCGTTTGCCATCCCACCGGACGGGGTTCTCTTGTTCCCCACAGGAGATGTGGGTGAAGTGTTCTGGGGATCGATTAGTCGGCGGGCGACCAGTCGTTCTTTGTGGAGTTTCGCCCACTACGGGATCGAGCCGGCGGCCACGACCATCTATTTCAGGGGCATCGTGGCGGCGGCGGAGATGAACAAGCTCCCCGAGGATGACCCCAACAACATCTGGTTCCTGACGCAAGAGTTTGGTTCACGAATTATCGACACGACAGGAGACAATCTTCTCCTCAAAAGCACTTCTGGTATCGACGGGATGCTCGTCACGGAAAACGTGTACGACGTAACGACGACGGACGCGGTGTTGGTGGGAACGGAAGAGGTCCAACTCAATCCCGACTTGACCATCGGGTACGCCCGCATTGAGCCCTTCCTCACGCGTCGAATGGCTATCGACGTGGACTCTGCGTTTGAAATCGACAGCGGTGTCCTTGGGGCCGGTGATTACATCATCTCCATCAAGGATGGCACCCGTGA
>Ga0307380_10008650_pt1 | contig 13020 bp, 13 predicted proteins | sample UN3MG_FD_202239 | JGI IMG/M metagenome (GOLD analysis project Ga0307380, IMG submission 202239) | Soil microbial communities from Risofladan, Vaasa, Finland - UN-3 | ecosystem: Environmental > Terrestrial > Soil > Coastal area > Acid sulfate soil | place: Finland: Risofladan, Vaasa | collected... | reverse complement strand
AGAGTATGTATAGCCCAGCGAGGCGAACAAGATAATTAAGGGAATAAAAGAGCAAAAGGGAGGTAGCTAATGGAAAAACAAGAGTTTCAACAATTACTAGACCTCTTAAAACAGGTTAATAAACACCTGGAGCACATGAACTCCCGTCTGGACAAGATAGATAAGTCTCTAGAGAAAATGAGGGGTGAAACCAAGAGGCGGCGCGGGTCTCCCTTTGACATTTAATGACTGAGCTCAGAAGAAAAGCGAAGGGGATCAGACAGCACAAAGATATGCCTACTCATCGGGTCTATCAAGAGTTAGGAATTGCTCACATTGTATGCGATATTCAATTTCGTTTTGTCTAGGCATATACTTGAAGCAAGCTTAGCCAAAAGGATGCTACAATCTGCTTGAGACCATGACACTTGCCATCGGAGCTAAATACCCGTGGGGTGAACTAAACAAACTGGTTGGACTAGGTAGTGAACCACCTGAAGCTATTATCCTAGCATCAGATAGTAGGTGGACATACCGCTATGGCCCTGTGCCCTATCGGGATATTGGAACTAAGCTTTTCCAGCTTGGCATAGATGTGGGGGCAGTATATGCAGGTTATTCACAAGTCGGCGAAGAATGTCTATGCGAACTAGGGCGGCAATTATCTAGACAGAATATGCCTGACTCTAAGCATAGCAGAGAGTTGGCTCAGAAAGTGTTCCGTAGAACTTATAAGCATCATCTGGCTTCGAGAGGGCTTAGCCCTGACGAATGGCCTTTATATATTTTGATAGGGACTTGCAATGCAACGGGCCGAGCTGAGCTATACCATTTTAGATATTCCACCAACTTCGAAGCAGAACCATTAACAGGGCTCAAGGCCATCGGTTGGCCAGATGCAAAGGACAAATTTAACGAACGCTTTGAGGAAGAGCTTCGGAAACAGGTAGAAAAGGAGCTGTCTCTCCGTAGTAACCACCCCAAGATACCCTTGTCTGACTTAGACCCTATGCCAATCAAGCCGATGCATGTTGCCACTTTTATTAGTGCCGTATTGACGAATATCATAGAGTCCAAAGCCCATAAAACTGTAGGTGGTAAGATTCAGTACGCTGTAATATCAACTGAAGGGTTTTCTCAGCCACGGTTGTTATACACAAGTGACCCAACAAATGAAGGGCCTGGGTGGACTGAGGCAACAGCTAATCCAAATGAACTAGAAACTGTAACAGGAAACTTTGGTTTTCATAGCCTCAGCGACTGAATAAGCGGATAGCCAAATCCTTTCGCAAAAGTTACCCTTAAATCTGCTACGCCAATCACCAATACTACACCTGATAGCATTACAAAGGTAAGCGAAGAGCAAACATCCAAAGCAAGCAGATACAGGAGCTAAACAAAAGGTTTGGTGCCCCCAAGGGAATTCGAATCCCTGTCGCCAGCTTGAAAGGCTGATGTCCTAGGCCTCTAGACGATGGGGGCAGCTAACTTAAGGATAAACAGGCAGGGCTTCAAGCCCGGCCGTTTCAGAAAAGCCAGACATTATATTCATATTCTGGATGGCTTGTCCAGCAGCTCCTTTGACCAGGTTATCAAGGCAACTGATGGCTATAAGCCTGCCGCTCCTGGGGTCAATGGCAGGATAAATAAGGCAAAGATTACTCCCCCAGGTTTGCTTGGTCTCAGGCGGCTGGTCAACCACTCTGACAAAAGGCTCACCTTTATAGTAACTGCGGTAAAGCCGCTTTAGCTCCTCTTTCCCACCAGCCAACTTGCCCTCTTTGGGCTGAGCATAGCATGAAGTTAATATACCCCGAGCCGTCGGCACCACATGAGGCAAGAAGGTCACCGAAAGAGAAAGACCGGGATTCAAAGCTTCAAGCTCCTGAATAATTTCTGGTAAGTGGCGATGTCCTTCCAAAGCATAGGCACGGATATTATCACTGGCCTCAGCATAGTGAGTCGACATGTTTAAGCCCCTGCCAGCCCCTGAAACACCCGACTTGCTATCAACGATAATATCAGGAGAGACAAGCCCCTCGTTAACCAGCGGTGCTAAAGCCAGCAACGCACCTGTCGGGTAGCAGCCAGGATTGGCTACCAGGCTGGCCATGGCGATTTCGGCACGATGGAGTTCAGGCAAACCATAAACGGCTTTCTGTAATAGCTGTGGCGCTGGATGAACAAAATCGTACCACTCTGGATACTTACCGGCGTCTTTAAGCCTGAAGTCGGCACTAATATCAATAACCTTGATGCCTCGCTCAACCAAAGGCAATATCACCTCAACGCTCGCCTTGTGGGGCATGGCTGAAAAGGCAAGGTCAACCTCACCAAGTTCAGCAGTAACCGTTAAATCAATATCCGCCAGGTGCGGAAAAACTTCGGCCAACTTCTGCCCGGCAGCACTTCTCCCCGTAACTGAAACAAGCTCCACATCCGGATGACGATAAAGTAATCTGGCTAATTCTACCCCGGCATAGCCGGTAACATTTATAACGCCAACTCTTATTTTAGACATAGCCAAACCTCCCCAAGACTGCTAAATCAGGATATCTCTACCGACTCCCTCAGATGACAGGTATCATTGAGGAGCACCGCTGATGGGATGCCACCTCTTACTTCAAATACGTTAACAGCGCCGACATCCTGGGCCACCTGCCAAAAATGAGAACTGTCCAAACCAATGAGGTTGAGAATGAGAATCTGGCAGACCACCTTATGGGAAACTAAGACGATGGTCTCTTTAGGATGCTGCACTATCAGGTCATCTACTGCTGAAGCCGCTCTCTCCATGACCTCCGCCAGGCTCTCACCACCCGGGAATTTTACCGTATCAGGACTTTCCAGCCACTTAGCATAAAGGGCACTGTCTCTGGCTTCAGCCTCCTCAGGGGAAAGTCCCTGCCACTCCCCATAATCTATGTCAACAATTCCAGGTAACGATTTCACTTCTAAGTCAAAACGCCGAGCTAGAATTCTGGCTGTGGTCAAAGCTCGGCGAAGGGGGCTGGAATAAATTGCCGAAATCTGCCATTCAGCAATTCGACCAGCTATAGCCTCAGCCTGCCGTATCCCCACCTCATCCAAATCAATATCTGCTCTGCCCCGAAACCTCTCCACATGGTTCCACTCCGTCCGTCCGTGTCTAATCACAATAAGCCGAGTCAAAGTTGCTAACTCCCAGCAGAAACATTACCTTTCTACAACCATAGCCATGCCCTGCCCACCACCAATACACATAGTTACCAGGCCCCGGTGTAAGTCCCGCCTCTTCATTTCATGAAGGATGGTAACTACCAGCCTGGCACCGGTACAGCCAATAGGATGCCCCAGAGAAATCCCGCTGCCCGAGACATTGGTGTTATCCAAACTCAGCCCCAACTCCCTTATGCAAGCTATAGCCTGAGAGGCGAAGGCTTCATTGAGCTCAATCACATCCATATCCTTGATGTTCATGCCAGCTTTATCCAGTGCCTTCTTTACTGCTGGAATCACTCCCAATCCCATATAAGCCGGGTCTACCGCTCCAGAGGCATACGATTTAATAACCCCCCATGGCTCAAGCTTAAGCTCTTTAGCCTTTTCTCCGGTCATCAATACCACTGCTGCGGCAGCATCGTTAATCCCGGAAGCATTCCCTGCAGTAACTGTGCCATCTTTCTTAAATGCCGGAGCTAACTTTGCCATCTTTTCCAGGCTAGTATCCATTGGCCGCTCGTCAGTATCAAAGACCAGGGCTTCCCCTTTCTTTTTAGGGATAACCACCGGCACTATCTCTTCCTTAAATATACCCTGGGTTATAGCTGCTCTAGCTCGCTGATGACTCAAGAGTCCCAATTCATCCTGCTCTTGCCGGGAGATGTTGTACTTCGCAGCGATATTTTCCGCAGTTAGCCCCATGTGGTAGCCATAGAATATCTCCCAGAGCCCATCATAAACCATAAGGTCGATAGCCTCACCCTTGCCAGTGACATCCATCCGATATCCCCAGCGAGCCCGAGGCAGAACATACGGGGCATAGCTCATAGCTTCCATTCCGCCGGCGACCACCACTTCAGCACCACCCAGCATTATCGCCTGAGCACCTAAGGCAATCGCCTTAAGGCCCGAAGCACACACCTTATTTACAGTAAAAGCATTTGTTTCCTTGGGCAAACCAGCATAAATCGTAGCCTGCCTGGAAGTATTCTGCCCCTGCCCCCCTTGAAGAACATTACCCATAACCACTTCATCCACTTGAATTTCTCGAAGAGAATCATCCCAGTCATAATGAGACTTTTCCAGTTCAATTATCCCGGTGTCTTCCAGCGCCTTCGGAGCATACTGAAGTAGTCTTTTACCGCTTTTAGGTCTCAGTCCAGCCCGCTTCAGTGCCTCCTTAATAACCAGTGACCCAAGACTTACCACAGAAACATCCTTCAAAGAGCCTCCGAAAGCACCAATAGCCGTCCGAACACCACTGACTATAACTACCTCTGGCATATATCTCCTCCTGGGTTTAGTTTAAAAATTTGTGCCCTCTAACAATTTGCGTGAAAGGTCGGGCACCAGGCTTCCAAGAAAATGATGGTTTGCATTATCAGTATTATTAGGCAAAGGGGTAATGGAAATCCTGTTTTGCTTTAGCGCCCATACATCAGTTCCGGGAATCATATTCCAATCCGGTTCACCACGCATAATCCAGTAGTATTGCCTCTTGCCATCATGCCCCGGTTCGATTTTATCGACATATTCCCGTTCACCTAGCTTGGTAATCTCTATTCCCTCGATCTCTTCTCGTGGCAAGTTAGGCAAGTTGACATTCAACAGCAGTTTTTGTGATAAGCCCTTATCAACAAGCTCGCCAGCCAGGAGCCTAGCTAATCTGGCAGCAACACCAAAATGAAGGCTTCCAAAGGCAGCTACAGAAAAGGCAATGGCAGGAATCCCATAGAAGTAGCCTTGCAAAGCAGCACCAACAGTTCCTGAGATAAAAACATCATTGCCTAAATTGGGACCCTCATTGATGCCAGAAACTATCAAATCTATCCCATCCTTCATAGCAAGTCTAAGAGCTAGAATAACGCTGTCAGCAGGAGTACCCTCCACTGAATATGCTTTTACCTCTTTCACCAGCGACCTTATTTCACTCAATCTTAAAGGTTGGCCAAGTGTTACCGAAGTGCCTACACCGCTCTGGTCCCTATCTGGAGCAACTACGGTTACTGTGCCTACATCTCGTAGCTCCTTCACTAATTGCCAAAGCCCATCAGCATATACGCCATCATCATTAGTAACCAATATTTTCAAAGCAACATCTCCAAAAGCTATCTGAGTTTATCATAACAGACAGCAGAGGACAAACATCTGTACCGCTCAATGCAGCGGTAATACACGCGCTTCTGTCATTGCAAGCCCTTCGCCCTCTGTCATTCTGAAGGTGTGGAGCAACCGAAGAATCTGGCTCAGGGTAAACTCCACGAAGCAACCTCGCCTCGCCCGTCACCCTAGTTTCAATATATCTGCTGTGTGTCTTGATAGACGACTAACCCCTAGAACTACTCCATTTACTATTTTCATAATGACACTATTATAAGTGTCCATAATCTAGCTGAACCACATCACCTCCTGAATCTCATCTCCATATAAGCATTGCTTTCGCTCAACTTTACATGGTACAATTTCAACTCAATAAAGGAGGTGTCGGAGACTTCTGTGCAAGTAACCTTGATTAATTACACACCCAACCCCGAGCTTACTATTGTGGCTGCTGCTCGGTCTTCAGCCTCCCAATCAACCGCTGAAGAGCTATGGGATAAACTAAGCTCCCAGCAAATAGATAATCTGTTTAAACAACTGTTGGACTCAGGTCACCTATCCCCATTCGAGCATGCCACTTTTACCTTCAGTATCCAAGGTATCTCGCGAGTTACCTCCCATCAGCTAGTTCGCCACCGCTTAGCTAGCTATACCCAACAGAGTCAAAGATACGTCCCCCTCAAAGAGTACCGCTATGTTACACCACCGACAATCTCCAGACAGCCTAGCTTACTAGCTAAATATCAGCAAACCTTGGAAAGTGCCCACGAGTTCTATTTTCAAATGCTGGAGGCTGGAATTCCAGCCGAAGATGCTCGCTATATTATCCCCCAGGCTATTGAAACCCAGTTAGTAATGACAATGAACGCCAGGGAATTACTTTACTCCTGCTCTTTAAGGTTATGCTTGCGAGCTCAATGGGAAATTGTGGAGCTTTTCGAGAGTATCAAGGCGGAAGTAGAAAAGGTAGCTCCACGCCTTGGCGCTGAGCTTAAGCCCAAATGTTACCCTCTCGGTTACTGCGACGAGCGAGAAAGCTGCGGAATCTTCCCTACTAAGTCTGAGTTAAAAGCAAAAGAGCAACAAAAGGATTAAAAGAGGACATGGTAGCTAAGATTATCAGTGGAACCCAGGTAGCCGCCGAAATCCGCGAGGAATTAAAAGAAAGAGCAAGTAAATTAAAAGACAAAGGGGTAACCCCATCTCTAGCCGTGGTGCTGGTAGGAGAAGACCCTGCCTCAGTATCCTATGTCACTGCCAAGGCTAAAGGTGCTGCGGAGGTGGGTATTTACGAGGAGACGAATCGCCTACCGGCAGATAGCCCAGAGGAAGAAGTTCTAAAAACAGTTGACAAGCTCAATAAAAATCCTAAGTTTCACGGCATCCTGGTACAGCTACCTTTGCCTAAACATATCAGCACAGAGAAGGTGATTAATTATATCTCTCCAGAGAAAGATGTAGATGGCTTTCACCCGGTAAATGTGGGTAAATTGCTCCGAGGTGAGTCTTGCCCCCTGCCCTGCACCCCCCACGGAATTCAACAGCTATTGGTCCGGAGTGGCTATGACCCCCCTGGCAAGCATGTTGTCATCTGCGGTCGAAGCAACCTCGTAGGCAAGCCTCTAGCAGCTATCCTGATGCAGAAAAAGAAGGGGGCTAACGCTACTGTTACAGTATGCCATACAGGGACTAACGATATAGCTTCATTCACAAGGCAGGCTGATATTGTGGTGGCTGCGATGGGCAGCCCTAAGGTGATAACTGCTGACATGGTCAGAGATGGTGCAGTGGTTATCGATGTTGGTGTCAATCGTGTGGAGGACAAGACTAGAGAAAAAGGCTATCGCTTAGTAGGCGATGTTGACTTTGAGGCAGTTAAAGAAAAGGCAGCGGCAATAACACCCGTCCCCGGTGGTGTCGGTCCAATGACAGTGACTATGCTACTAATGAACACAATAGAGGCAGCAGAGAAAAAGGCGGGGATAATCAGCTAGAAAAGCAACATCTTAACAAAAGCTAAACCTGTTCGGTTTTCCAGCACAAGCTAGAAATAACACAAAAATCGAAGGGGGTAATATGCCTTACGACGCTACAAAAATGAAAGATTGGCAGATTGCAGAAGCAGCTGAAGAAAATATGCCATCTCCCAATAAATGGCAGGAAAGACTCAACTTGAAAAAGGATGAGATTATTCCTTATGGGAGACTATGCAAGCTCGACTTCATGAAAATCATCGAACGCCTCAAAGGTAAAATAGACGGCAAGTACATTGAGGTGACCGCTATTACCCCCACACCGTTAGGCGAAGGCAAAAGTACAACCTCGTGTGGTCTCATAGAGGGTCTGAGCAAGCGGGGCAAGAATGTAGGTGGCTGTCTCCGCCAACCCTCGGGTGGCCCAACCATGAATATCAAAGGGACTGCCGCTGGCGGTGGCAATGCACTGCTCATCCCCCTGACCGAATTCTCTATGGGGCTTACCGGCGACATCAACGATATCATGAACGCTCACAATCTAGCTATGGTGGCGCTTACCGCCAGAATGCAGCACGAGCGCAACTACAATGATGAGGAACTGGCCAAGCGCAGCAGGATGCGTCGCCTGGACATCGACCCCACCAGAGTAGAAATGGGCTGGGTTCTGGACTTCTGCGCCCAGAGCCTCAGACATATCGTCATAGGCCTCGGTGGCCGCATGGACGGCTACACAATGGAATCCAAGTTCGGTATCGCCGTGAGCTCCGAGCTCATGGCCATGCTTTCCATTGTCAGAGACCTGCCAGACCTGCGCCAAAGAATGAACAACATTACTGTAGCTTTTGATAAGAAGGGCAATCCTGTTACCACTGGCGACCTGGAGGTGGGAGATGCCATGACTGCCTGGATGCGCAATACCATAAACCCCACGCTGTGTTGCACAGTGGAATATCAGCCACTAATGGTACACGCTGGCCCATTTGCCAACATTGCCGTAGGACAATCCTCCATCATCGCCGACCGTATCGGACTGAAGGTGTTTGACTATCATGTCACCGAAAGCGGCTTCGCTGCAGACATCGGCTTCGAGAAATTCTGGAACGTCAAGTGCCGCTTAAGTGGACTCAAGCCGCACGTGTCGGTACTCACTACCACCATCCGGGCACTAAAGATGCACGGCGGCGGCCCCAAGGTAGTGGCTGGCCTGCCCTTATCGGATTCCTACACCAAGGAAGACTTAGGACTCTTGGAGAAGGGGCTTCCTAACATGCTACACCACATTAACACCATAAAGACATCAGGCATCAATCCGGTAGTGTGCATCAATGCCTTCCACACCGACACCAAGGAGGAAATTACCATGGTGCGAAAGGCAGCCGAAGCGGCGGGGGCACGTTGTGCTGTATCCACTCACTGGGCCAACGGTGGAGACGGTGCCCTAGAGCTGGCCGACGCGGTAATGGATGCCTGTGAAGATACTAATGATTTCAAATTCCTATATCCAATGGAAATGAAACTGCGGGAACGGGTGGAAAAGATTGCCAAGGTAGTCTATGGAGCCGATGGTGTGTCGTGGACCCCCGAGGCTGAGGCCAAGGCTAAGATGCTTGAGAACGATTCTAAATATGATGACTACGCCACCATGATGGTCAAGACTCACCTGAGCCTGACACATGACCCGGCCATCAAGGGCGTTCCCAAAGGATGGATGTTACCTATCCGTGACGTATTGATTTATTCCGGGGCGAAATTCCTCTGCCCCTGTGCCGGTACTATCAGCCTGATGCCAGGAACCAGCTCTGACCCGGCCTTTAGAAGGATAGATATCGATACAGAGACAGGCAAGGTACGGGGGCTATTCTAAGGGGGCAGCAGAGTTGTTTTAGGGCTGGGCGTCGCTTTGCACCACCCCACCTTTTCAGTTAAAATCACCCATGAACAAATTGTCGCAAAAAGAACTGCTTCAGCAATTCAAGCCCATCTTTTACCCTGAGTCCATCGCCGTCGTCGGTGTGTCGCAAGATATGCAAAAGGTTGGCTATGGTTGGGTAAAAGGCCTTGTAGATGCTGGCTTTAGCGGCAGTATTTATCCAGTTAACCCACGCGGTGGTGAGCTTCTGGGATTGAAAATCTACCCCAGCCTCGCGGCAATCCCAGAAACTGTGGACTATGTTGTCGTTCTCATCCCCAGAAATGCTGTACCTGACCTGCTCAATGACTGCGCAGCCAAGAAAGTAAAAGCTGTTCATTTTTTTACCGCTGGTTTCGGAGAGATAGGCGATGCTACAGGTCACAGGCTTGAAGAAGAACTGAAGGAAAAAGCACGCCAAGGCGGCTTTCGTATCATCGGCCCTAATTGCATCGGCGCTTATTGCCCCAAGAGCAAGATTCCTTACGGTCCCTTAGCAGCGCGGCCCCTATCAGCACTGGGTGAAAGTGGGTCAGTAGGCTTCATCACCCAAAGCGGCGGTATCGGCGGCAAGCTGATTGAAATTGGAATAGCCCGAGGTATTAAATACAGCAAGGGAATTAGCTTCGGGAATGGCATCGACCTCGACACAGTCGATTTTCTGAAATACATGGCTGCCGACCCTGAAATCTCTGTCATCGGTGCTTATCTTGAAGGAACCAAAGATGGCCATCGTCTATTTAGCACAATGCGGGAAGTAGCTAAGGTCAAACCGCTAATTGTGTGGAAAGCCGGCAGGACTGAAGTCGGCGCTGCAGCAGCCAAATCTCACACCGGCTCTCTAGCGAGCTCAGCCCTTATTTGGTCAGCGGCACTAAAGCAAGCGAGTGTTGTTGAAGCCTACAGCCTGGAGGAGTTAGCTGATACCTTGCTAATTTTCCAGCAGCTTCAGCGATGGCAAGGTAAAGGTGTAGCCATCGTTGGCGGGCTTGCCGACGGAGGCGGCGGCATCTCCGTCTCGGGAGGCGACACTTGCTCCGAGCTTGGGCTCAGCATCCCTCCCCTTTCTGAATCAACAAGACAACAACTAAGCAGCCTCCTCGGGCAGGTAGGAAGTATCCTGCACAATCCCGTGGATGTTAGTCAGGGTGGCGGTAGACCCCTCATTTTAGAGCAGGCTTTCAAACTAATCCTCGCCGACCCAGTCACCCATCTCCTCATAGTCCAGGAAGACACGGGGATACTTATGATGCAAATGCCATGGGAAGACATAGAGGCCATAAACAATAGCTTTATCGACCTTATGGCTACACAGGACAAGCCTATAGTAATTGTTTTGCCCTCTGGAGCTGCTGAGATGGAACGCTTGCAAATAGAACACAAGCTAACTCAAGCCTCAATACCAGTCTTCCCTACTATGGAACGGGCAGCTAAGGCCATTATGAACCTCAGACAATATTCCCGCTTCCAGGCAACCATAAGGGGCTAGTGGCATGGAGGAAAACGGTAAGACACCGTTATTAGTCAGCGGTGTTACAGCAATGGTGGACATTTAGAAGCTTTCAACGACCTCCCCTTTAAGGTAGCAAAACACCGCTAGGAAATGAGCAGCCTCTCCATAAACCAAGACAGTTGGGCATTAGAAAGAGAGTAGAACAACGGGGCTTGACAGAGAGAAGGAATCTTCTATAATCATCTCATTGTAATTCAACATCAGGAATAAAGCGAAAGGAGGTCGACAGTTATGAAGGTTTTAGGCATTGTGGCAAGCTTTAGGCGATTAGGGAATACGGAGATATTGGTCAAGGAAGCATTGATGGGCGCTGAGGAACAGGGAGCTGAAGTTGAAATAATGCGATGGACGGACTCCGAGATACTCCCCTGCGAAGGGGATGCAACCTGTATGTTCATGGGGAGAGAATGTAAACAGAAGGATAAGGATGGCCACGACTACTTGCTGAAAAAGATGTATCAGTTCGATGGCGTTGTTTTTGGCGCCCCATGTTATATATTGGAAGTACCAGCGATTGTGAAGCAGTTCATAGATCGTTTGTTCGTGCTGTCGAGTCAACCTAGTCAAATGAGGGGAAAGCCGGCTGGTATCATCATTCCCTACGCCACGCGGGGTTGGACATCTTACGCTTTCCTTCAGCCAACCATCCTGCTCAATCAGTTGGGAATGGAAATCATTGACCGGGAGCTGATTCACATCCAGGCTATGGCCGAAGCATCCAATGACCAGAGAGCACTGGACAAAGCGCACAGAATCGGCGTTGAAGTAGCCACAGCGATTAAAACCGGAAACAATAAATATCTGGGGCATCCTGGGGTATGCCCTGTCTGCCATGACCGTATCATCCATATCTTTAGAGATAATGAGACAGTGGAGTGCCCCACCTGTGGCATTAGGGGGCAGCTCAGCATTGAAGACAGCAAGATAAAGATCCATTTTGCCGAAGAGGACACCAAATGGGGCCGCTTTTCGGAGCAGACCGGGTATCGCCACTTCACATATGAAATAAAACCTTCGAAAGACTACTTTGTAAGAACTTGGCCGATTCTAAAGGAGAAGCGGAAGAAGTATAAGGACTATCTAAGAATCGAACGAGAGCAGGTAATGCCGGATGAAAGGAGATAGTACCATGGAAGAAATCATGGCTAAAATGAGATGGTTACCTCTTGGACCCACTTGCGGTCCTGAGGTACCCATCAAAAAGGACGACCTGGACAACATAGCCAAAGAGCATAGTGTGAATATCTCGCTGCAGGAAGTAAGGGGCAAGAATCTGAAGGTGGAAGGGGACATGATAAGAGAGGAAACCATGGATAGCACTCTTGAGGAGATCACCCAGACGGTGGTTACAGTATCTGCTAAAGATGAAGGAGCATTTCGGAAAGCAGTGCAGGCATTGCTAAAGAAATATCGTGCCCCGCGTACTACCCAATCTTTCTGGGGCAGCACCGATAGAGGCAAACAGCTCATTGCTGAGTTGCTTGACGAGTATGACGGCTGGTTATAATCCTGACTAATCAGCCCAAGATGAAAGGGCAGCTAAAGCCATTATGAATCTCAGCCGGTATTCCCATTTCCAGGCAGCCATGAGAAGCTAACGATATGACAGGAATGGGCAAGATACTGCTAATAGTCGGCAGTATAATAGTAGTCTTAGGGCTAATACTGATTTTCAGCCCCCATATCCCCTTCTTAGGTAAGCTCCCTGGTGATATATTTATAAAGAGAGACGGCTTCTCCTTTTATTTCCCTATCGTTACTTTCCTTATTTTAAGCATCTTGCTAACTATAATAATCAATATCATCCTGCACTTCGTAGGCAGATAACTAATTTCCGTTTATGAAAATCAGCGATTTCGATTATAGCCTGCCTCCTGAGTTTATTGCTCAAACACCTGTAGAGCCAAGAGACCAATCTCGCCTTATGGTTCTTCATCGAGCCAATAGCTCTATAGAACATCACTACTTTCGTGAGGTCATCGACTATCTCCACAGCGGCGATACCCTGGTATTCAATAACAGCCGGGTTATCCCAGCCCGCCTTTTAGGGCAAGAAAGTGACACTGGCACTAAAGTGGAATTTTTACTATTGCGCCAGTTAGATAATGGTACATGGGAAACCTTAGTCCGTCCCGGGAAAAAAGTCACCGTTGGGGACAAAATCAACATAGCAAACAAGTCTGGTGAAGCTGATGCAGGGATGACCGCTGAGGTGCTTGAACGCGGCGAAGGTGGCATCAGGGTTGTTCATTTTTCCAATGAGAGCTTACTTGAACAATTGGGAAAGGTCCCGCTACCTCCTTACATCCATGTCCTACTGGCTGAGCCGGAGCGCTATCAAA
>Ga0307380_10008648_pt1 | contig 13020 bp, 1 predicted proteins | sample UN3MG_FD_202239 | JGI IMG/M metagenome (GOLD analysis project Ga0307380, IMG submission 202239) | Soil microbial communities from Risofladan, Vaasa, Finland - UN-3 | ecosystem: Environmental > Terrestrial > Soil > Coastal area > Acid sulfate soil | place: Finland: Risofladan, Vaasa | collected... | reverse complement strand
TGGAACCTTCTTGTCCAGGGATAGTATCTGCTAACCCATATACTATATTGTCCGTTTTTATTGGAGTCACGTCTTGTTGTAGTTTCTGTCTTCTAACGACGGCTGGTTCAAATTCTGGTTTCAGATTCTTAACTTCGAATCTGTCACCAATCTTGACTTTATCTTCTACCGACATTTCTATTTCTACTAGTCCAGTTTCACGGTCGAATCGTAGAACCTCCCGTTCACCAAGTTCATCGATACTTATCGAGGATACACCAGGTTCCAAGGTTTGGCCAATCAAATCGAATGATTGGAACGTGTATTCGCGTTTCCCTAGGGCACCGCGTAATGCATGTTCCAATCTGTTTTTTATAGTTGAAAGCAGATTCATGGCGGCATCGTATGTTTCGGTTGATAACTCACCAGACTTAAATTGTGCTGTGTAGTCTTTTACATCATTCTCAACTGCAACAATGTCGTTTTTGATTTTCTCGACAGATTCTTGAGTGAATATATTTGTGACGTATCCAACTAATTTTGGTTCCTTTAGACCTGTAGTTATGGCGTCTGTTAATGCTTGTCTGCTTGCATTGATGGCGTTATACTTGTCTTTTTCAGTTTTCAGTCCTTGAGCCGAATAGGCCAACATTTTGTGTGGTATTGTTATTACGAGTTCATAATCAGTGTGCCGGCCCAACGAGCCTCCTGCCTCCCGATCATTCTTGACCTCATCTGGTAAATATTGTAGTGCCAATCTGGCTATTCCATCACTATCTAATTTACTCAATGTCACTTGATCGATATGCCTATCACGTAATGCCTTCCGGGAATTCGTCCAAAGCAATCGTTCGTACTTGGCTCTTACTATTGGATCATCCCAGCTGAATTCGGTCTTACCGATCTTATTGAGTATTACATGATCTACATCTGATTTCAGAAGATAAGTACGATATTCTTTGCCGCCAATATTCACATGCATTGGCTCTGGTAATAGAATTATCTGTACTGCCATACCTTTCGTTATTGTCCCACTATATGGAGCATCAAATAACATTGTATCTGTGATACCTGCCATACTGAACATCATCTGATTAGTAGAATCAGTAGGATCTTTATATATTAGAGGCTTGAACGTCACCCCACCTATTTTGATGACTACTGCCTTTCCACCAAAATGATGTTTATATACACGTTCGGCAAGATTCTCGTTTATGACTTTAGATGATATGCCAATTATCAGCTTATCACGATCTTCTATAAATTTAGTTTTTTCTTCATCAGATAAATCTGGCGGAATCGTAGTTGACGGGTATATGTGGTTAAGTACCCTTTCATCATTGTCCCATACCTTCCTGATATTAGCGATATTTTTTACGCCTAAAACATAACCTTCTATAAGGTCATTGTCTTCTAAACCCATTTTACCGATGTGCTTAATTTGTTTCAGACTGGTATTAAGTAAATGTGACACCAATTCATGAGCCAATTCATTATATGTCCTATGCTTGATGTTAAGTGAGCCTTCTGTATCTGTTGAATCAGCTACCTCTTTAAGCGCATCATAGATAGTATTATATAGCTTTGGTCCATTGAAGACAAAGTTTCCTGTGTGTATTAGGCCGTATGTCGGCTCCCCGTATATCTTGAAGAAGTCCTTTAATGGTTGCGCCAGGAATTGTGTTGACGGGATTTTTGACAGGGCGTCTGCATATTGTCTCTTGATTAGATTCCTCAGGTTGTCTACTACGCCGGGATGTCTTACTGCTTTGAATCTGGTGCCTTCTGGTTCCATCATAGTTTCTAACTGAGCTCCGAGAGTATCGATAACTTTCATCTGGATCATAAGTTCCTTTATATGATTAGTCATATCAGCTGGCTTTTTAGATGTCTTATATGCCTTGGAAGCATTATCGAATTTTTGGATAATCGAATTGAGATTATTTATCCGTTTTTCTAAGGTGTCTACGGTGTCTACTGTTTTGTCGTCTGGAGAGTCTTTTCTTAATTGTGCCAGTAATTGTTGTAGTTCTTGCTTATGACGTACGGCGTAATCTTCTATTTCTCCCAATGGAGTATTAGCACCAGTGCCATATCGTTTTGCCGCCAGATATGTCTGCATGTCGTTGTTTATGTCTGGGTCGCCTGCATAGATGCCATTACTTGGTGTTACTATGAATTCTTCTTTTGGAATATAGATAGTGATAGCATAATTTGCTTCATTTTTCTTCTTTCGTGGTTGACGTTCGAATTGTGTAAGGTCGTGTGTGGGTTGCTCATATGCTCTTGGATCATCGGCTTCGAAGATAATGGATTCTGTCACTGGAGTTTCTTCCACTGGAGTTTCTTCAGTTTCTCCAGGTTCTCTAATTGTTTTCATTCGTTTGAGTATGTCACTATATTGTTGTACTGGTTTGATAGGTTCCGGTTTTGGTTGTTCGACTGGGGCTGCTTGTGTCTTCGGATCCTCTGGTCTTTCTCCGTCATAAACCTTGACTGCGCTGAAAGGTATTGACGGGTACGTACTTCTGAACCAGGCGACAGCTGCTTCCTTTGATGGTGCTTCCTTGCGGACAAATTCAGTTTGCGTATCGTCTGTATAGAAGTAATACAATTTATTCATGATTGACATCGGCTCAGCATATTGTGTTTTCAATGTCAATAAATGATTTCTCAAAGTCCTATACCTGGCCAGATCTTCCTTCCCTAACTTTAACTCTAATTTAGCATTACTGAATCCTTTTTGTGTGGCCTTGCCTATAAGCGCGTCCAAATTATGTACGATATCTCTGACCAACATGTCTATTTTCGGATTTTTTGAAGTATTTGCTTTGATTCTTGTTTTGATATTATGTTGCCACCCACCATATTTCTCATACATATTGACTAGATTGCTTCTATCGGATTCACCCTGCGTAATACCGGATGGATGTAGTTTCTTGTGGTTTAATGTCGCTTCAAAAGCTGCTTTGTAAGCAGGATCAACTTCATAGGCAAACGCGCCTTCTTTTTTTGGGAGCCACTCAGCGGCCGGCTTCCAGGGCATCTTCTCGGATTTTTTTGATGGTGATATCATATCAAGCATATATCGTGCTACTTTATCAACTTTATATTTCTCATGGCCACTAGCCGTCTTGGTCTTTTGTGGTTTGTGTGGTGCGAAAGCTTCACTCTTCCAAATAGCGTCATACATGTCAAACCATGATGGTAGACCCCTACCATATTTCATGGGATCAGGAAGATCACTCCATTTAATCCATTCTGTTTCCTCATTGATCATTCTGGTAATCATTTCTACCAATATATCGCTGGTACGTTCATATTCCTCAAGCTTGGCTTCTTCGGCTTCTTCGGCACCTTCGGCAGAAGCCGCTTCTTCTGTCTGCGGGTCATAATTTATTTCGAGCCTGGCACGTGTTTCCGGACTCATCATTTTCTCTAATGAAGATTTATATCTGTCTTCTGACCTCGCTTCGATCTTCGCTGTTACTTTCCCCATTTCGGTGAATACTATGATTATGCTGTAAACAGTATTACCAATAGCTACCAACCCACAATTTACAGAACCAAATTCCTTCAATACATTGGCATCGAGACCACATTTCGACAGTTTCTCCATAACCATCGATGTCAAGGCTGTTATTGGGTCATTGGTATTCTTATAATTGAGATGTGCAGAATCCATTACGCTCTTCATTACGCCCATCTTGTTACGGGAGGTTTCAACGTTATGATCACATATTGCTATTGCTTTTTTGAAATCCTCTTGGGTGTCTAACTTTATTCTTGGTATTGATATGCCTTTACCTGTCATTTTGCGGTACATGTCCAATACATTCTTGACGTTTACTTCTGTTACTTCTGTCAATTCTGGAATCGTCTTGGCAGTTGAGATAATCTTAATAGCCTGTTCTTCTGACGGACTATTACAGACGATTCTTACTACTCCGTCAATCATCATGTCATCGTTTGGCTTTTTCTGCAACTTAAACCATTTATGGTATTCATTCTGTTGTTCGATGGTGAGTTCAATCTGTCCTTCACCCAATAAATTTTTTACTATGTGATATAACCATTTAAAATATTGTGGATCTTTTGCCATTTGTTCAATTGTCGGTGACCCGTGCAGTGTGTAAATCTGGTCATATACCTTAGCTTTGGCCTCGGCACCGTACATCCGGTATAGGTTCTTTAAATTTATCAATCTGTTGATATAATCGTCTCTCCAGGAAAAGAATGCTTTTTCTTCGTTGCTTTCAGGTTTTAGCATTGCCATCTTTGGCTTAGTTTTTGTTGCGGGTGTAAATATGAGATCATATATGCCTGCTGGTTCGCCCGGGGTGTCGTCCGGTGCACCGGGTATTGGTGCACCGGGTATTTTGTTCATTACGACGTTCTCTATTTCGCTTAATTGTTTCTCAGTATTAACCTTATTAGCGCCCGTATCTATCCATGGGATTGTGATGTTAGATGACTCGGTATTTGGATATATTGTCTTTAGTCGGGAAGTAATAATAGTGACTATGTCATCAAGTTTGCCGAATGCCTCCTTTGATATCATGTGTCGGCCTTTAAGTTGCTGGATAACAACATCTATCTGGCGCTGATGTATTGAATCATTGCTACTATCATCCTCGCTGGTACCTCGTATAATAGTGTTAATGATGGAACCAATCGCCTTCGTCTTCCTGGCTTCCAGATACTCGTCGTATCTGGGATCAGACTTCTCGATCCTCGTGCCATCCTCGCCACCCAGTAATTTCTGATTTCGTAGATGTTGCTCATATTCTGACTTTACTTCATCATATTCCTTCTTTGCCTTGTTATACTTGGCTTCCGCTTCTTTGGTCCACTTCGTAGGGGTTTCTACAAATCTCTCGTTTAATGATAAATCATCTCCTCTGGCTGCACTGCGCATCTTTAGCACAGCCATCGTATATTGTTCTGATACTCGTTCTGCTCCGGACTCATCATTCCAATGTGCAAATATTGTCGGGTTGCGTTTTTTGAGTTTTTTAAATGTTTCAATGTTAGTGTAATCGCCTACTGTCTCTGCCCTAACTCCTGATCGTAGGGATTGGATTAGTCCGAAGCCATAAAAGTATTGTTGGACGTCTTGTTGGGTACTGCCGAGAACTTTGGCTAATGCTGCTGCATCATCCCGTACCTGTTTTATTCTTTTTGGATCGCCAATAGATGCACGAGGAACATAACTCTTCTCTGGCTCCGATTTCTTTGGCTCCGATACTGTTGGAGCTTCAGAGAGGATAGTACGCAGACCATGATACTTGGACATATTATTTCTCCGTTCCTTATATCTATCTTTGATAGATAGCTACTACATATCATCAGCAGATGGCAATTCTACCTCTTGACTCTGTATGTCACCAGCCAGATTAGCGTATGCCTTTCTCATCTCGTCTCCAACGCGTTCTTGCGTTTTTGGTGACAAAGTACTCAATTTTATACCATGTATTGAACCCTGCTTGTAAACCGCCCCACGTATGTGGTCTGCCTCATCCCTATTAAGAGTATCATGCTCAGACTCTAGACCAGTCTTATTTATATTGCTATCATCAATCTTATTCCACAATTCCTTTCTTTCACTTCCACCACCAGTGCCACCACCATATTTCTTGGGAGTATAGACATTAAATATCTTGTATGCCATCCTGTATGCCTGATTCTCATCAGTCGTCCCGAACAATTTCTTGAAGGCATTAATGATACTTTGCTTGTCATTATTTTCTTTCAATATATCTATTATCTTCGTGTCCAGATCTGAAAGCCTCATAGCCGTGTCATTTTTGAACTCATCAGCTCCCATCATCATATCATTTAAGGCGTCCAACATTACCTTAGATGGGCCTATGTCCAATATCATGGAGATAGCCTTAGTACTACTTTCATGATAAGTGTTGATAGGCAGGGTATCATTAATGTCACGTAATTGTTGCACCAGTTGTTGTGCACGTTCCGGTGATACCTTATCCCTTTGTTGGACGCTTTGGTGAGCATCATGTAGTCTATTATTGATCTCTTCAGCCATTCGCTTGACACTGATATCAAGAGCACTCTTTGACGTTATTCTGATTTTCTCAGCCACCTCAAGGCCTGCTGTCTTAGTGGTCATTGTAGCATTGATGTACAGATCTGTCTCGGCGTCATCTTCCCACTTCGCGTTTATAATCTCCATTGTGGCTTGCTTGATAAGGTGCTTATACCATTCTTGCTGGACTATGGTGGCTTCTTTAGCAGATATTGCTCTCACATTCTTCTTGTACATATCTATATCGGCTATATCTGCCTTCTTAGCTTTCATCCAGAGTTCGGCCAACTTAGTAATGGTAATATCATTATTAATATTAACATTTGTTCTTAAGAGTTCCGTAATTTCTTTTGGATCATATGGGTTGTAGAAATCTATGTCGTATTTGGGACAATGATATGTTATTATCTTTGGTACATTCTTAATGGTCTGGGCTATTTCGCCCACGTCCTTAGACGCGAAATACATCCCAGTACCACTATCATAAAATGCTCTTTTAGTTTTAATTGCATCGAGAGTCTTCTTGATAGTCTCAGCCTTATCCAAATACTCTGCACGTTCTTTTGGTTGTGACTTTGCCAGCGTGTAAAACCTATTCATTGAGTTGCGTATTCGATCATATTCTTCTTCCGAGAAGGATAATGTGAAGTCTCTGTCCTTTGGTTGACCTTGTATTGCTTGTAGTTCCAGACGATTCAGGATCTCATTGATGTCCTGTTTCAGGATGTCGGCTACTATGCTTTCATCGTTCTTATCATCGCCTTTCTTTATACGAGTAGATGCTCTCTGTAGTTTCGGGATTATTGTCTGTGCCAGGCTTTCGATCCCAGCATTCAATTCAGCATTGAAGCGTGTGAGCCATTTCTCCTGATTGATATCTCTCCGTTCCTTCTCCTTGGTCTGCCATACTGTCTCATCTTCCGGTTCCTCTGGAGGTTTCTCCTTACTAGTTATTGGTGCTGCATCCATTGCCTGTTTTACGATTGGCTGGATGAACTGGTATACTGGGATACCCTTGACTGTCCGTGTCTTCTGTGCACTTCCATATGAACTATTAGCGATATCTTTAAGTTTCTTTAGAATTAAGGTACGGCCTTGTTCGTCCTTGGGTGTGACATTTCGTGGTAGTGATATTAGGAATGTTTCTTTACCAATACTGCATTCCCAACCATTATATTTAAATTTCCTATTCTGTAGTACTGTTCCAACTTTTTTCCTAGTAGGTTTAGCTGGTCCTACGAATTCGAGATTACCAGCAATGTCATCTGTACTTCTAATCTGATTCTTTTGGGCCATTTCAACCAACTTTGGTATCCATTGTTGGTTGATTTCTGGATTTGATGCCTTTAGTATGTCTATAACATCACCAATACTCATATTCTTACTGAAGTGTGCCTTTGCTGCATCCTGGATTTGCTGTGCATGATTGGTGAAATTTAAATCATTTTCAATATACATCTTCATCGCAACATCATCTTCCATATTAACTGGAATCTTAAATTCGAGGCCGATATTATCGCGATATATGTTATGTTCGACCGGGAACCTCATTCCAGTTTCTTTGTCTACCCATTCTTGTTCCTGATTACGTTCTTGATTAGCTAGATCTCTGAAGAATCCTATTAGAGATTGTTCATCATCTAGGTTGTGCTTGACTTTTATGATTTCGATTTGTTCGTCAGTCAGCCCAGAATTATTCAACAGATTTATTGCCTGTTCTTTTGTCATGGCGATTTTGTCTGGAGTCTGTACTGACGTCCTTACGCCACCATAGATAGTAGTTTCTCTTTCGTCTGGTGTAAATCCTCCTGTGTCAGCTGATATTGTCTTACCTAACGGTATTATTTTGACATAAATTGATTTATCGAGGTATTCCTTCATGGACATGTTTAAGATAGTCCACGGGTCACCCGTATATGGCTTTAATACTGTCTTCAGCTTCATCTCTGGGTAGTAACGTAGCTTACCACCTCTGGTTATTTCTTGCTCTACTTGCTTTGAATATGCAGTTAATATCCTAGTGATAAGTCTGTTTACTTCAGGTAATCTGTCAACATACTTACTACCATGTTGATCCTGGGTGCTCTGCATCTCATTCCTGTATTGCCACACATGGCAATTGACATCTCTCATCAGTATTTGTATAGCATCTGGAACTTCTTCTTGGGCTAAGTGTTGTTTGAAATGCTCTCCGTTAGCATAAGACTCTATAGCCGCCTTCACACTAGCTGTAGGTATGTTCCCTGCTTTGACCACGTTATTTCTTTCCCATCTGTACTTGATACCATTAGGTATACTAATGAAATCGAAGACATATACATCATACCTTGCTATTGGTGCGTTAACCAGGAATGTCTGCCAAGTACCGCCAGGATTGTTGGATATGATTCTACCACGACCACCAGACACGAATCTCTTAGTCAATTCTAAACCCAATGTTTTTGATGCGTATCTTGCGAAATCTGGCTTTGTCTTCTGAAGATTCTTCTCCAATTCTTCTACTGCTTTGTCAAGTTCTGGTACAGACAGGTCTGAATTTTCTTGTAAATATCCAGCAAATATTTCTACACTGGTTTCCCAACTTGGAGAATTTTTGTCGTTCGTTGGTAATGCTATAAATATGTCCTTCTTAACTCCGTTCCTGGTGAAGTCTCCGGATCGATATATAGGCCACGCTTCTTTTGGGATATCCAAGTTCATGATATATGCTGGCACTATACCCTGATGCATTATTTCTGCCACATCATCTAATTTATCCTCTGATATATTCAACAATCTGAGTTCAGACTTGATGAACTCGAGTGTAGGCTTACCACTAATTGGGTCTATGAATTGAGGCTCATCTGGGGCGAAATACCATTTTTTATTAGAATTCTTCTTGGAGAAAATCCATACATCATCATCATTAACTGGTTGCATATTTGCAATTGCTTTTGCTGCTGCTTCTTCAAAATACTCTGGGTCATTGTCTGCCCATTCGGCTATTATGGTCTTTCTAAGATCATTGTGATCTGGTCTACCGCCTACTGTGCCGATATTCGCATAATACTTAAATTTCTTTTCTTTTGTCTTTTCATCCTTCACCAGCGTAGCCCAGACAGCCCGCTTGTTATCATTTTCAAATAATCTCCAGAAAATAGCTAACGCTTCTTGAGAAACATCATCCCAATCTTGCTCTTTATCTCTCAGCTTGAATTTGCGATACACGTTCCGGGCTATTGCTTTAATTGTTTGTCTAAATGCTTTTTCAACATCTTCTTGGGTTAAGCCAGTTGGTTTCAGCTTCTGAGCTATGAATTTGATGAATCCATCTGGCTTCCACATCAAAGGGCTTGTTGGATCTGACGGGTCTTCTCTTGTCTTCCAAAAGTTAATACTATTCTGGAGTTCATAATTAGGTGGCATTAAGTTAGTTAATAACTTGATCACGCTTCTGAGAGATTTCTTATTCTGATATGTTGCTAAGACGATTCGTTTAGTACCGTCTCTCGTATTGAATTCAACGCTCTTCATGCCGGATTTAGGCTCCACACGGAAGCCACGCACAGGATTTCTGGTTTTTAAATCACCATCTAATTCAAGTATATTCTGGGTCAGAGCCAGACATGCATCAGCCATAGTAGGATATCCAAACAATGGACTGACTGCTTTCCTACCAGTGCTTGTCTTTGTTTCATCAGGGACGATTGTTCCATTTTCTAATTGTTTGGCGCCTACTGGTGGCGTGGTATTTGGGTTGAATATTGCATCCTTTGGGACTATATAGATGCCCCATAGGTATTCTGCAGCGATATCATCTTCACTTGCTGCATCTGTCTTTCTACTTCTCATAATTGGTACTGTGGTCTGATAGTCTAATTGCTTGAACAGACATGCTAATGCAGATGTCTTCTTGATCACCTTAAATCCACGAATATCGCCCTCTGGATTGAAATCAGGTTGTTGTTTAACGATCTTTATTAATCTCTTTTTAAGGACATCATCTGGTTTATGACCAATTATTTCGTCATGACTGAGACCAGTCTCGACCTCTATTGTCCTGACAGGGTTACCTTTCCTGAGACTTTTATACGAGACTGTGTATGTTGCGAAATTTGGCTTGCCATTGATGGTATCTGGGAATTTCTTGGCGAATTTGATAATATCATCTGGGGAAAAACGCCAAGTGAACATGTCTCCACCTGGTGGGAATGGTACTTTTATCATTACACCATCGTATTTTGCCATAATGTGTTCATGCCATTCAGGGCTCTCTCTATTGAGAGCCCTGGCGATAGTGATATCACCAATCCTTTCATTTTCGTCGGTAAGTGCTGTGGACATTTTGGCAGGCAATTCATCTGCTCGTCTGATAACAACTTCAATGTCTTTACGCACGCCTGTTTTAGGATCTGGCATTTGTACTGTTATTACGCCGACTTGTTGATTCGGACCTTGTTTCAACGTTGGATGTGTTACTATACCATATCCTTCGCGTTTAGCTATACTAGTTATACTCTTTTCTATGGGCGAGATCGCTACGATAAAATCAATTGCTTGGATAGTATCTTTAATGTTATTATATTTACGCCGATTATCTGCGTTTTCAGTGTCGTTACGATAATTATTTCTTATCTCTGCGCCACCTGGGCTTTGCTTGTTGAGTCTTGCATCTGATGCTTCCTCAGCATATACTACCACATTATCAAAGTGTTTGTTAGTAGCCGTAGCTAAAACAATTTCGTACGTGACATACTTACGTCCTTGACTATTGTCTATCTCATCTGTAGTTATTTCGGACTCACGATTACGTCTACGATAGAATTCCTGACCTGCCTGCTCTTTGATTGTCATGTATATTTTTTCAGGAGACATGTCTGATAATTCTATTGTCTCTTCGCCAGGACTATCAGGAGTTAAACTGGTATAAACTTGTCGCTTTGTAGATCTAAATGCCTTTACTTCTTGTGCGATTTCTTTTATGTATGCAGGACGAACTAGATCATAAAGGTCTTTAAGACGTCCTAGACTTTCTTTTGCTGGTATGCTCTCTAAATACCGTGGTATACTAACAATATCTTTCAATCGTGTTTCACGGGATCGAATGTTTGATTGTATTACTCCTAGGTGCTCCCCGAGGGTTATTATTTTGGTATTTCTTTCGCCTGGTTGTATATCTCCTGCTACAATCTCATAGTCTTCGATTTTATCTTCGATTGCATTAATCTGTTCTATGACATTAGCCTCTTTTTGTTTTAATTCTGTAAGTTCTGCCTTGATGTCGTTGTATATCTTGCTGGCAGCATTGATGATCTTTTCGTAAACCGGTAGCGTGTCGTTCTTTTCTTGTAATGCGAAATAGGCTAGACTGTCTCCAGCTGGTAACGAGTCCTTCCATTCTTTAGTACCCCACTTTGGCAGGGCCTTTGGCAATATAGGGGCTTGTTGTGCAGGACCTCGGTCCTTAAGAATCTTGATTGGCTCGTTTTCTGGGAATTGTGCTGCTAATTCTTTACCAATGCCATCTTCGCCTAATAGTTCTATTACGTTGTGAATTTCCTTTTGGATACGCTCAGCTGGACTTATATCATCTATACCATCTTTTGTACCAGTGAATCTTGCCTCGTCGTATCTAAGTAATACATCTGCCTCTTGTGGTGGTGTAATTTGTGCCTCTGGATTGGCTGCTTTTTGTTCTCTATATTTCTTCTGTGCATCGTGTAGCGCAGTCATGCCGACCATGTCGTCAACGAATTTTTCAATGTGTGCTGTGTATGTTTTTAGATTTTCTACATGCTTGGGTTCCGTTTGATCTAGAGATTTTAATTTCTCTCCTTCAGAAGCCCAGAGACTACTTACATTTATCGCTTCACCACTAGGCACAAATCGAGGACGCAATCTACCTGTTTGTATTAGTTTACCTTCATCACCAAACTCTTTTCTGGATGAGCCGTCCCATACTACGGTCGCAGATGGTATGAATTTCCTACCCTTTATTATTGGGATTGGATATTTTTTAATGCGTTGCGCCATATCCATCGGACTTGGATAGTAACCTTTCCTGTTTTCTACAAATGCTTTGATGAATGGGAATATGTCATTAAGATTTGTGAATACCTTGGTGTGTCTAGAGGCTGATTCAGGACTGGCTGTTGTGTCATCTGATTCTGTGTCTTCTGTTGTGTCTTCTGTTGTGTCATCTGATTCTGTGTCTTCATCACGTATTATATCATCTGTCTCGCGGACATATTCTTTGGCTAAGCCTCTTGTAATTACGTCATTAAGGGTGAAGAGGAATGCTTCTGATCCTGATAGTTCAGTTAAGTCGACAATCTGATCGAGTAGCAGGGCTGGGAATACTTCAAGTGGTATCGTGTAATCTGAGAAATCTTCGGTTAATATTGATGGATTTCTCTTTAGTATTTCTTCTAGTACTGATCGTGCTTCTCTTTTGATTCTTCTCATTACCATTGGATGGTTATCACACCCAAGATGGACTATATCTAGTTTCTTGTACATATATCCTATATTGACTACGTCGTTAGCTATGTCTTCTCTGATTGTAATTGATTCAAGTAATTTCACTGGTATACCAAGGTATGTGACGGGGCTTAATACCCAGTGATCAAATTTATTCTTCAAAGACGAGAGCATGGCATGCCTCCGATTTATATATATTTTTGCAGATATTGGTCTCTCAAATATACATGAAAAGGAGCTGACATGGATAATTCTATTCTAGACTCGGCAATTGAGAATGTTCTCCTTAAGAGATCTTTACTTAAGCAGGTCCAACAGGGTTCTTTATTTGATATGCTTGAAAAGTATATTGCTCTTAGTGAGAGTGCAGGAATTATCCCGGTGGTTCTTAGTGAGAATGATATAAATAATTTGTTTCAACTTAGTACCGATCAGGAATTCCATCTTGCACAGAGGCATGAGATCATAGTTGAGGGTGGTGCTAAAGTTGGGCAGATTGATAAGGTTGCTAAGAAATTAGATGGTGTTAAGAC